>Ga0209458_1000540_pt1 | contig 12317 bp, 10 predicted proteins | sample WorMetLIZAISLAND_FD_187411 | JGI IMG/M metagenome (GOLD analysis project Ga0209458, IMG submission 187411) | Marine gutless worms symbiont microbial communities from Max Planck institute for Marine Microbiology, Germany - Inanidrilus manae... ...
CGTCGCTCAAAAAATACACAAAGGGTTTCGGTACAAGGATCGACCGAGCGCATCCAAGTCCGTGGCTCTGGCCGCATTCGATCGATTTGATTGAGAGACTAGCTTCAACCAACCGCTAGAAGCCCGCTGGCAAGCGCGTCGGTTCAAACCAATACGACCTCCGAGCCTTACTCCCCCGCCCTTGGCTCCCGCTCGTCGTCGTTGGCGGCGTCAGTGCTGGGTTCGGTGTCGTCCTTACCGGACGCGGCGCGGCGCTTGGCTTCCAGCTTGGCTGCCTTCTTCGCCGCCTTGAGGCGGTCCCGCTCGGCGCGCTCGAAACGATAATTGGGCTTTCGGGGCATAGCGGAGGCTCCTTTCCGGGGGGCGGGGCGGCCGGACGGCCGGGCGAAGCCCCTACCCTACACCAGATCGCCACTGACGCAATGTTCGGGGCTCGAACGGATGGCGGCGGCGATCCGCTACCGTGGACGGGCGGGTCTGAGACCCGCCCCTACGGAATTTTGGATGGTATCAAATCCGATGTAGGGGCGGGTTTAAAACCCGCCCCCACGGTTGGGATGTTCACGGTGCCGGATCGAGACGCTCAATTGGCAGGCGAATCCTCCACAGCGAGGCCGGCGACCCAGGCTTCGGCGGCGACTTCGCGGCAGACGTTGGAGTCGGCGCCGACCTCGACGGTCACCGTCACCGTGCGCCCGGCGAAGCGGGCGAGGTCGATGCCGGTGCGCTCGGTCCAGCCGTCCTCGGCGTGGTCCATGCCGGTGGCGATGACCTCGTCAACGACGATGCCGTCGACCAGCACCCGGAACCGGGCCTTGGTCAGCATGTTGGCCGCGGCGGTCAGCATCAGCTTGCGGGAGTAGCGGAGCGCCGGGCGTTCGCCGAGGACGAGCGCGGTGGATGCGGTGCTGGTGTGGAGGCCGGTGTCGCAGTCCACACCCGAGGACGCGCGGCCGTGGACTACGGGCCCGCCATCGGGCGCCGGGGTGCCGGCATCGAGCGTCCAGCCGGCTTCGCCCCGCCAGCCCGCCCCGAGGTCGGTCATCGGCACCGTCGGGTCGGCGCCGGGCGCCGGTTCGTCGTCGTCGCCGGCACCGACGCCGGCGGCCAACCCCGCCGTCTCGAAGGACTTGGTGAGGATGCCCTTGAGGTCGACGCCGGCGATGGTGTCGGGGCCCGACGCTCTGCCCGAGCCGGCGGCGATGCCGGCGAGCTCGAAGGCACTGTCGATGATGCCGCCGACGTCGATGCCGCCGGAACCGCCGCGACGACCGCCGGCGCGCTTTTGCTCCTCGTCGCGGATGGTGGTGTCGACGACGATTGCGCCGGGCTGCTCGATCTCGACATCCGGCGTTTCGGGACGCGGTGCCTCGGGTTCGCCCGTTTTCGGCTGGGGCGCCTCGGCGGCGGGCCGCACGGTATCGGTGAGGTCCCAGGTGCGGGCGGCGTGCACGGTGGACGAGATCCCGGCGTCGATGGTGAAGGGTCCCTCGCTGCCGCAGCCTTCGGGGCCGTTCGGGTCGATGGGCACGCCGTGGCCCAGGCCGGCGATGGTGTAGCTTTCGACGAGCGGCTCGCCGTCGGCGCCGCACCACACCCGGTGGCGCTGCCCCTGGACGGTGGTCTCGTAGGTGGGCGCGGCGCCGAGGCCGTGAACGTCGGTCCATTGGCGGATCGACTGCTCGGCGTTGATGGGGTTGACGGCCATGTCCGCGTCGCCGTGCCAGACCGAGACCTTCGGCCACGGGCCGGCATGGTTGGAGGCCCCGCGCACCCTGGCACCCCAGGTCGGGGCGTCGTCCTCACGGCCCTGGAAGATCAGCTCGAAGGCGTCTTGCAGGCCCTCGACCGCGCCATAGGGCACGCCGGCGATGATCGTGCCACCGGCGAACACCTCCGGGTGTGTGGCCAGCATCACCGCGGTCATCGCGCCGCCGGCCGAGACGCCGGTCGCATAGACCCTGGAGGCGTCGATGCCGTTTGTGGCGATCATGTGGGCGACCATCTGGCGGATGGACTCGGGCTCTCCGTCGCCGCGCTGCATGTCGTCGGCGCGGAACCAGTTGAAGCAGCGGAGCGGGTTGTTGGTGCGGCTCTGCTGGGGATAGAGGACGGCGAAACCGTGGCGGTCGGCCAGCGTCGACCAGCCGGTGCCGTGGTCGATGGAGGCGGCGGTCTGGGTACAGCCGTGCAGCACGACGACCAGCGGCGCGCCGGGGCCGACGCCCTCGGGGACGTAGGTGAACATCTTGAGGTCGCCGGGGTTCGGCCCGAAATTGGCGACCTCGGTCAGCCGGCTCGGCCGCTTTTCGATCTTTTCGGCCCAGGCGCGGGCGGCGCGGGCCTTGTCGAGGAAGGCGTCCCAGCGGCCGCTGTCGCGGCGCCCGCGGGCGAGGCTGGCGAGCTTGGCGATGTCGGCGAAGCGGTCGAGGTTGGGGATGTCGCGTCCGAGCATGGCTGTTGTCCTTTCTTCTTCGGGATTGGCGGCGGTGAACCCGGCGATGTCGATGAGCTTGGCGCCGGGGAGGAAAACGGTGTGCAGGAGGCCGGGATCGGCGGCGCCGCCGGCCTCGGGGTCGAGCCAAGTGGGCGGTCGGGCGCCGGGTCCGAGACCATAGCGCCGGGTGACGATGCCCCGCCCCTCGCCGGCGGTTGACCACTGGGCGAGCTGGACCGCGGCGACGGGAAAGCCGCGGCTGACCCAGACGCCGAACAGCCTGCGCGCCATGGCCTCGCGGGTCTCGGCGGCGCGGGCGGCATCGATCAGCGCCGCGAGCGCGGCTCCGAAGGGAACCGCGGACGGCAGCAGGTCCGGCTCGAGGGCGTCGTCGTCCACGCGCACCGGGCTGACCACGACACCGGGGGCGCCCGTGGCGGCGTCCTCGGGCGTAAGCGCGGCGTAGCACTTGATGGCCTCGACGGTGTCCGACTGCTGGGGCGCCGCCATCACCCCGATCAGCAGGTCGGCGGCGTAACCGGGCGTCGCCGGCGGCGAGCTGGGGCCGCGGGGACCGGGCGGGATCAGGCCGCCACTGACCAGCAGGGTTACCCGGTAGCGCAGGTCGCGCCGCGACGCGCCGAGGATGTCGGCGAGGCGTTCGGAGAACTGATAGCGGCGCAAGCCGGTGGCCATAAGGCGGTGCCCTCCCGGTGTCTGGTGTCGGGACGGTTATTAAGTAAGTGACGATTACTGAATTGCAAGCCCAAAAAGCTTCAATCGGTCGTTTTCTATGTTTTTTATTTTATTTTAGTATGTTGTCGGCGTTTTCTCATGCGTGACATGAGAATGGGCGTTGTGCCGTTTCGGCGCCGAAACCCGGACTCAGCCGCCGACGCGCCGGGATTTCGCCAGCGTATCGAAGGCAACGAGGGTCTCGACGACGGCACCCAACTCGTTCATCGGGATCATGTTGGGACCGTCTGACGGTGCGGTATCGGAGTCGGGATGGGACTCGATGAACACCGCCGCGACGCCCACCGACACGGCGGCGCGGGCGAGCACGGGGGCGAACTCCCGCTGACCGCCGGAGGCGGTGCCCTGCCCACCCGGCTGCTGCACCGAATGGGTGGCGTCGAACACCACCGGGCATCCGGTCTCGGCCAGAACCGGCAATCCCCGCATGTCCGTCACCAGCGTGTTGTAGCCGAAGCTGGTGCCGCGCTCGGTGATCAGCACGTTCTCGTTGCCGGTGCTGCGGACCTTGGCGACGACGTTGGCCATGTCCCAGGGTGCAAGGAACTGGCCCTTCTTGACGTTGACCGCGCGGCCCGTCTCGCCGGCGGTGACCAGGAGGTCGGTCTGGCGGCAGAGGAACGCCGGCACCTGGAGGATGTCGACGGCCTCGGCGACGGCGGCGCACTGGCCCGGCTCGTGAACGTCGGTGAGCACCGGGCAGCCCACCGTTTCGCGGATCTCGGCGAACACCGGCAGCGCCGCCGCCATGCCGACGCCGCGGGCGCCCGAAAGGCTGGTGCGGTTGGCCTTGTCGAACGACGTCTTGTAGACCAGGCCGACGCCGAGCCCGGAGGCCATGTCGGCGAGCGCGTGGGCCGTTTCCAGGGCGTGCGCCCGGCTCTCCATCTGGCACGGCCCGGCGATCAGCACCAACGGAAGGTCGTTGCCGAAGGTCACACCGCCGACGGAGACGTGGCGTTGCTCGGTCCCGGATCCGGCGGCGCTGTCCATATCTAGACCAACCGGCTCTGCTCGACCGCGGCGCGGATGAAGTCGGTGAACAGGGGGTGGGGGGCGAAGGGCTTGGACTTCAGCTCGGGGTGGAACTGCACGCCGATGAACCACGGGTGCGCGGGGATCTCGACGATCTCCGGCAAAAGGCCGTCCGGCGACATGCCGGAGAACTTGAGTCCGCTGCTCTCCAGGACGCCGAGGTAGTTGTTGTTGACCTCGTAGCGGTGGCGGTGGCGCTCGTTGATCTCGCCGACATCGTAGATGTTGCGCACCCGGGTATCGGGCTTGAGCACAGCGTCGTAGGCGCCGAGGCGCATGGTGCCGCCAAGATCGCCGTCCACCTGGCGCTCTTCCAGCTGGTTGCCGCGCATCCACTCGGTCATCAGACCGACGACGGGGGCGGGGCATTCGCCGAACTCGGTGGAGCCGGCGCCGGGAATGCCGGCGAGGTTCCGCGCCGCCTCGACGACCGCTATCTGCATGCCGAAGCAGATGCCGAAATAGGGCACACGACGTTCGCGGGCGAAGCGCGCCGCCTCGACCTTGCCCTCGGCGCCCCGCTCGCCGAAGCCGCCGGGGACGAGGATGCCGTTGACGTCCTCGAGGCGGTGGATGGACTGGCCGTCCTCGAACACCTCCGAGTCGATCCAGTCGATGTTGACCCGAACGTTGTTGGCGATGCCGCCGTGGGTCAGCGCCTCGGCCAGCGATTTGTAGGCGTCCAGGAGTCCGGTGTACTTGCCAACGACGGCGATGGTCACTTCGCCCTCGGGCTTAGTCGCGCGGGCGACGATGTTGCGCCAGGTGTCCAAGTCCGGCGGCGGCGCATCGAGCCCGAAATGCCGGCAAACCTGCTCGTCCAGACCCTGCATGTGGTAGTCGATGGGCACGGCGTAGATGCTTTCGACGTCCAGCGCCGGGATCACCGCGTTATCCCGGACATTGCAGAACTGGGCGATCTTGCGCCGCTCGGTGTCGGGGATGGGGCGGTCGGAGCGGCACAGGAGCACGTCCGGCTGGATGCCGACGCTCAGCAGCTCCTTCACCGAATGCTGCGTCGGCTTGGTCTTCAGCTCGCCCGCGGCCGGGATGTACGGCAGCCACGTCAGGTGCAGGTACATGACGTTCTCGCGGCCGTGATCGTTGCCGAACTGGCGGATGGCCTCGAGGAACGGCAATCCCTCGATGTCGCCGACGGTGCCGCCGATCTCGCAGAGCACGAAATCCTCGCTGTCCAGATCGGCGGAGATGAACTCCTTGATGGCGTCGGTGATGTGGGGGATCACCTGGATGGTGGCGCCGAGATAGTCGCCGTGGCGCTCGCGGGCGATGACCTCGGAATAGATCCGCCCCGTGGTGACGTTGTCGGCCTGGCGCGACGGAACGCCGGTGAAGCGCTCGTAATGGCCGAGGTCGAGGTCGGTCTCGGCGCCGTCGTCGGTGACGTAGACCTCGCCGTGCTGATAGGGGCTCATCGTCCCCGGATCGACGTTGATGTAGGGGTCGAGCTTGCGCAGCCGCACGGTGAACCCGCGCGCCTGAAGAACGGCACCCAGTGCCGCCGATGCCAAGCCCTTGCCGAGGGAGGAGACCACGCCGCCGGTGATGAAGATGAACCGCGCCATGGACCGACAGTCTATAGCAGAGGGTCGGCGGCGAAAAATCGTTATCTGACAAAAAACGGACGGCGATGCCGGCTCCTTACCGGCGTCGCCGTTATGGGCATCGGACGCCCCGGATTTCCGCCGCTCAGCGGGCCAGCGGCGCGGCCGGCTTCTCCGGTGCCACCGGCGCCTCGACGGGCGCCGGCGCCGGCTGATCGACGAACGATCCCCGCTCGCGCCCGGCACCGGCGAGAATCGCCAGCAACAGGCTGGTGCCGATGAACGCGGCGGCGAGGATCGCCGTCGTCCGCGTCAGCAGGTTGGCGGTGCCGCGCCCGGTCATGAACCCGCCCATGCCGCCGCCGCCACCGCCGATGCCGAGGGCACCACCCTCACTGCGTTGCAGGAGGACGACCCCGACCAGGGCGATGGCCAGCAGAACGTGGATGACAAGAACGACGGTAATCATGGTTGCCTCGGGCGCGGACCGCTCAGCGGATCAAGGGTAGCTTGCCGATCATGGGCAGCTTTGAGAGATGGTCCAGAAATCGTCAGGTTTCAACGACGCGCCGCCGATGAGGCCGCCGTCGATGTCCTCCTTGGCTAGCAGTTCCTCGGCGTTGGCGGCGTTCATCGAACCGCCATAGAGGATGCGCATGCCGTCGGCGGCGGCCTGCCCCAGCTTGCTCACCAGCTCGGCGCGCAGCATGGCGTGCACTTCCTGGGCCTGCTCTGGGGTGGCGGTGACACCGGTGCCGATGGCCCACACCGGCTCGTAGGCGACGACGGTGTTCTCGGGCGTCGCGCCGTCGGGCAGCGAGCCGAGGAGCTGGGTGCGGTTGACGTCCAGCGTCTTGCCGGCTTCGCGCTCTTCCAGCGTCTCGCCGATGCAGACGATGGCCTTGAGGCCGGCGGCCAGCGCGGCCTCCGCCTTGGACTTGATGATCGCATCGGTCTCGGCGTGGTTGGTGCGGCGCTCGGAATGGCCGACGATGACGTAACCGCAACCGGCGTCCTTCAGCATCCAGGCGCTGGTGTCGCCGGTGTGGGCGCCCTTCTCGGTCATGTGGCAGTCCTGCCCACCGACCGTGATGCCACTGCCCGCGACCGCGTCGACGATCTTGGAGATCAACGGGAACGGCGGGCACACCAGCATCTCGAACTTGTCGGACGCGCCGGTCTTCATGCGCTCGGCGAGGTTCCCGGCAAGTGCCAGGGCGTCGGCCTGCAACCCGTTCATCTTCCAATTTCCGGCGACCAGAATACGTCGGCTCATCGTTGTCTCCCCTCGAAGAATCATTTTTTCGGCCTGATCGCCGCGCGGACCGTGCGACGCGGGGGCACTCTTAGCACAGTCGCCGACGCGCCTCCAATGTCGAATGCCCGAGCCGGTTTCGACCCTGTCCGGACGCCGTGGAATTGGCACGATCCGCATCGGGTTCCCGGTTGCGGGCGGCGGGACCCAAATCTAATATGCGCCCGCCGGCCCCCCTGATCCGACACCCGTGCAGCGATTGCGGAGCGCAGCCGATGGCCATGCTGGATTCCTTGCGCAAAGGCGCCGCCTCGATCGTCGTCAAGGCGCTCTTGGTGCTGCTGATCCTCAGCTTCGTGGCCTGGGGCATCGGCGACGTCGTCACGCCGGGCGGCGGGGACGAATGGGCGGCCAAGGTCGGGGACGTCGATATCCAAGCCTACAAGCTGAGCAACGCTTACCAGCGCGAGCGCGCGCGGCTGCATGTGGAGCACGGCATTGAGCTCGACGCCGAGCAGGCGAGGGACCTGGGCCTCCCAAGCATGGTGCTCAACAGCCTGGTGGACACCACGCTCGTCCGGCTCGGTGCCGGGGACCTGGGTTTTACGGCCGGAGATGACGTCGTCCGTCGGCGCATCCGCGCCGATACCCGGTTTTTCAACGATTTGAGCCAGTTCGACACCGCGATCTTCAACAATACGCTGGGTGCGCTCGGGCTGACGGAGAACGGCTACGTTTCCGAGGTGCGCGGCCAGATCGTCCACAACCAGCTCGTCGGCTCGGTGGCAGCCGGCGTGGCCGCGCCCCGGCCGCTGGTCGAAAACCTGTACCGGCATCGCTTCGAGCGGCGGGTCGCCGAGATCCTGCGCATTCCGGATTCGACCGTCGAGGCGCCGGCCGTTCCCGACGACGCGACCCTGCGCACCTTTCACCAGGACAACACACCCGTCTTCACCGCGCCCCAATATCGGGCACTGACCATTGTTGCGTTCGAGGCCAAGGACCTGGCGCCTGAAATGGCGGTTTCCCAGGCGGAACTGGACGAGGCCTTCGAGGACCGCGGCGGCGATTTCATCGAGCCCGAGCGGCGGACCCTGCGCCAGATGGTGCTCGGCGATGCCGAGGCCGCGAAGCGCGCCCGCGACCGCATCGACGCGGGAGACGATTTCGCCGTCGTCGCCAAGGAAGAAGCCGGACTGGAGGCCGATGTCCTCGATATCGGGCCGCTCACCCGCGTCCGGCTTGCCGGCGACCTCGGCGCCGAGATCGCCAATGCCGTATTCGCGGCCGCCCCAGGATCGACGACCGCACCGTTGCAGAGCCCCATCGGCTGGCATCTCATCGAGGTTGCCGAGGTTTCACCGGGGCACGCCCCGCCGCGCAGCGAGATCGAAGAGAAGCTGCGCGAGGAGATCGCGCTCGAAAAAGCCGTGGACGCCTTGTTCGACTTGGCGAACCGGCTGGAGGACGCGCTGGGCGGCGGCGCCCCGCTGGAAGACGCCGCCCGTAGCCTGGGGATGACGGTGCGGACGGTGGAGGCGATCGATCCCTCCGGACTCGACGCCAACGGCGCCGTGGTCGCCGATCTTCCGGCGGGACTCCTGGAAACGGCCTACACGACCGAGGCCGGCAGCGAGAGCACGCTCACCGAAACGGGCGCCGACGGCTATTTCATCGTCCGTGTCGACTCCCTCACGCCACCGGCGCTCCGCCCCTTCGAACAGGTGCGCGACGAGGTCGCCGCCGCATGGCAGGCCAAACGCCGGGGAGAGCTCGTCGGCACCGAGGCACAGGCCGTCGCCGAACGCGCCCGCGGTGGCGCCGAGCTCTCGGCGATTGCCGCCGAGCGCGGCCTCACCGTCGAAACGACTTCACCGTTCAATCGCAACGGCGCCGGTGCGTCGCCCGGAATGACCCCGGACCTCGTCGAGCAGTTGTTCTCGGCCCGACGCGGCGACGTGGTCATCGGCCGGGGCCCGCGCGCCTCCGTCGTCGCGCGCCTCGTCCGGGTCGTCGATGCCGACACCGGCAGCGGCGCCCAGAACACCCGACGGGCCTTCGCCCGGCAATTGACCAACGGCATCGGCGCCGACATCGTCGCCCAACTCACGAACGCGCTCCGTGACCGCTACCCGGTGTCGATCAACACCCGGGTCGTCGACGAACTCTACTGAGAGCGGCGCGATGCAGGTGCGGCCCGGATTCGACGATTTCGCGGCCACCTACGAGGACGGCCGGCCCCAGGTCGTGTGGACGACCCTGGTCGCCGACCTAGAAACGCCGGTGTCGGCCATGCTCAAGCTCGCCGACGGGCGGCCCAACAGCTTTCTGTTGGAGTCCGTCGAGGGCGGCGCCGTTCGGGGCCGGTATTCGTTCATCGGCCTGAAACCGGACCTGATCTGGCGGTGCTTCGGCAACCGCGCCGAGATCAACCGGCAGGCCCGCTTCGATCCCGACGCCTTCGAGCCCTGCCCCGTCGCCGAGCGGACGGGCGCCCTCGATTCCCTGCGCGCGATGATCGCCGAATCGCGGATCGACCTACCGGCCGAGGTGCCGCCCATGGCCTCGGGCCTGATCGGCTACATGGCCTACGACACGGTGCGTCTGGTCGAACGCATCCCCGACGACAACCCCGAGATGTTCGGCGTTCCCGACGGTATGTTCCTGCGCCCGACGGTCATCGCCGTGTTCGACACCATCGCCGACAAGGTCACGGTGATCACGCCCGCGTGGCCCGACCTCGGCATGGATGCCCGCGCCGCCTTCGACCAAGCACGCAAGCGGCTGGCCGACGTGGTCACCGACTTCGGGCGCAGCCTGCCCTACCGCCGCGCCCCGGCCGACGAGATCGAGGAGCTGGCCATGCCCACCTCGAACACTGGGCGCGAGGGTTTCCACGCCATGGTCGAGAAGGCGAAGGAATACATCCTCGCCGGCGACATCTTCCAGGTGGTGCCGTCGCAGCGCTTCCAGGTGCCGTTCCGGCTGCCGCCGTTTGCGCTGTACCGTTCGCTGCGCCGGCTCAACCCGTCGCCGTTCCTGTTCTTCCTCGATTTCGGTGCCTTTTCCGTGGTCGGCTCGAGCCCCGAGATCCTGGTCCGCGTGCGCGACGGCACGGTGACGATCCGGCCCATCGCCGGCACCCGGCCGCGGGGCGCCACCCCGATCGAGGACGCCGAACTCGCCGACGATCTGCTGGCCGATCCCAAGGAGCGGGCCGAGCACCTCATGCTCCTCGACTTGGGGCGCAACGACGTCGGCCGCGTCGCCGAGATCGGCAGCGTGCGGGTGACCGAGCAGATGGTCATCGAGCACTACTCCCACGTCATGCACATCGTCTCCAACGTCGAGGGCCGGCTGCGCCCGGACGTCGATGCCGTGGACGCTTTGCTCGCCGGGTTCCCCACCGGCACCGTCTCCGGCGCGCCCAAGGTGCGGGCCATGGAGATCATCGACGAACTGGAGCCGCACCGGCGCGGCATCTATGCCGGCTGCATCGGCTATTTCGGCGCCAACGGCGAGATGGACACCTGCATCGCGCTGCGCACAGCGGTGGTCAAGGACGGCGTGCTGTACGTCCAGGCCGGCGGCGGCGTGGTCGCCGACAGCGATCCGGAATCCGAGTACCAGGAAAGCTGCAACAAGGCCCGCGCCCTGATCCGCGCCGCCGAGGAAGCCGTCGAGTTCGCCGCCGGCGGCGGGTAGCGCTTTTTGGGCGTCACATCGGCGTGACGATGTGATGATAGGGCAATTCCCCGATAGGACGGCGCCGCCGGCCGTGATACACTTTTCCCCTGACGTGGGCATAGCGGAGATCGCCCCCGGGCCGGCAAGAGCCATAACAAGGCGAGTCCCGACAACACACTGACTTTTCGGGCCTTTTCCAAGCGCGCGTGGGTCTATTATCTCAGGCGGGACGATGACGATGGTGACTTCCCCTCAGACGACCAGCGATGATCCGAGGGCCGTGGGCCGCAGTGACGCGATGGCCGGGCAGATGACGGAGACGTGGACGGTCTCGGGCGTCTCTCCAACGACAAAAAGGGCCGCGCGGGCGGCGGCGCGGCGGGCGAACATGACGCTTGGCGCCTGGGTCGAGCAGGCGATCCGGCGTTCGCTGCAGAGCGGATCGGGCCGCTACGACACCCACGAGCCAGCGAACCCCCGGCCGAACCGCCGCTACTTCTGACCGCCGACGCCCTCGACCGGGTCACGCCCTCTTTCTCCTGCGTTTCGGCGCCGGCCGTATGCGTGGCGGCGCGGTTTGGGCTGTCAGCGCCCGGCCGAGGGCCGTAAACGCTCCTTTCGACACCCGCGCTTTCCTCCGCCGGAGTAACCGCATTGTCGGGTACCTGGGACTGTCGTTGCGGACGCGTCAGCTGCGCCGGCCGAATTCGCTTCTGCATTGCCTTCGCACCGCCCGGTCCATTGCGGATGCTCATTACCCGCTCAGGAAAGCGTCAAAAATTTGGAGCCGTTACAATTCGTTACATTTGCACAATGATTTAGAAAAACACTTGGCGTAAGTGGACACTGGATTTGTTTTCGCCAATCTAAAACCAGAAGCTTCGGAGTGAAGGAGCCTCGGTGCGGAGAGAAACCAGGATTTCGATGCCGGCGAGGAACTGCAGTCCGGGCGTTCTTGCGTGGACGGCCGCAGGGACATGACCGAGCGGACGGTCGGATCTCGAGACGCTCACATGTCCACCGAAGCAACCGACGCCGAATGCAGACGAGACGAATGATCGAGGTGATGGCCTCGCTAAGACGGATACACAAGGGAAGGAGGAAAAGCCAATGACGTCCGCGCAAGCGTTTCTGGAGTCGAGAAACTTTCTCATTGCTCACCGTGAGGACTACGAAAGGGCCTACGAGGGGTTCCGGTGGCCCCGGTTGGACAGACACAGTTTCAATTGGGCGCTCGACTATTTCGACGCCTACGCCAAGGGCAACGATAACCTCGCCCTTTGGGTCGTCGACGAGGACGGGAGCGAGAACCGGCTCAGCTATGCCGAGATGTCGACGCGGTCCGATCGCACGGCCAACTTCTTGCGTGGCTTGGGGGTCAAGCGTGGTGACCGCCTGCTGCTGATGCTCAATAACGTGGTGCCGCTGTGGGAGGTGATGCTGGCAGCCGTCAAGCTGGACACCCGTATTAACCTACCGTGATCGGGCGTTTGGTGATTCACTCTCCCCATCGTGTTGATAAGGAGGGATTGATGGAACAGCGGAGCTTTTTCGCGCTTTCGGAACACCTTGCGGCGCTGAG
>Ga0209458_1000541_pt1 | contig 12307 bp, 12 predicted proteins | sample WorMetLIZAISLAND_FD_187411 | JGI IMG/M metagenome (GOLD analysis project Ga0209458, IMG submission 187411) | Marine gutless worms symbiont microbial communities from Max Planck institute for Marine Microbiology, Germany - Inanidrilus manae... ...
GCGGCCAATGCGGTCGCCATCTGCCTTGCGAGCTACATGCAGGCTCCCGCATAACGGGCAGAATGGCTCAGCGCCGAAGCGAATGTGTTCAAGATGCTCGATACAGGCTTCTTGATCGGGGAAGCGTCGGAAGACGGTTAGCAGGTTCATGGCATTTCCTCTCGACTTGAGAGCATTGTGCACCCGTCAAGCGGAAATGTTAAGCCTATAACTTATCATTCCGTAGTTTTTAGACAGCCTCTTACAAACGTTCGCGAGGCGATCGCAGCCCAGCTCGTAAAGTCTTGCTGCATATACTGAGTGAACAGTCGCAACGAAAAAAAGAACTGTAGAACAATGGGGAACGTAAAAGGGTTCATATTGTAGAAGCCACTATGGATGATAGGGGCGAACTCCGCCTTACTGAACCGATTAAGCAGCACGCTTTGACCGGCGAGCGATGTGATCCTGATGCCCGTATCGCCACCTCCCTGCCAGCGCACCACAAATAAGTCCCAAGTACAAGGCACTTTGAAAAATACGGTTCTCGTCTACAGTACACATCAGCAATCAACCACTATGGACTGAAAGTCCATAGTCTGGAGGACTAAAGTCCTCATCCGTGGACAAGCCACGGACTGAAAGTGAAGGGACTTAAAGTCCATAGTTTCAACTATGATGCGCTTCGCGCACTAAAGTTATTGAAGCAATGAAACCCTCCGGAAAACTGGACCTTCAGTTCTTTGATGACAAGCCCCAATCATGGCAGCAATGTATTGCACGTTGCCTGAAAGAGCACGGGCCTGCCATTCGCCTGCGACCGTGGAACGATGATGCCCGGGCATTCACTCGGGCTGTTGCGGAAGCCGGCATTAACGCCGCATTCTCCGTTGCGCGGGAAGAAATCGACGATCGCGATGTGCCCGAGGCCGTATCCGTTGTGACCGGTGGGCCCCGTCCGAGCGGACATGTGCTGTTTTACAAGGACCCAGAAGAGTTATCCGAGGCCCTGCTCGAATTCTGGACCTGCCGGCCGGCATGGTGATGGCGCCGAAGACGCAGTACCACTGCTCGCGTCGCCAGGTCTACCTCATCAGCATCCCCAAGGCCGGTACGCATCTGCTGAGGGAGTTGCTGGAGATACTGGGCTTTCGTTTCGTGATGGGAGCCTCCGATTAGGGTAAAGGGGACACATACACGTATCTCGCCAGGGAGGGGGATGCTCACACCCCGTTCAGGCCTTTCATCAGGAGCACGTATAATCAACCCGAGGGATACTACAAACACCCCTTTTTCAGGTCCCCGGCGGTATTCATCTATCGCCATCCACTGAACATCCTGCTCTCGGAACTCGACTACATGCGCCGGCCCGGCTCATCGCAATACTTCCATATCTACAGGCACGTCAGTGTGGCCGAAATGAGGCGATTGCTCATTGACGGCCCCATGGACCCGCTGGCCGACCTCGTGCTCAGCTTCAGGGGGTAGCTGGTGTGCCCCAATGTGATCCCCGTTTCGTTCGAGGAATTGGTGGGTCCCAGGGGTGGCGGCGATACCGAGGTGCAGAAACGCCTGATCTGGTCGGTGCAGCTGAAGCTGCACGTCCCCGGAGACCCGGAGGTTTACGGCAGCCAGGTCTTTAATCCCAAGTCCCCGACCTTCCGAAAGGGCCAGATCGGAAAATTCAAAGACGAGCTGACCCGCGAGGATTATCGCGCGGTCCGAAGGCTTGAGAAGGCGAGGGGATTCGTAGCGGCATACGGGTACAGTCTCAGGCGGGCTCTACCACCGCGCTACGCAGAGATCTACCGGCGTCGGCCTTTGAAGACGGTTCCGCCATTTGAGAGTAAGTATCTTCCTCCACCCAGCCTTGTCGAGACCAATTACAAAGGTTTCAACATCGTCCACTTCAGGGCACGATACTTCGGCATCGCGACGTCGGCCGGCATAATCGACCTGACCACAATAACCAAGGACGAGACCCTAGACGCCATGCAGACTGAGAAGACGTGCGTGATCGGTTCGACCTTGGCAGAGGTCAAATGTCTGATCGACGAGGTCGTGGTCAGTAACACCAAACTGCCGATGCTGCTCGAGAGCGGGTACAAAGACTTCAACATTATGGCTCTGCGGGGTAAGTTCTACGGCATCATCCAGTCGATCGGGGATTGTGACCTTGCCGAACTGAGTGATGAGACCTTGGATGCCATGCAGACTGAGAAGACGTGTGTGATCGGTTCGAGCATGACAGAGACCAAACGCCTGATCGACGAGGTCGTCGCGGGACATTGAGGCCCCGCGCAGGTGCGAAAGCAACCGAGTGGACTTAAGACCCTTCATTATGGACGAAAGGCAGCTTTTTCAGGCGAAGCGACTCGTTTAGTGTGGCCCTTGTGGGTAATGGAAAAATCCTAAGTGATGAAGTCTGCCAGCAGCCCCTACCCTACCGCGTCATTCCGGCGGGGATGGCCGAAACCCCAAGTGCCATGGATAGGTGCCAGGGATAGCAAAAACAGTGGGGGTTCGAATCACCAGGTCGCACAACCATGCTACTTTAAATTTAACCACTACCACCCTTGTATTCTATCAGCCGTTCGATGGTGTTCTAATTTTGTTACTGCCGAATATAGGGTGCCCTGAAAACTCCCTGCTATGGGGTTTTCAAGGCATCCTATAAACCAGAAGCAACAAAGTTAGAACACCACCCGCTTATACCCAAGCCGCTCGACGCCGACCAGCTCGAAGACCTACTCGAAGATATCCTGTGGGCCGAGGCCTCGTCCAAGCGGGGGGGCGGCCCGGGCCCTAGCGGGTCTGACGCGCCGGCAGCAGGAGTTTGCGTTGCACTGGGTGCGGGCTCTGGAGAAGGACAACACCGCCTGCGCCTACCAGTTCCTGATTCACGCCGATCGCGCCTTGCAGGCGCTCTCCCTGCCGGATGTGGAACGCTGGATTATCCAAGGTCTGGATGTCTACGACCGATCCGGTCTCTACGCCGCGGTGGATGTGTTCAGGAATGTGGACCAGTTCCTGGAGCGCACCCGGGCCGCCCAGGTCGGGGCCTCGCTCGCGGAGCATACCGGCGTCCTGGAGCGGGTGGTGCTGGGGCTCTCGGGGCGGCGTCTCGGGCTCGCAGCCGCCGAGACCATCCACACGGACACCGAGACCATGTTCCTGCCGGCCCTGGCCAGCCGCTTCGGGAGCCGTGAGGACAATTTCCACTTCCTGAAGGCGGCGGTGGTGGCCTATCTGTGGGCCCAGACCCGGTTCGGGACCTGGCGCCTGGGGATCATCGAGGCCTTGCTGGGTTTCGATAACACACAGCGGGCGCTGCGGCTGTTCCACACCTTCGAGACCCTGCGGTTGGATACCCGTATCGCCCGGGAGCTGCCCGGGATCCACCGCGATATGCAGCACCTCAACGCCCTCGCCGGTCAACGCACCTGCCCGCCCCACTGGGAGATATGGCGGGAGCGGCTGCGCCGGGCCGGGGATCGGGCCCAGGACTCGCTGGCCCTGGTGGCGGAAGTGATGGCCGCACCGCCGCCCTTGCCGGAGCCCCTGTGCTATCAAGGCGAGCTCTATCCGGAGCGGGTCGAAGAGGTCCTGCGGGCCCGGTTGGAGGACGAAAAGGCCGGGCTGCGCAGCCTGCTGGTCCGCTACTGGAAGGACCTGGAATCCGAGCAGCCGCTGTCCGCACGCCAGGCGCCCCCCTGCCAGGCGGAGGCCCCCTTCACGGCCAGGAAACGGGAGGACGACAAACATCCGGGGGAGTTCGAGCTGGAGATCCTGTTCCATGACCAGCCGGTCAGCCCGCCGGAGGACATCAAGCGGCTCATCGGCTCGATCATGCTGGATCTGGGGGAGTTGCCCCCAGACTATCTGGTCCCCGCCGGCGACGGCCACTATCGGCCCAAAGGGGCGGTAGAAGAAGATGAAGATGCGGGCGCGGACGTGTGGTCCGGCACCTATCACGAGCGCGGCGCCCACCTCTACAACGAGTGGGATTTTCGCCGCCAGAGCTACCGCAAGAACTGGTGTGTGATGCGCGAGCCCAGGGTGGAACCCAAGCGCGACGGCTTCGTCACCGAGACCCTCGACAAGTATTCCCGTCACCTGCCGGGACTGCGCAAGACCTTCGAGGCCCTGCGCGGCGAGGATAAACGGCTCAAGAAGGAGCCCTTCGGGGACGAGGTGGATATCGACGCCCTGATGGAGGCCCGTGCCGACGCCCACCGTGGCCTGGAGATGTCTGAGCGCCTCTTCACCCGGCGCGATCGGGTGGAGCGCAACATCGCCGTCATGTTCATGGTCGACATGAGCGGTTCCACCCGCGGTTGGATCAACCGGGCCGAGCGGGAATCCCTACTGCTGCTGTGCGAGGCCCTGGAGACTCTGGGCGACCGCTATGCCATCTACGGCTTCTCCGGCATGACCCGCAAGCGCTGCGAGACCTTTCGCGTCAAGGGCTTCGATGATGCCTATGGGGACGAGATTCGGGGCCGCATCGCCGGTATCGAAGCCAAGGACTACACCCGCATGGGGGCGGCCATCCGCCACCTGACCGAGATCCTGGACCGGATCGACGCCAAGACCCGCATCCTGATTACCCTCTCCGACAGCAAGCCCGACGACTACAGCGACGAGTACCGCAGCCAGTACGGGATCGAAGACACCCGCCGAGCCCTGATCGAGGCCAAACGCTGCAGCATCCACCCCTTCTGCATCACCATCGACAAGGAAGGCCGGGAATACCTGCCGCACATGTACGGGGCCGTGAATTACACCATTGTCGATGCGGTGGAAAGGCTGCCCTATAAAGGTCTCGGAGATCTATCGGCGGTTGACGGTTTGATCGGCGCGGCGTCCCGAACAAGGTATTGTTTTAGGCGATTGCCGGAAAATGATAGACCAGGATGGGTCGGATATTCGTTCGTCTTCAAGGAGCGACAACAGGCGCATCGTTGTGCGATGTAACTGTTGTCGCGACCCAGAAGACGGACGAAAAGACAAGCAGGCTGGTCTGTCATTTGACAGAAATCGCCTTAACTACGAATCACACGCATCGACGCGAAAACGGATTCGCGCGAATAGCAAGGCCGTTCATAGGGTTTCCTTCCACGAAAAACACGAAAGGACACGAAATTGTCATCCCGACGCAGGAGGGATCTTTTCGCGCTCGTTCGTGCCTTTCGTGGTTAGATTTTCCTCAATCGAATATTCTTTGAATTTTTGGTCCGCCAATCAACTACTATGGACTGAAAGTCCATAGTCTGGAGGACTAAAGTCCTCATCCGTGGACAAGCCACGGACTGAAAGTGAAGGGACTTAAAGTCCATAGTTTCAACTATGATGCGCTTCGCGCACTAAAGTTATTGAAGCAATGAACGCAAAATGGACGCAAATAAGATTTAAAAAAACATTTGCGTCCATTCGCGTTTATTTGCGGACTCTATAGTTTTTCCTCTCTTTTGCCGCAAATACACGCAACTTGAACTTTAGCCACTACCCACAAAAAACCCCGCCGAAGCGGGGTTTTCTGCAACGAGCGAATAGCCCGGGAGTGATTACATCATTCCCATACCGCCCATATCTCCCATGCCGCCGCCGGCCGGCATGGGCGGCGTCTCTTCCTTGGGCTCCTCAGCCACCATGGCCTCGGTGGTAATCATAAGGCCGGCAATCGAGGCGGCGTTCTGTAACGCCGAGCGGGCGACCTTGGTGGGATCCAGGATGCCCATAGTGACCAGATCACCGTACTCGCCGGTGGTGGCGTTATAGCCGAAGTTGCCCGTACCCTCGGCGACCTTCTGCATCACCACGGAGGCCTCGGCACCGGCGTTGGCGACGATCTGGCGTAGAGGTTCCTCCATGGCCCGGCGGGCAATGTCGATCCCCACATCCTGATCGTGATTGGCCCCTTTCAGGCTATCCAGCTTAGCCAGGGCGCGTACCAGGGCGACGCCGCCGCCGGCGACGATGCCTTCCTCGACGGCGGCCCGGGTGGCATGTAGGGCGTCTTCCACCCGCGCCTTCTTCTCCTTCATCTCCACCTCGGTGGCCGCGCCGACCTGGATCACGGCCACGCCGCCGGCCAGCTTGGCGAGCCGCTCCTGGAGCTTCTCGCGGTCATAGTCGGAGGTGGTCTCTTCGATCTCGGTGCGGATCTGCTCGACCCGGCCCTTGATGTCGGTATCGGAGCCGGCACCGTCGATGATGGTGGTCTCTTCCTTGGTAATCTGGACCTTCTTGGCGGTGCCCAACTCGTTGAGGCCAGCCTTCTCCAAGGAGAGGCCGACCTCCTCGGCGATGACGGTGGCACCGGTGAGGATGGCGATGTCCTGGAGCATGGCCTTGCGCCGGTCGCCGAAGCCCGGCGCCTTGACCGCGCAGACCTTGATGATGCCGCGGATGGAGTTGACCACCAGGGTGGCCAGGGCCTCGCCTTCTATGTCCTCGGCGATGATCAGCAGCGGCTTGCCGGCCTTGGCTACGCTCTCCAGCAGCGGTAGCAGATCGCGGATGTTGGAGATCTTCTTGTCGTGCAGCAGGATGTAGGGGTCCTCCAGCTCCACGTTCTGACTTTGTTGGTTGCTGATGAAGTAGGGGGACAGGTAGCCGCGGTCGAACTGCATACCCTCGACCACGTCCAACTCGTTGTCCAGGGATTTGCCTTCCTCGACGGTGATGACCCCCTCCTTGCCGACCTTCTCCATGGCCTCGGCGATGATCTCACCGATGGACTCGTCGGAGTTGGCCGAAATGGTGCCGACCTGGGCGATCTCCTTGTTGTCCGAGCAGGGCTTGGACAAGGCCTTGAGCTGCTCGACGGTGGTCACCACGGCCTTGTCGATGCCGCGCTTCAGGTCCATGGGATTCATGCCGGCGGCGACTGCCTTGAGGCCCTCGCGCACCATGGCCTGGGCCAGCACGGTGGCGGTGGTGGTGCCGTCGCCGGCCACGTCGGAGGTCTTGGAGGCGACCTCCTTGACCATCTGGGCACCCATGTTCTCGAACTTGTCTTTGAGCTCGATCTCCTTGGCCACGGACACCCCATCCTTGGTCATGGTGGGGGCGCCGAAGCTCTTTTCGAGCACCACGTTGCGGCCCTTGGGGCCGAGGGTGACCTTGACGGCGTTGGCCAGAATGTTGACGCCCGTCATCATACGGTTACGGGCGGCGTCGCTGAATTTGACGTCTTTTGCGCTCATTCTCTATGTCCTGTATTTCAGTGGGATAGGCGTCTGTTGTGCTTAGGCGATTGCCGGAAAATGATAGACCAGGATGCGTTGGCTATTCGTTCGTCTTCAAGGAGCGACAACAGGCGCATCGTTGTGCGATGTAACTGTTGTCGCGACACAGAAGACGGACGAAAAGACAAGCAGGCTGGTCTGTCATTTGACAGAAATCGCCTTAGGTGCCGGCTGGGGCCCATCAGCCCTCGACGACCCCCATGATGTCTTCCTCGCGCATGACCAGGAGGTCTTCGCCCTCGATCTTGACTTCGGTGCCCGAGTACTTGCCGAACAGCACCCGGTCACCCTCCTTCACATCCAGGGGGCGGGGCTCGCCATTATCCAGGATTTTGCCCTTGCCGACGGCGATGATTTCGCCCTGGATCGGCTTCTCGGTCGCGGAGTCCGGGATCACGATACCGCCGGCGGAGGTACGTTCCTCCTCCATACGGCGAACGACGACGCGGTCGTGTAGGGGACGGATCTTCATTTGGAGCAATCTCCTTCATTGCTTGAGCTAGTGATGGCAAGTGCCGAGGCCGGATACCGGCAACCGGCTGTTAGCACTCGCTGCTTTCGAGTGCTAATAATAAGGGCTTGTACCGGACTGTCAAGCGCCTATCACCTTTTTTCGGTCGCCGGCATGAGGTCGTGTTGACATTTAGAAGATCCGCACAGCGGACCCTACGGTCAATCAAGTCGTTAGCGTAGGGTTCGCGGTGCGGACCGTTTGGGTGTTACAGCTATTTAACATATGAAAAACAATTGGTTTGGTTAAATATCAACAGGACCGAGTCTCAGGAGCCTGGCGTTTTTCCGATTTATTAGGTTATTCCGACGGCGAAAACACCAACCGCTCGAATCTGACCGCCACCACACTGAAGCTGTACAGGCGCGGCAGCTCGCCGAATTTGGCCTGCAACTTGGCCTGGTAGCGCGCCAGACCTGCCTCGGCCTCGCGTTGTTTGCTTTGCACCGCGGGCAGCATCCGCAGGGCCTCGCGATCCATTGTTTCCAGTGTCTTACCATCGAGTCCGGCGTTTTTGAGGGACACGAATTTGAACTCGATGAGAATATCCAGTATCCGGTACTGATGCCTGTCCGGGCGCACGATCATGGTCAGATCCGCATGACCGCGTTCGATTTCCGCCTCCGACTCCATGATGTAGAGGGTATCGTCGAACAACAGAGTCAGAAAGGCGGTCTTGACGGTTAGCTCATTGCTCGAGGCGTAATCGCGGTTGCTGAATACCTTGAAATACTTTTGTTCCACGAAATCACACAAAGGCTGCAGATCGCCGCGCGGATACAGGGCCTCCGCGGCCCGACATGCCAGGTCCCCTTCCCTGCCTTCCGGCAGTAGCATTTCCTGGATTTGTTCCGCATAGAGTTTGCGGATGACCAGGTTAGGGATGGTCAGAATGAGCTCACCGAAGGGCGTCACACCGCCCAGGGTCAGGATGCCGAAATAGTACAGGAAGGATGCCACAAAACCGGTGTCCTTGCGGGCATGGAGTATATCCTCCACACCGAAGCGATCGGCCAGTCTCGGAACATGCACCGGCTCGGCCTCGGTCAGGGCGTCGAGGATCAGCCGTCGGCCCTCGGACAAGCGCGAGATGTAATGCATCTTGCCCCGGTCCATGGCCAGGTTGGTGTCCAGAATCTCGTCCGGATAGCGGCAGTCACGTTGGAAGGTCTTCAGGAAGTAGAGCGCGAGGGTCGGATTGTAGACCTGTTCTTCGGTATTCCGGCTGAAGCGATAACCGTTATAGAAGGTGCGCATCATGGCATGCGCCTCGTCCGCATCGGACTGGGACAAATTGCATTCCTCGGCGATCCTCGACAGGACCGCAGCGATCTCCGCTTCCCGGAAACCGCACAGCGCGTTGAAGTGTGGGAGTAGATAGATATTCTCCGCCACATTGTAGGCACTGGTCAGATCACTCATGGCGACCGGCGACACGCCGGTAATGAACACCCGCCCGAGACCTTGCCCGCTCGCGGCCATCTTGATGGTCTTGAACAGGGCCTTCATACAGCCCTCACCGGACAAAAGGGCCTGATAGCGGCTCTCCTCCACGTCTCGATGCCCCATCAGCAATTCATTGGCGAAGTTGTCGTATTCGTCGATGAGGAGATAAAGGAGGTGGCCGGTTTTCCGTATGGAAGCAAGTAGGGACCGGAAGGATGACAGCGCATCCTGGGAATCGACGCGGGGTGAATCGGGCAATATTGCCTGATAATAATCCGAAAAATCGCTGATCCGATCATTCAGGTAGCGATAGAGATCGCGCTTGATTTCCTCGCTATCGCCCTGTGGGTTGATCCCGGAAAAATCCCACTTGAGAACCAAGTAGCGGTTGTGCCCGGCGGTGGGATTTTTACCGATGGCAAGTCCCCCGAACAGCTGCTCGAATCGGTCCGCCTGGTTGAGGTCGTAATAGTTCTCCAACATGGACAACCGCAGACTCTTGCCGAACCGGCGCGGACGCAGGAAGAGCAGCTGCTTGCCGGCATCCTCCAGCAGCGGGATTTGATCCGTGCGGTCCACATAATAGTATTTTTCTGTGATGAGCGCATCAAAATCGCTGATGCCGTAGGGGAATTTCATGGGAGGGCTCCTTATTCTGCCTTTTCGAGGTCAATCTTCAGGGCACTTTGAAAAATACGGTTTTCGTCTACAGTACCTCTCAACAATCAATGGCTTAGAGTCGCTTGATTGGTGAAAATACCTATTTTTCCAAGGTGCCCTTCAATCGCTCGGCGATCATTCGTCATCGATCAACCGGCGTATTGCCGGTTCAGGAAGTCCAACGGACGCAGCAATAGTCTCAATGGCCATCCCATTGTCGTATAGAGACTTGATGAGGATTCTCCTTTCTTCCTCGCGTCCTTTCGTAAGCCCCTCCTCGTGTCCTTGCGCATGCCCTTCCTGTCTGGCATCTTCGAGTTCCCGTCTGGAATGCTCAATCATTCCCCACTCGGAACGGACATAATCCATATGCTTGTCGAACCTTCCAGGAATACGAAGGTGTCGGATACTGGCTCAATCCCGCTCGCGACGAAATTCGCCTTCGATCACCCGTGGGCCGGTCTGAATCGCATCCCGGTCGGGCGACGACTCATCGGGAAGGATACGGAAGAAGCGCAGGATCAAGAACCGGCGCAGTTTTGGCACAAGCAGCAGGAAACCCAGGGTGTCGGTAAAAAAGCCCGGCAGCAGCAGGACCAGGCCCGCTACCAGCAGCAATGCCCCGTCGAGCATCTCCAGGGCCGGCACCTGGCTTTGCCCCAAGGCATCGCGGACCCGCATAAGCACCGAAAAGCCCTGGATCCGGACCAGTACGCCGCCGAGCAGCGCCGTGAAGATAGAGAGGCCAATGGTCGATAAGGCGCCGATCTGTGAGCCTACCTGGATCAGGAAGTAGAGCTCGATCAGCGGGATCCCGACGAACAACAGCAGGAAAACGATCACAGGACAGGTCCCGGCTCACGGGCAGTTTGGCATCTGTTGCCAACTCTACATGGGGGCGGGAATCGGGAACTCCATGCCCGGTTCGAGACGCAACCGACCCCTGGATTGCCCACCGTGATACTATAGTGGAGGAGAAAACTACGAATCGCACGAATCGGCACGAATCAATCCGCGAAGATTCGCGTGATTCGTAGTTTTCCTCTTTTTTGCTGACCGGTAACGCTTAACTTAATGGCATTGCCTATTGGACACCATTACTTACTTTTTGATTTGCAGGGTTACACATAGATAACCGAATTGCCTCTCAATATATGAAAGAAGCGCATATATCAATACAACAACCCCGATCATTTCAAGAAATTCTTCGACCGTATAAAGAATACAGTAAGTTATGGAGTCATAGCCGTGCAGATCCGCCTCTCTGCCTCCAAGCATATCGAGAGCTATCGCTCCCGTAAGTAGACGGTTCCGGACAGGATAAAGAGTACGGCCGCCCTTTTAGGCAGCTTCAGGGTGAATTTTAAATATACCAGAATAAAAACAATCACCGCAAAACCATATATAGTTTTCGGCTATATCACCGATGTTTTCATGAATTTGGAAACCTTCATCAATGGATAAAAAAAGAAAAATAACACTCAAACCAACATGACCTTTCATAATCAAGCCGTCTTCTTTTATATATGGCAATGATTAAAAAAAGAACATATAAATATTGCAAAAGAAGAGTATAATGAGGGAATATTCCTCTCAATATCCAAATCGAACCATCGAACGAAATCAACCACTATGGACTGAAAGTCCATAGTCTGGAGGACTACAGTCCTCATCCGTGGACAAGCCACGGACTGAAAGTGAAGGGACTTAAAGTCCATAGTTTCTGAAGCAATGAACGGAGGTGAGAAAGAGCACTATTGACAGAAGGAATAAGCTGACTTTTTGGGGCTTGAATGTTATTTGTACCATTACTGATTTTCTCGTATTTCAGCTTGATGCGGTCAGATTTGCATCCTTTTCTCGCGTGATGATATGGGTGCACCCCTTTGGAGAAGCACAGGAAGCGGGGGAGCGCTAGCGATGAGCGGAATGCAATGACCCTGGGTAGTCGCCAATGCCATATAAGGATAAGTCTCAAGGCCCCTCCTCCCGGCAGAAGAGTGCCTACGCCGAGCGCAGCGAGGGGGCTTGGGGAGAGGGCGAACGAAAAAACAGTGATCAATCAATCACAATGACGCCGGTGACGCTTGACTTAATGGCATTGGGGTAGCCGCAGGGCCGAGTGTTTTGTCGGCGTCTGTGCGAGCGCGCAGGCAGGGACGGTAGTGCTTAATGTGTAGTGATGAACTTTCTGCCGAACCTTTTTCTTCTTCGATGGGATAATTACATGACCACTACCTATTGAGCACTACCGAAAAATTAGCCGCAAATCAACGCAAATGGACGCAATAGAATGAAGAGCCGTCGATGATGGCGAGCCGATTCCGACCGCTTTGCGTTCATTGCTTCAATAACTTTAGTGCGCGAAGCGCATCATAGTTGAAACTATGGACTTTAAGTCCCTTCACTTTCAGTCCGTGGCTTGTCCACGGATGAGGACTTTAGTCCTCCAGACTAT
>Ga0209458_1000542_pt1 | contig 12221 bp, 11 predicted proteins | sample WorMetLIZAISLAND_FD_187411 | JGI IMG/M metagenome (GOLD analysis project Ga0209458, IMG submission 187411) | Marine gutless worms symbiont microbial communities from Max Planck institute for Marine Microbiology, Germany - Inanidrilus manae... ...
GTGCTATCCTCTTCCATGGTGGCTCCTGGTTCCTCCTCTGGCTCAAAGGTTTCGCGACTTCAAGCCTGAAGGGTTTCGGGGCCACCAACCCCATCCAAATGTGCGAAAGATCTTTTACGTTATCGACCCATGGGGCCCGGACGCGGCGGACGCTGCTGTCCTAGCCCAAAGCCAGCGCGATCCGCCGCACCTACCGCCATGGAACGAGACGAGATGAGCGAAACCACCATCCGCAGGGCCCGGCGCGCGGACTGCGCCGATATCGCCAAGCTGTTCCTGCTCTCCTCCGACGGGCTGGCGGCCTACATCTGGGGCCAGATGGACATGCCCAGCCTGTCCCTGCAGGAGATCGGCGAGCAGCGCTACGCACGCGAGGGCGTGGCCTTTTCCTACGAAAACTGCCTGGTGGCCGAGTACGAGGGCGCCGTCGTCGGCATGCTGCACAGCTTCCCCATGGAGCCCCGTGCAGCCGATGAGCAGGAGACCGATCCCGTGCTCAGGCCCTATGCGGAACTGGAAGAGCCCGACAGCCTCTATATCTCGGGGGTCGCTCTCTACCCGGAGCATCGCGGTCTGGGGGTCGGCACACGGCTGCTCGAGGCTGCCCGGGTCCGGGCGCGCGGCCTTGGGTTGCCGCGCCTCAGCCTGATCTGCTTCGAGGCCAACGAGGCGGCAATGCGCCTCTACCAGTGGCTTTCCTACCGGGAAAGCGACCGACGGCCCATCGTCCCGCATCCCAGCCTGCACTACAGCGAGGGCGATGCCGTACTCCTGCTGCGCGAGGTGGCCCAAGGTCACTCAGCTTAAGGAAATTTTATCTCCAACGACAACATGCTTGCGCCATTTCCTAGTCCGATCGGCCAGAGCCGAACGGACAGGTTGCCGTTCTGACAGGCCTATGCGGCACAGTCTGGCGTGCCGCTCGGCTAGGTCTAGTCTGCGGGGTGCCGCCGAAACGCGCCGCAGTCCGGAGGTAGGCCATGGAGCGAGACATGCTGCATCAGGTTCGCGCGCGACAGACCCTTGGTTGCCGACAGCACCGATCGACGCTGGCCACCCGGCTAGTTGGACTTCTCCTGGCTGCTGTTCCGGTGGCCTGCGGTCTGCTGGCCCAAGACGGCGAGGCGGCGACGGCGCGCTGCCTCTTCATCTCCTCCTACCACCAGGGCTATCCCTGGTCGAACAGGATCGAACAGAGCCTGCGCTCGGTGCTCCGGGGCCGCTGCGAGATCAGGCAGTTCGACATGGACACCAAGCGGTACAAGAGCGAGGGCGAGATCAAGCAGAAGGCACTGGAGGCTAAAAGGCTGGTCGAGACTTGGCGCCCGGATGTCGTTATCACCGCCGATGACAATGCCGCCAAGCACGTCATCCAGCCCTACTTCGAGGATCACGAGATCCCCTTTGTCTTCTGCGGCGTCAATTGGACCGTGGAGGAGTACGGATTTCCCTACAGCAACGTGACCGGCATGATCGAGGTCGCCCCGATCCGACGCTTGCTCAAGCAGGCACTCGAGATCGTGCCAGGCGCAAAGCGGGCCTTCTACATCGGGGCCGACACCTTGACGGAATCCAAGAACCTGGAGCGCTTCCGCGCCGCCACCCAGCGATACGACCTGTCCCTGGAGCATAGGCTGGTCTCATCGACCGAGGACTGGCTGGCCGCCCACCGCGAGGCGCAGGCTTACGATGTCGTGATCCTCGGCAGCAGTGCCGGCATCAACGATTGGGATTCAGAGCAGGTGCAAAGCCATATTCTGGCGAACTCCAGGAAACTCAGCATCACCAACCATGACTGGATGATGCACTTCGCTATGCTTGGCGCCAGCAAGGTAGCGGAGGAGCAAGGCGAGTGGGCCGGGAAGACCGCCCTGGCCATCCTCGATGGGATGTCCCCCTCGGACATCCCGATCATCGCGAACAGCAGACAGGATATCTGGATCAACGATCAGATCCTGGCGGCCGCCGACATCCACCTGCCGAGGCGGCTGGCGCAGAAGGGGAAGAAGGTAACCAACCTTGGCGAGAAGTCTTAGGCCACGCGCCTTCAGCGCCTGGGAAGCGATCGGCTTGGGTCTGGCCTTCGGAGCCGCCTTGGTGGCTCTGGTAGGCAAGGCCATCTCGATCGACCTGGACAACGCCGAGACGGCGTTCCAGGCGCGCGCCGAGATCGTGCGCAGCGAGCTCTCCCAGCGCATCGGCAGCACGGAAGCCCTACTGACCGCCTCGGCCGGCCTGCATCATGCGAGCGACGAGCTTCTACCTCACGAATTCACCGTCTTTGCCGCGCAGCTCCTGGAGTCTTACCAGTTCATCGATTCGGTTCTGCACATTGCCAAGGTCAGCGAAGAGGAGCGGCGCGACTTCGAGGAAGGCATGTGGGAGGAAGGCTATCCGACCTTCCGGATCACGACTCTGGACGAGCGAGGCGATCTGTCGCGGGCGGACACGCGGGCCATCCATTTTCCGATCGTGGCGATCGAGCCGCTCGAACCGTCGTCCGCTGGACTTCTCGGCTTCGATACCTTTTCGCACCATGCCGTCGCGGCAGCGATCGAGCGGGCGATAGACAGCGGACGCGTCACCGCCTCCAAGCCGTTCAACCTATTGCCCGGACGACGCGGCTTCCTGGCGCTGCAAGCCCACTACCGCGGCAGCTCCGTGCCGAAAAGCGTAAGCGAGCGTCGTAATCAGGTCAGCGGCATGATCGCCCTCTATCTGGATATCGCGCAGCTCTTCGACAGCGCCCTGCGCGACTACCACGATCTTTCTCTTTCGGTATACCTGGGGACCGCCAGCCTGCCGGCCAACGCGCTTTACTCCCGATCTAGCGACAGGCAGCTGCAGTTCGTGGACAGCCTGTTTCCCACCTTCGTCGAAGAGAAGCAGATCGATCTGCATGGCAAGATTCTAACGATCCAGGTGACCGCTCAGCCGGGCCTGACAGCGATCCGGGTTTGGCTCGTCGGTCTCGTCGCCATGCTGGCCGCCGTCACCGGCGGCTTGCTGATGCTCGTTCTGCGCAACCGCCGGATCACCAAAGCCGAGCGCAAACAGACCGACGCCATGATCGAGCGCATGGCCTTGGAAGACCCCCTCACCGGCCTGCCCAATCGCGCCCAGTTTCAGAAAAAGCTTCGCGAAGCGGTCGCCAACTCCAACCGCACCGGCCGACTGACTGGCCTCATGCTGCTGGATCTCGATCAGTTCAAGCATGTGAACGACACCCTGGGACATCCGGCCGGCGATGCTCTGCTCAGGGAGGTTGCGGTCCGGATCTCGGGCATCCTGCGCGAGACCGACACCATTGCCCGGCTGGGCGGAGACGAGTTCGCCATAATCGCGACAAACGCCAAAACGCCGGCGGGGGTGGTGGAGCTCGGCCAACGCATTCTAGATGCCTTCGACGAAGCTTTCCTCATAGACGGCAAGCCGGTCCATTCGAGCACAAGCATCGGGGCCACCATCTACCCCCACGACTGGGGCAATCCCGACCAGCTGTTCCGCAGCGCGGACCTCGCCCTCTATCATGCGAAAGAGGAAGGCAGCGGAATCTTGCGACTCTTCGACAAGCGGATTCATGCGGAGATTCAGGCGCGCAACCAGATGGAGCAGGACCTGCGCCTGGCCCTGGAGCACGACGAGCTGCATGTGGTCTACCAGGCACAGATCGCCATCGATAGCGGAGAGATCGTCGGTGCCGAGGCACTGCTGCGCTGGACCCATCCCGAGCGCGGTGCGATCTCGCCGGCCGAGTTTATCCCCGTCGCGGAGTCGACGGGGCTCATCATACCGATCAGCGAATGGCTGCTGCGCACGGTCTCGATCCAAGTTGACCGTTGGCGGGCAGAAGGCCTCCCTGCCCTGCGCGTATCGATCAACGTTTCGCCGGTGCACTTCAGGCACGACAACCTGGTCGAAAAGCTGATCCGCATCCTGACCGAAAGCGGGCTCGACACGAGCTGGCTGGAACTGGAGATTACCGAGGGCATCGCGATGGAGGCCCGCGAGGAGACCGAGGAGATTTTCCAACGCCTCAAGACGCTGGGCATCAAGTTGGCGATCGACGATTTCGGGACCGGCTACTCCTCGCTCAATCGCTTGAAGAATTTCCCCATAGATCGGCTCAAGATCGACCAGTCCTTCGTGCGCGACATCACAACCGACTGGAACGACGCGGCGATCAGTGCGGCGGTTATCCGCCTGGGGCACAGCCTCAACATCGAAGTCATCGCCGAAGGCGTCGAGACAGCGGAGCAGCTGGAGTTCCTGGCCAGGCAGGGCTGCGACCAGGTTCAGGGCTATCTCTTCAGCCGGCCCGTGCCGGCGGAGGACTTCAAGGCCTACGTGGAGGGCCACGATCCCGCAGGCTTCGACCAGCTCATAGCCAGCGTGCAAAACCTCAAGCCGGTCGAGCAAGAAGCAGCGGGGTCCGAAGGGCAGACCAAGCCCCATCTGCGCGCGGTGGGAGACGGGGACGCCAAAGCGCTGGGCTAGGATGGCCCCCAGCATGCGCCAGTCTACCCAGGCCTCACATGAAGAGGCGCTCGCCCTCCATGCCTTCGTAGAGATGGGCGACGAACTCGCCGTAGCCGTTGTAAAGCTGGGTCGGCACCCGCTCGTCCGAGCCGAGCACGCGTTCGGTCGCCTGGCTCCAGCGCGGATGCGGCACCTCCGGGTTCACGTTGGCCCAGAAGCCGTACTCGCGAGCCTGGATCTCCTCCCAGAAGCTGACCGGCCGCTGATCGGTGAATTCGAAGGTGACCAAGCCCTTGGTCGACTTGAAGCCGTATTTCCAAGGTGCCACCAGGCGCAGCGGCGCGCCGTTCTGCTTCGGCATCGGCTTGCCGTAGAGGCCGGTGCCGATGAAGGCCAGCTCGTTGGTCGCCTCCTCGATGCTCAAGCCCTCGACGTAGGGCCAGGGATACCAGGTGGCGCGCTGGCCGGTGGCGATCTCCGGATTGTTGAAGCTGATCAGCTTCACGTACTTGGCCGAGCTTAACGGCTTGGCAAAGTCGACCAGCGCCTTCATGGGGAAGCCGCCCCACGGCACGGCCATCGACCAGGCCTCGACGCAGCGGTGGCGGTAGAGGCGTTCCTCGAGCGGCATCTTGGCGAGCAGATCGTCGACGCCGATCTCCATGGGCTTCTCGACCATGCCAGTGATGGAGACGGTCCAGGGCCGGATCGGCAAGGCTTGCGCCTTTTGCCAGACGTTCTTGGAGGAGCCGAATTCGTAGTAGTTGTTGTAGGTGGTCGCCAGCTCCTCCGGGGTGACCTCCCGATCCAGGCGAAACCGCATGTTCTGCTTCAGGGGGTAGAGGTGCGCCGAGGGGTCCGTCTCGGCTTCGGCGAGCTGCTGAAGCGCCGCCGCGTCCTGATCGGCGTTGGCGCTGTCGTCACAGGCCGCCAGCAGGCCCGTCCCGGCCAGCAGGATAGGGCCAGCCGCCGCCGCCTTCAGGAGCGACCGTCGCCTCAGGAAGACGTCCTCGGGCGTCGCCGCCGCCTCCGGCAGCTCCCATCCCCGTTTGATCTTGATCAGCATGACACTCACTCCGACAGAACTGGCCCTAATGCCATCAGTGTGACGGTAGAGCCGCGAGCAGCGAATTCAACTCTAACCCATCGGACGGCCTGCGCCGTCCTTGTTCCGCGGCGAACCGGACGGAAGGACGGCGAGGCTACGCCATTCCCATGGAGAGAGCGTTAAACGCCCTCCCCCTTTTGGACCTACTCCTCTGGCTCCAGACCGGGAATGCCGAAAACGCCCTGCTCGGCGATCAGGCGCTTGACCGTGGCGTCGTTGCGGAACCACTGGTTCGCCTTCTCGTAGCCCGGATTGGCATTCAGCCAATCCTTGCCGAACTGGTTCGCCCGCGACCACTCGCCGCCGATCGGCCGTTTGAACTGCAGGGCGAAGAGCGGCATCTTGGGATTGGAGATCAGCAGGCCGTCGGCCTCGATCTTCTGGCCGCAGAACGCCGCCAGGTCGTTGACCGCGCCGGCGAAGGGATCGAAGTTCTTCATCGCCAGGATCAAGGTGCCGTCGTCCTTCAAAAGGCCGAGCTGGCGCGTTCCAGCGCCGCAGTCCGCCGGGCAGTCGCCGGTCAGCTCGCAGAGGATGTCCACCACCTTGGCCTCGAAGCGGGCCTTCTCCTCGTGTTCGATGCCCCACTCGTTAGCCGCGTACGCAGTCGTGCTCGCCAGCGCGAGCGCCGCCGCCATCACAATGGTTGCTGTCCGCATGGCTTACTCCCCGAACGGCTGGATGCCGTAGTCTTCATGCGTCAGGTTGACCACGCCCTGGTCATCGGCCACTTGGGTGACGATCAGGTACTTGACCCCGTCGCGCTCGTAGAGATCGCCGTCCACGGTCACCTTGTGAGTCTGGATCTCGATAATCTTGGGGTTGCCCACGTTGGCCGAATCGTCCTCAACCTTGAGCACGACATAGACTTCGCCGTCCTCGCCCAGCACGCTGACCGGAACGCCGCCTACCGCGCACCAGACCGCGCACTGATGGTGCGCCGTGCCTTCCGAGAACATGATCTCGGTCACGTAGCACCAGGTATCGATGATCTCGCCCGTGACCTGCACGCGCTCCGGCGTCGCCGCCTGGGCGGTGGAAAGACTTCCTGTCGAGAGCGCCGCCGCGACCGTCATGGCCACGGCCAACGAAAGCCGACGTAAGCCCTTCATGCTCTCCTCCTTCCGTGAAGCGACACGGGCGTAAAGCAGGGAGTTGATCACAGGGGAGGCTCCCTATCAGTCCACCGCGTCGCGTTCCGCCGCCGCTCCGCCTGGCTCTTTTGTTTGCGCATGATCTTATCCGAAATCCGGTTCCCACTTTTCGGGATCATGCTCCGGCGAAGCGGCGGGAAACAGCTCAGACCCAGCTCACGCGTCACATCATGCGCGAGCCGGCCCGCCGCTTCAATCAGCCTTGCAGGGATTGCAGGGATTGCAAGGGTTGCAGGGGTTGCAAGGATTGCAGGGGCTCGAGGCGGCGCAGGGGTTGCACGGGTTGCAGGGATTACAGGGATTGCAGGGGTTACAGGTCGCCAGCTGCACCGAGGTGTCGGCCGCATGGGCGGCAGCCATCGGCAGGGCCGCGGTGCTGGCTAGGGCCACGACGGCGCTGAGCGCCACGGCGGTTTGCTTGAGCTTCGTATTGTCCATCATCGCTCTCCTTCGAGTGTCCAGATAACGGCGCCTCCCTCTTTCCACACACGGACGGCACTTTGGGGGTGCATTGGGGGCAACACCCCAAGAATCTACACCGGCCGCGCGGAGGAAGGCGCCGTTGCGAACAATCTGGTGGAGAGATGTGTTGGGCGAATAAAGAAGTTTTAAAGATTCTGTAAAGGCGCCGTCAGGCCAGCGCTCACGGGGGCCTATAACGGCAATGTGAACCAGACCCGCGTCTCCTGCGCGTCGGACTCGGCGCCAACCGTGCCGCCGTGTGCCTCGACTAACTCCTTGACGATCGAGAGGCCGATACCGGCGCCGCCGCTCTCGCGCGAACGGGACTTTTCGGCCCGGTAGAAGCGCTCGAAGATGGCCGCCAGATCGGCTTCGCTCATGCCGCCGCCGGAGTTGGCGAAGGTCAGGCGGACGCCCCCCGACACGCCGTCTGGGACGCGCGTCCCGGAAATCCGCAGGCTGCCGCCCTCTGCCGTGTACTGCCAGGCGTTGTCCGTCAGGTTGCGCAGCACCTGCGCCAGCCGGTCGCGGTCGCCCTGGACCCGCTCGGTACCCTCCTCGAACTCACTTTCGACGGAGATCCCACGGGACTCGAAATGGTGCGCGCTGAACTGCAACACCTCGGCGACCAGCGCCGGCAGATTTACCGTTTCGCGGCGCAGGTAGGCCTGCGCCGCCTCCGCCTTGGTGAGCTGCTGCAAGTCCTCGACCAGGCGCACCAGGCGCAGGATCTCGGTCTCCACCAGGCCGAAGGTCTCCTTGCTCGGCGGCACCACCTCGTCGGCCATACCTTCCAGATAGCCGCGCACGTTAGTCAGCGGCGTGCGCAGCTCGTGCGCTATATTCGAGACCATGGTCTTGCGCAGCTTCTCGACCCGTTCGAGGCTGTCGGCCATGCGGTTGAAGGCGACGCCGAGCTCGCCGACCTCGTCCTTCGACCCGACCTCGACGCGCGCCGTGTAGTCGCCCGCCGCCAGGCGCCGGGTCACGTCGGCCATGTCGGAGAGCGGCCTCAGCACGCGCCGGGTCAGGAGAAAGCTGAGTACCACGGCGAGCACCAACGCGATCAGGCTGGCCTGGATCAGGTAGCGGTAAATCGCATCCAGGAACATCTGGTGGGTTTCCGCCGGGTCGATGTTGTACTGCTCCATCAAGGCGGAGAAGTAGTCGGCGGCAAGGAAGTCGATTGCCATCCAGATCACGACGATGATCAGCCCGATGATCGGCAGGTTGATGGCCAGCAGCTTCCAGAGGAGGTTCGCTTTCATGCCATGTCCACAGTGGGCCGTTTCCGTACCACGCTTTGGCGGCAATCAGGACTCGTCGAGCTCGGCGAAGCGGTAGCCAACGCCGTGCACCGTGACGATGTAGTGCGGATCCGAGGGATCGCTTTCGATCTTGTGGCGCAGCTTGCCGATGTGCACGTCGATCACGCGGTTGATCACCGCCTCGCCGTGCGGATAGAGCCGGCCCAAGAGTTCGTTGCGGGAGAAAACTTTGCCGGGGCGCTGCATCAAGGCCTGCAGCAGCTTGAACTCGGTCGGCGTGAGCGGCACCTCCTCGCCGTCGCAAGTGACCTTGTGCCGGTCGTGGTCGAGCACCAGCCCGCCGCGACGCAGGGCGTCGCCGGGATCGCTGCCAAGAGGGTCCGGGGCCGCCACCGCGGTGCGGCGCAGGATCGCCTTGACCCGCTCGACCAGCTCGCGCGGGCTGAAGGGCTTGACCACGTAATCGTCGGCGCCGAGCGAGAAACCAACGATCCGGTCGGTCTCCTCCTCCCGCGCCGTTAGCATGAGGATCGGTACGTCGGAGAGCTTGCGGATCTCCCGGCAGACCTCCCATCCGTCGATCGAGGGCAGCATCAGGTCGAGCACCACCAGCAACGGCGCCTGCTTGCGGGCCAGCGCCAGGCCGTCCTGGCCATCGTGCGCGACGGCGGTCTCGAACCCGGCCGCCTCGAGATAGGTCTGGACCAAGGCCGCGATGTTGCGGTCGTCCTCGACAATCAGGATCGGCGCGCTCGTGCCATCGCTCCTACTGCCCGGCTGCGGCACTCCTTGATCTCCCACGGCTCATTGTCGCGAGGCGTCCAACAGCGCTTATGGAGCCAGACTTTGCAAGGCTTGTCACGGGACGGTAGCGCCTCAGTTTGAAACTGAAAGGCAGCGATCGACCCAACTCGGGCATTCGCGATCCCTAGAGCGAACGTCGGCTTTCGGATCCCAGACCGATCATTCGCTAGCGGCCACCGGTTAGTGTGTAGGTACCAAGGATGGGACGAAGCTAGCCCGGATTTCTCACCGGGATAGGGTCGTCATGGGCGAGATAAGCCGACAGACTAGGAAAAATGCGCAGCGCGATGCCTGTGCATCGGGCTGCGCTTTGACGCAGGCTGTCGGCTTATCTCGCTCACTCCCCTTAGGCGCCAATTGGGGGTCGCACCGGGCAGGCCGCCCGCGTCGTCGAAGGCCTTAACCGTAGCGCAAGGCTATGCTTTTCGGCCTTCTTCTAGCGGATCGGACTCCGCCCGGCGCGATGACGGCCCTACCCTGGTGAGAAATCCGGGCAAGCTCCGGTCGCGCTGTCAAGTTTCTGCTAGTTTCGCTGCGCCGCACTCTCTCTTAGCCAATCGCGTACCTGCCTCACTGGTCCTGAAAGTGATGTCGTGTCGGGCACCAGGAGGTAGTACCGCGCACGGTTTGGAAGGGCCGGGCCGAAAAGCCGAACAAGTGCGCCTGATGCGAGATGATCGCGGCAAACCACGTCGTCGCCGATGGTGAGCCCGAGCCCGCGGACAGCAGCGTCGATGCACAGGTGTGACCGATTGAAGAACAGATGCCCGGCCGCATCATCAAAATTGAGGCCCAGAGCGTCGAAGTAGCTCCGCCACCAGTAGATACCGCGCTCATGGATCAAACGATGGGCGGTAAAGAAGGCGGGAGTCTCCTGTTCCAAGCCGCTGGCCAGCAGCGAGGGCGCCGCAACCGGGAACGCCTCGTAATCGAGGAACGGCGTAGCCTTGAATCCAACACAGGATACCGCTCCCAATGTTAAAGCAAGTTCGGCTTCACCGAGCACGCTGCGCGGTGGATCAGGCCGGATACAAACATCAAGATTGACGTTGAGCGCACTCAACGTCTCATCTGTCAGAAGCGGCATCAGCCATCGCGTGGCGAGGTCCGATTCGACGTCTAGAATGACAGTGCTGCGGCCACCGCCGCGCCTAAGCCGTCGCGTCCCAAGTTCCAGACGAGAGAGCGAGTTTGCGGCGGTGCGTGCGAACAGACTGCCTTCGCCCGTTAGCACGATGTAGCGTGCGTGCCGCTCGAACAGTTCGACGCCCAACTCGGCCTCAAGATTGCGCACATGCCGACTGACGGCAGCGTGGCTCACACCAAGTTCATCGGCGGCCTGGGCGAAGCTGCCATGCCGCGCCGCTGCATCGAAGGCACGAATCGCGTTCAGGTTCGGCAGTTCACGCATACTTCAAGCATAACAAAAACCTTCGCTTGAGGCAAATTTGATCACTTGAGTATGAGTCGGATTGTCGTGTATGGACGGCTGTGCACGCGTCAGCTTTCAAGCAGGGCGCTAGGCACTGACGAACTAGGACAAGATGATGCTATTCCAGGGGTTCGAAGCCCGTGATCTTGTTGTCGGCGAGGTGAACATCCACTTTGTGCAATGCGGCGACGGGCCGCCGTTGCTGCTGCTTCACGGAGTTCCCCAGACTCATGTGATGTGGCACAAGGTTGCCCCGGCCTTGGCGGAACACTTCACTGTCATTGCTGCGGATCTAAGAGGCCAGGGGGACAGCGGCAAGCCACGTGACGCGGGGGACCACTCGACCTACTCAAATAGGAGCATGGCCTATGACCAGGTGGCGCTCATGTCGGCGCTCGGCTTCGAGGATTTTTTCGTGGCCGGCCACGACATTGGCGCTCGGGTCGCACACCGGATGACCTTGGATCATCCGGAGCGTGCTTCCAAAGTCGCCTTTCTTGATATCCTCCCAACAGTTGAACTATACGAGCACACCAACCGGAATTTTGCTCTGCACTACTGGTCCAACTTCTTTCTCGCCCAACCGCCGGACTTACCTGAGAGGATGATTGGAGCGGACCCGGCGTTTTACGTCCAAAGGGACCTCTTCGACTTCGTCGATGACGACAGAGACAAGAACGACGTCTTTGTCGAGGAGGCGCTTGCAGAGTACATCCGGTGCCTGAGCGACAGCGATGCGATTCACGCCTTATGCGAGGACGCCCGCGCAAGCTTCTCGGTAGACTACGATCACGATATGACTGATCGCCACAAACAAATAAACTGCCCGGCCCTGGTGCTTTGGGGAGCAAAGGGCGTGATGGAGCGGTGTTTTGACGTGATGGACGTTTGGCAAAGAAAAGCATCCCGGCTTTCCGGGCGAGCCCTGGATGCCGGTCACTATCTGGCCGAGGAACAGCCCGACCAGACAATCCACGAGCTGTTGAAGTTCTTCGAGTGATCGATGGGCAGACCTGAATGGCGGGAGTGTGGGTCCCGTCTTCTTTTAACGTGTCGCAGCACGATATACGCTCATGTATCTGCGGGTTCTCTGTAACCTCCGATAGGGGTCTTTTTTATCTCCAAGGCGATCTTCGAGCGTCGGATTTGCGATCTGTAGGCGGCCGTCGCATTTGCCTCCAAGGAGCGACCGTTCCTGGCCGACTTTGGGAATTCGGGTTCAACCGAGATGCTGCCCACAGCAGCGACGGCGCAAAGCAGAAGGCCCGGCCGAGGCTGTCGCCTCGCCGGGCCTTTTCGGCGCCTTTCGCTGCCGCATGCTCAGTCGAGCAGGCTGCGCAGCATCCAGGCGGTCTTCTCGTGCACCTGCATGCGTTGGGTCAGCAGGTCGGATAACGTAAAAGATCTTTCGCACATTTGGATGGGGTTGGTGGCCCCGAAACCCTTCAGGCTTGAAGTCGCGAAACCTTTGAGCCAGAGGAGGAACCAGGAGCCACCATGGAAGAGGATAGCAC
>Ga0209458_1000543_pt1 | contig 12207 bp, 7 predicted proteins | sample WorMetLIZAISLAND_FD_187411 | JGI IMG/M metagenome (GOLD analysis project Ga0209458, IMG submission 187411) | Marine gutless worms symbiont microbial communities from Max Planck institute for Marine Microbiology, Germany - Inanidrilus manae... ...
CAGGTGGTACAAAAACTTTCAATTTTTACTGCAAAAGGCACATCCTTACCCGAATCCGCGTCGTTTAAGCCATTTTGCGTGACGATCGGTTGAGGGGTCTGACCCCCAGGGGTGTTGACGAAAAAAAGGAGAAAGTCACAGAAGCTCCCATTGGAATGATGTGTCGCCGTTAACACAGGGCTGCACTCCCGTGCGCCTGTGATTTGCAGTAGAAAATTGGTTTAAAAATATCTCAGCAAAAGAATAGACAAAATTTGAAATTTTGCGATTTTAAGTGAAATTTTATAGAAAATGCTACAAACGATTTTCCTATATTTTTCTCCGTTTGCTGGCCGTATATATTGTTGTGAGCAAAATGTGGAAAAAAAATTAGAAAATTTGACGAGAATTTCAAGGGAGGAGGGGTCAAAGAAAAACATTTACCCCTCTGCTATCTCCCCTTAGGGTCTGGGGCACCCAAATTTTGCACGTTGGTAATATCCTTAATATCCACATGCCCACTGAATTTTGAGCCCTAGCCCCAGTTTGGGGGTCTGATCATGGGGTGTCCTGAAAATTGCTGTTGCCACAAATGAAACTGTATAACCATTGCCCGCTCACCCGCCTGGCCTGCATAGTTTAGCATGGCTGACCCAAAGCTTTGTACGATGCTGGCGTGTGACGAGATGACTGATTGACCGTGTGACGAGTTGACTGGTAGCTCATGGGGTTATTAACTTACCGTTTGTGCAATGTCATGCGTTTGCACATTGCTGCTGTGCTATACACTGTGTCTCAAAAAAACGTCTTAACTTTAAAACGGTATAGCTCAAAATTACAAGGAGCAATTTTGATGAAATTTGGCAGAAATATTCAGAATACTCTAGAATACAGTTTGTATGCTTCAGTTTTCATGTAGGTTTGCTTGTTATCACGCTATCGTCTTTCAAACTGCATACCGAAAATAATGCATGTTTCTTCTGGAAATCGTGGGTGGCTCTGAAAAGAGACGGTTTTAATGCAGAAGATGCTCAAAATTGGCGTCCCTTGGCCTTTACACACGCTCGGAGTCGCACTTGCCACTGGTCGATTGCGTTGTCGATGATGTCCTGAGACAGACTTGACCAGCAGTCGATGAGACGCTGTCTCAGCTCACTGACGTCGCCGACAGGAGCCTTGTACACAAGCTCTTGCATCCAGCTTCAAATTCTGTATTATGTGTGCGTGTCCGCAGATTATGTGTGCCAAATATTATGAGCTTAAGTGTATGTTTTAAAAAACTGAATCTCGTCAAAGTTGGCGCGTTTGCTTGATGCAGTGTCAAAATTCGTTTTTTAGGTATGCAGTTTGAGAGACGATAACATGATAACAAGCAAACCTACATGAAAACTGAAGCATACAAACTCTATTCTAGAGTATTCTGAATATTTCTGCCAAATTTCATCAAAATCGCTCCTTGCAATTTTGAGCTATACCGTTTTAAAGTTAAGACGTTTTTTTTGAGACAGTGTAGTATACAGTACACATGGATTGTACAATTAGGCCACTGTTGATGGTGTTGTACATATGTTTTAGTATGCAACTTAGCCCATGGTTGGCTTTCAATTTTTATTTTGGGGAGGGGTGAATAAAGTGACAGTGCTATTTTTTCATTTTATCAAATATGTCACAGTTACTTAATTAGATGGAATGAAATATTATGTGGCTGGATCCCACAGTGGTGACCACGAGATCTCGAGAACTGACCATGGTTTGTAGGCCAAATGATATGATATCTCAGTGTACCTAATTCACGTTGAGTCAACTTGAATGCACTGAATTTGAAGACTAAACTGAATTACAAGTTAGGTGAACTGCCATACGGTTAGTATTGTTTCATTGCTTCTTCGGTGAATGTTCAATTGTGGCCAGCTAGATGTGACGTTATAATTTCGTTTCCAAATTCCAACCCGACTACTGAGCAAGTTCCGGGCTTGGAAACCTACCGTTTTTGTGATGCTATGTAGGCCTACGTAGATACATAGTTGTAATAAACGTTTTTATGCGCGACAGCATATATGCTATAGCGCGTATATGCCATGGCAATTCCGTCTGTCTGTCCGTCTGTGACACGGGTGGATCAGTCAAAAACGGTTGAAGCTAGAATCACGCAATTTTCACCGTACAGTAGCCCCATCCATCTAGTTTTTCGTGGGTGAGTTTCATCCCGAAATTCTAAGGGGTTCCCCCAAGCAGGGGCCTCAAACAAGGGAGGGGTGGGTAAAATCAGCCATTTTCTACATTTAAGCGTCAATATCTCGAAAACGGTACCAGATACGGCTAAAGTTACTATTAATGGCTAATAGGAAGTCACATATGGGCTTTCGATTGACACCAAGATCGATGACCTTGGATGACCTTGAACTGCTGCAACGTCGAATTCTCTCAAAATTTCGCGTGATTGCGCGTGTTTGGGAGGCTACAACAGCTAAACGAATGCAGATAGACCCATACTGTCAGCAGCAGAAATGTAGTCCGGTGAACGTAGTTTCTAGCGATATAAGGTTTATGCAGATATTCGCAGGGGTTCGGGAGATATGGGGCCTCAAACAAGGGAGGGGTGGGTAAAATCAGCCATTTTCTAGCTTTGAGCGTCAATATCTCGAAAACGGTACCAGATACGGCTAAAGTTACCATTAATGACTAATAGGAAGTCACATATGGGCTTTCCATTGACACCAAGATCGATGATCTTGGATGACCTTGAACTGCTGTAAGGTCGAATTCTCTCGGAATTTCGCGTAATTTTGCGTGTTTGGGAGGCCACAACATGGAACATTGTCGTTCGCCAGATGGCGTTACCAGCGTTTCAGTGAGACCATACTACACAATGCTGTCGCGTGTTTACCTTAGCGTTAGCTAGGCTTTCTTGTTTGTTATGTCTATATGAAAACCGTGTTTTCAACATTTTTTTATTTTTAAAAAAATGTTAAACAGTCAGTGTAAAAATAGCGGTAATTTTGAAAACTTAGGCCTATATACAAAAACAGAAAAATCACAGTGCTGCCCATACAATAATAGCAGATTTTGCATTTACTTACTTTTAGTGTTGTATCATACCCAATCACGTAGCATCGTAATAGTACTATCAGTCTATCATTCAGTTAATGTCAGTTATGTAGTCAGTCAACAGGCCTTACTTCACAACAAGCAAGTGAACTAAGGGTAACAATTGTTTTATTTTTTGGATAAAAATTGTTTTTAGCGTTTTTTTACATATTTTTTCGTAATATTTATTACATATATGCATACATAAATGTGACTCTTTCTGTAAAAATACTGTCTCAAAACGTCTTGAGACTGAGACTGTAAACAAGACATGGCAAGAGCAACTGATAGGCATCAAGACAGAGACGAGGCACTTTAGGCACTTCAAGACCTCTCAGGAAATACATTAATAACCAAGACACTCATCTTTGTCCATATCTCCGACAACATAAATATTGAATATGTTGTTATTGAAAAAAGACCAAATTCGGCCATGACACTTTATTAAACAGATATCCAGATTTCAAGTTTCGTTTTCAATAGAAAACACATTATGCTGGTGACAATTTTGCAATCAACAGAATGCTTCCACTCACAATGACTGCTATGCAACAAAATAAGAGCAAGGTGACCACTCTCCAGGCAATTTAAAATTCCCTAACATTTCTCTAACTTTTTGCGGCACTCCTACCCATGCTGTACTTACCCACCCCAACCCCAAACCATGTTTTCACATTTTACACATACAATACTCACATAATAATAAAAGTGGTCATTGTACACACATTCAAAATTCTGTCAATTAACACTGGTGAATACATTTTGTTCTTTAAAAACAACAGTTTTCCCTGATAAGAATTTTTCCTGACATTCCTCTGACAATTCCCAGACAAAAGGCCAATTCCCTGACATTTTCATGTTTTCCAGAAAAGTGGTCACCATATAAGAGACATTTAGAACACGTGCAAATCACACTGTCACAGCACATTCACAGAGTGGCAAACAGTTTGTAGCCCATACTGTACTTGATAACAGTAAAGCACTCACAAAGTTTAAACCACAAAAACGCCACCTAGTCACATCGATAAAGGGACTGTCATAAGTGAAAAATTCATATATTCAGACCAAATCTCGGATTATCATCATAAACCTAATGCACTGATCTGTGCACCATAATACAGCCCTTCCTAAATTTCATGAAATCCACAAACATAAAGATGCACAAAACTGCATAATTATGTTAGTTCCTTTCTAAACATTAAAACATTCTTTGTACTCAAACAATACTTGCTTTTAACTGAGCATCTCAAAAGTGTACATGCATTGGCCATTTACATATTTTTTCGTAATATTTATTACATATATGCATACATAAATGTGACTCTTTCTGTAAAAATACTGCCTCAAAACGTCTTGAGACTGAGACTGTAAACAAGACATGGCAAGGGCAACTGCTAGGCATCAAGACAGAGATGAGGCACTTTAGGCACTTCAAGACCTCTCAGGAAATACATTAATAACCAAGACACTCATCTTTGTCCATATCTCCGACAACATAAATATTGAATATGTTGTTATTGAAAAAAGACCAAATTCGACCGTGACACTTTACTAAACAGATATCCAGATTTCAAGTTTCGTTTTCAATAGAAAACACATTATGCTGGTGACAATTTTGCAATCAACAGAATGCTGCCACTCACAATGACTGCTATGCAACAAAATAAGAGCAAGGTGACCACTCTCCAGGCAATGTAAAATTCCCTAACATTTCTCTAACTTTTTGCGGCACTCCTACCCATGCTGTACTTACCCACCCCAACCCAAACCATGTTTTCACATTTTACACATACAATACTCACATAATAATAAAAGTGGTCATTGTACACACATTCAAATTTCTGTCAATTAACACTGGTGAATACATTTTGTTCTTTAAAAACAACAGTTTTCCCTGATAAGAATTTTTCCTGACATTCCTCTGACAATTCCCAGACAAAAGGCCAATTCCCTGACATTTTCATGTTTTCCAGAAAAGTGGTCACCATATAAGAGACATTTAGAACACGTGCAAATCACACTGTCACAGCACATTCACAGAGTGGCAAACAGTTTGTAGCCCATACTGTACTTGATAACAGTAAAGCACTCACAAAGTTTAAACCACAAAAACGCCACCTAGTCACATCGATAAAGGGACTGTCATAAGTGAAAAATTCATATATTCAGACCAAATCTCGGATTATCATCATAAACCTAATGCACTGATCTGTGCACCATAATACAGCCCTTCCTAAATTTCATGAAATCCACAAACATAAAGATGCACAAAACTGCATAATTATGTTAGTTCCTTTCTAAACATTAAAACATTCTTTGTACTCAAACAATACTTGCTTTTAACTGAGCATCTCAAAAGTGTACATGCATTGGCCAGTTAACCATAATACTGACCTCCATACTTAGTAAATCTGTAGACAGTATTAACTAGCTGTAAGTAGATAACTAATGAGTTCTTCAATAAGCTAGTTCATGGTCAGTGGTTTACCATCATAAAATGTTTTACTACTACTATCTACCCAGCAATGCAACCTCAGTACCCAAGGCACCGAGGTTGGCATCGAGGAGGTATAGGAATGGGGAGGGGTATCCCCTCTCCAGCAAACTAGGAGGTCTGGGGAGTGCTGTAAGCTCCCCCAGCGAGGTCCGGGGTACAGCCAGGGATGAGATTGAATTTTATACAATCAGAATGCCAGAGAGGCCATCTAGTGGCATGTTTTGCACTGAATTTCACATTAAGCAATGACTATCATTGATTTTCAAAGACTACTTTCAATTATTCAAGTACACTGTTGTCGTGGAAAATAGGCCGTTAAACGAATGTAGTGTGTAGAAGTACATTGTTGGAGTTCATGAACCACTTTCATCATAGCATATGTTACAGAGTCCACAATACTACATTTTTCGCAAGTCGCAACTGCCAAAAGTTGGGGGGGGACAAATAGCTTATTGGTCCCCTGCTCAGAAGTTGGGGACCAGTCGCATGGTAGTTGTGCCTATGATCTATCCACATGCTATTATCTATATTTACTTTGCCCCGGTAGGGATGCGAAGTATTGTAATGAGCATGTCTGCTTATTTGTCTGTGTGTGTGTCTGTATCCTCACATATCTTGAAAACAATGCGGCCAAACTTCACCAAATTTTTGTGCATGTTGCCTGTAGCTGTCGCTTGGTCCTTCTCTTATGGCATTGTGGTATGTTATGTACTTCCAGTTTTACTGACGACATCTTGGGTGGACGGGCACAATGTTGTGTGGCTTGTTGTGTGGGCATGGCTGCTGGCCAGGCGTGGGCCACTATGGCCCACTGACTCGCTGGCAGGCTTGAGGGGCAGCTGGGTGCACATCAGCTATGCCAGGCACACAGGTCGCGGTGCTGGCTATCTGGCGGCTGGACTCGGCTGCTGCGGGGATTGTGGTGCATGTTTCGCCGTGTGCTTCATGCTTGTAGTAAGCTGTGCACCGGAGGCAAAGTCTGCTATCTGTGATTGTATTGTTTGTTTAAAAACACATACACACAGTAGATAAATCCCTTTCAAATAACCGCCTCCAACTCTAACTATGTTGGAGTAGGTACAGAACTACACCGTGGGCCATAAAAAAACGTGCCCCTTTTATTTTTTCGATAACTCTGGCAAATATTGACAGATTTCTGTAATTTTTTCACTACTATATTCAGGAAGGAATTGTAAAATAAGAGCTTGTTAAAATTTTCGCCTCACCTTAAGTTTGTTGCCGCACTACCTAGTGAAACTTGAAATGTTAAGTGTGTTGATATACAACAACGCAACAACGTCATATTCATTTCAAAACTGACGCAAAATGTCAAGTCACAGTACTAACACTTAGTTCAACTCTATCTTACATCAGGTGCTCAAAATGACCGCCTTTTGCTCGTATACAGGCGGTGAGTCGTGCACGCCACTGATCTATTGCTTCGTCTATGACGTTTTGTCCAATGCTGTGCCACACACTCAACAAGCACTGACACAGCTCGGCGACGTCATTTACGTGTTTCTCGTAGCCCTGCTGTTGCATTACAGCCCAGATCTTATAATCAAAGGGGTACATATCTGGGCTGTTTGGGGGCATGGTCGGGAGAAATGAAGTGTGGCGTCTTTCGGCATAAAAGTGCGATTGTGTCACGTGCCCAGTGCACAGGTGCACTGCCTGTTGGAATATGAAATTGTGCAACCTGGAGTGAAAGTGAACGGCGACTATTATCGTGAAGTACTGCTGAAGGAGAAGCTGTTGGCATGCATCAAGGAAATATCGGGTGACAATTTCATATTCCAACTGCACAGCGCACCTGCACACAGGGCGCGATAGATCAGTGGCGTGAGCGACTCACCACCAACATTTCAAGTTTCACAAGGTAGTGTGGCAACAGACTTAAGGTGAGGCGAAAATTTAACAAGCTCTTATTCCACAATTCCTTCCTGAGTATAGCAGTGAAAAAATTACGAAAATCCGTCAATATTTGCCAGAGTTATCGAAAAAATAAAAGGGGCACGTTTTTTTATGGCCCACGGTGTATAACTGCATCACTGATATACATGTACATTAAACTGGAGATCACAGAACAGTGTAAGAACATAACATCAAGTTCAGCGACAAATGGTCCGAAATTCCATCGCTAAAGAACAAATGACAAACAGTCAGTGCATGGGTACAGAATATTTCTATAAGCAGAAGAAATGAAACTATGGCATGGGTGCTACAGAGGCCAACTGCTGCTGTGTCAACAACTGCTGCTAAACTTTTGACTGCAGAATCTCAACAAGAACTACGTACGCAAACACCACAACAAACATCAATCACACATTACTAGCCAGAAGTAAACTGTGTACCAAAAAATAACAGCAACTGTCACATAGGCCTACAAGGAGGGGTCATTTCCAAAACTGACCAAGTCAACTTCATTCTCTGGACCTGCAAGTTCTCTAGGAAGGCCCAAGGGAGTCTCAGCTGTCAGCTATTTCTAAGATCCATACCATCCACTCATTTAAATGTATCATCATTTTGCAGAATTGTTCACTTACAAACTCTTGCAGAACATATCCTATACTAATAACAATTCTGCAATCAACAAAATGCTGCCATTCACAGCCAGCAGAAAAATGCTAAGTATTTTTCAAGTCAACATGGTACAGCTGAAAAAGGCTATAGCAAAATAGTTCATCAATAGAAAAACAGCATGCAGCACTCAACTGAAAATTAATTAACATACGGGTTTCCTTTTTTGCAAAATAGCATAGCCTTTTAAACTAGAGATTGATTGATTGATTGAGCAAGGTTTAATGTCCCACCAAACACATTATAGGTCATATCGGGGACGGGTTTTTACGGGTCAAATGACCCAACCAACAGTGTCAAAGCACTGAAGGAAGATAGATCCTAAGGATTAGGCTTCAATCCAATCAGGTCCACCCCACCGTGCTCACAATACACAGATAAACACAAATAAATCTGCACAGTGACATGGGCCCAGTGTGACAAAACCCAATCCAGAGAACTGTAAGAACTGCTCATCTAAGTGTGCTTATGACTGTGCACAGCTTCAGTACACAACACAGAACAGAACAGTTCTGATAATCTCCCTTCTACAGCTGAAGGATGTGAGGCAGGAGACATGGGTCTTAGCGATGAGATGTGTTGTGTTGGTACAACTGGAGACAATGGAGAGCCTACAGCTGCAGGTTTATATCTGTACTTGAAATCTGTCTTCGTGTACACTCTGAAGTAGGAATCTGAGGACTCTATCCACACATTGCTGTATTAAGATATACTAAACTGTTCTGTGCTTCAGAGAGCAAGTTTACCGCCATCGAGGAGCTAGTTTTCTCCATGTTGTAATGTGTTAGTTTTAAAATTGTATGCATCATCATTTTCGTTGACCGCGATTTCCTCTCATGTGCAGTTTTTGCCATTGCATGACGTTTAAGGCTGTCTCAAAGTGTTTTGTTTTTTGACCTTCAACTTTGGCCTTTAGACCTAAAAGACTTGTTGCAGTCACGATTTCATGTAATCAACATCTTTACCAAGTTAGAGCTCTCTGCAGCTGTCTGTTGTCGAGTTTGTATGAGACAAAATGGGCCATTTTAGACCTGGCTATACAAAGTAACCTATTGGCATAGAATGTGCTAAATACTGGTAGGGCCAGTTGGCTGTTGAAGGTAACTTCGCTCTTACATGACTCTGATTCACTGTCCATAATTATGTCTTTGTCTACCCTGAGTATACTTCACAGTCAGTTTGCATGGGTATTTCATATAGCAACTGCCAAATATGACAACATAAGTAATTGTTGACTGATTCACATTTTGTACACTCAAACATCTGATAACCGTTGTTGCACTCCAGTGTTTTATGGTATTACAGATTTTTTTTAAAAAATATCCTTTCGTTTTACTGCGGGCATTTCATCCTGCAATTTTTCAGGGACCATTTTGTCCTGGGGGCATTATGTCCTGGACTCGTTTACTGTACCCCACCGACTACACACTCTAGGGACAAAGTTTCTGTGGACTGCTGGTGTGAAGTCACCGCGAAACAGTGTTGTTAATAATTTTGATAGTATTAAGTTAAGTGGATAAGTTTTGTCATTTAGGTGACATGTTGAGTGTAGACGGAGATGCTGATGCAGCTGTGGAGACCAGAATTCGAACTGGATGGAATAAATTCAGGCAGTTGGTTCTGTTGCTTACCAATAAAGATATATCATTGACAGTGAGAGGGAGATTGTACAGCAGTTGTGTGTGAAGCAGTATGTTGCATGGAAGTGAGACTTGGCCTGTAAGAAAGGAAAATGAGGTGGCACTTCAGAGGGCAGAGATGAGAATGGTAAGATGGATGTGTGGTGTGAAGTTACAAGAGAGTTCCAAGTAAAGAGTTGAGAGGGAGACTGGAATTGGAGGACATAATCTCAGTACTACAGCGGAACAGGTTGCGATGGTATGGGCATGTGCTGCGAAAAGAAGACAATGATTGGGTGAAGAAATGTATGGAGTATAAAGTGGAGGGTACCAGGCCAAGAGGTAGACCAAAGAAAACTTGGAGAGTGATTGTGGAAAAAGACTGTAGAGCACGTGGATTGAATACGGAGGATGCCATGTGTCGTAGTAGATGGAGAAAGCAGATAGGGATGATTGATGACTACAATGAGTGTAGTGGGTGAATGTTTCTTCTAGTACCGGCTCACCCGGGTTGTCCCGGACAAATTCCACAGAGCCGTAAAACGGTTGTGTGTGTGTTTGTTAAGTTACCTATTATAGAATATGATTATGAGATTGGATGTCGTCCGTCTCTTTGTCTGTTGTCTGTGATGTTGCTGCACCGTGATCACATACATTGGAATGCTTTGAAAATTCTTTTATGGCTGTGTATTATGTGATTGATGCTGGATTGTGTGGTAGGGCAGATTATGTTGTGAGTCAAAAAATGCGCCACTGTATTTTGAACCACAACTCCCGTATTCCTTGGCAGATTTTTACACTGTTTGTACCAGTGGAAACAGGAAGGAACACTGTACATATCGATTACAAATTCTTCCACTTCACCCTGATTCTGTCTTCACATTACCTGATAAAACTGCAGCTCGAGACTAATGTGCGCTCTAACCGACAAAAGAAATCTAGCCACCTCTCTCAGCTTGTTACTAATAAAACCATGCAGATGATCATGGTGTCCGTGTTTCTCATACAAAGTTTCACCGAATTTAACAACCAGAGGATCATTCTTCGCAACAACAGCAATTCTGTCATCATTCATTTTCGCCAGCACATTCTCTCTCAGCCCTGAACTCACTCCTTGCATTGCTGGAGTCATCAGCAACGAGCCACAACGAAGATGTCGACCACCAGACTTCTGTTTTTCTGGAAACTTGATACTGCAACGATGGTATTCTGTGGAAGTCTATAAAATTCACAATGTATGTTCATGTCATGGCCAAGAAATTTGGCGAGGCTATCGAGTTCGTTATTCTGTAAATTCAAAAACTGAGCCATCGTGGCAATCTGCTTCCTGAGTCCAGTTGATGTGAGATAATTCGGATACTTTGCTCCACATTGCGAGGAAAACTTTCTCAGATATTTGCACACATTTATGCACGAACTTCCTTTGGCAAATACATATTGATTCTCTGGTGGAATGCCTGCAACTGATTGAAATTGCATCAGGTATCCAGATATCCCCTCATTTCTGCAGTAATCAGCAATGCCACCTTTCTGCCTTTCTTTCCTCTCACTTCAATCAGGCTCAAGTTGGATGCTAGATGCCTCTTAAGTGTGGACAGGTGCTTCAATGTGTCTTGCTCGACAATGTTTCGTCAGTCTTATCATAGTCACAGCACCTTAGACACTGTACCTCTCCAACTCTTTTTCCTGTTGAACACAACAACTGTTACAGCCAGTGTGCTGCACAGCTGCATCCAGGTTGAAGTCTTGTCTTCTGTATCAGACTTTAATTCCTCTGTGCACAATTTTGCCTTCTGGTCCAAAAAGTTCAGTAACTTCTGAACGTCAGCAGCAATTGGTACCAACTGAGGGCAGCTGTACTTGCGTTCAGACAAAGTGCTTAACACATGTGTGGTGATTTTGACAAAAATTGTTTCTTGCATAGTTCAGAGAAGTTGGCTGCATCTTTCTGCTTAATTGAGTTGTCATCAACTATGGCATCTGATAATATCTCAGCACATCTTCTAAGTGGGGCATATGAAAACATAAGTATGGAAAAATCAATTACGACTGTGCAGGGATGGACAATGCAAGTAACAAGAAAGCCCATTAGCTAACGCTAAGTAAACACGCGACAGCATGTGGCATCTTAGACGACCAATTTCTTGCTTGCCCCTGTCGCGGGTGTGTGTAAGTAAAAAATGTTGTTATGAGAAGGGGGAAAGGGGTCTGAGCTTACAGCAAGCAGGGTGCTTGGTTATGGTTAGTTATTATTTTTGGTGTAATTATAATAATATATCCACTACGTTACGCAGCGGCCTGGAGGTTATTCATTAGCGGCTACGTGGCGCCGCGTAGCGAGTGCGGCGAACTAATGCTGTCGGTGATAGTTCATCTTAGACGACCCGTCCCTTGTTTGACGCCCCATATCTCCCGAACCCCTGCGAATATCTGCATAACCCTTAT
>Ga0209458_1000544_pt1 | contig 12108 bp, 11 predicted proteins | sample WorMetLIZAISLAND_FD_187411 | JGI IMG/M metagenome (GOLD analysis project Ga0209458, IMG submission 187411) | Marine gutless worms symbiont microbial communities from Max Planck institute for Marine Microbiology, Germany - Inanidrilus manae... ...
CAAGCCCGGTCAATCGACCAGGTCAACACGGCAATCGGACGAATCCTCGATCGTTTCAAACCAGACGAATGCGCCGCTTACCTCAAAAACGCCGGATACGCTTCCGCCTAAGTCAGGACCGCTCTAATAAAATATGCTGCACTGCATAAAAATCAACCCCTCCGAACTCAAAGCCCTGATCCTTCACCGAAATGTCACCGGGATTGAGGTCAGCGAGCGGTGCGCACGCCTGATGTGCGGAACCGCCCGGGCAGCGCAAGAACACGCCCGTCGACGGCTGCAAAACCGGCAAAAATCAGCGCCATTCCGGCGAAAGCGGAGACACCGGGCCGTTCGCCGAGAACGAGGACGCTAAGAACCAGTGCCGTCACAGGGATCAGGAACGTGACCAGCAACAGGTTCGTCGCGCCGGCGCGGGCGAGCAGGCGGAAATAGATCAGGTAGGCGACCGCCGTGCTGGCCAGGGCCAGGCCGGCGACGGCACCGGCGGTCACCCCATTGAACGCCAGCGTCCAGGGCCGGTCGAGGACGACGGCAAACGGAACGGACATGACGGTGGACGCGGTCAGCATGCCCGCCGCCGCCACCGCCGGGGGCATCCCCGACAACCGCCGGCCGTAGACTCCTGCGCAGGCATACGACAACGCGGCGCCAAGGATCGCCACCTGGCCGAGGGCATGGGTGCTGATCCCGGACAGCGACGCCGGTCCAATGAGGATGGCCACGCCGACGATGCCAATGACCACGCCGGCGAGGCGGTTCGCCGTCATCCGTTCGTCGGCGGTGGCAATGCGCGCGATGACCACGGTGAACAGGGGTGTCGTGGCGTTGAGGATCGAGGCCAGGCCGCTGTCGATGGCCGTCTGGCCCCAGGCGATGAGTCCGAAGGGCACCACGTTGTTGAGCGCGCCCATGGCGGCGAAGGCAGCCCATATGCGGAAATCGCGGGGCACCGACAGTCCACGGGCCGCGACCGAAATCCACAGCGCCAAAGCGGCGAGCCCGACCCGGCCGGTCACCACGGTCACCGGCGGCAACTGCTCGATCGCGACCTCGACGAAGAAGAAAGACCCGCCCCACAGCATCGAGAGGACGGCGAGCAGCGTCCAATCCCCTGCGGTCATCATGCGATTGGTCATCGCCACCTCTTCGGTCGCCGGTTTCCTGGCAAACAAACCACGGCCTACACCGCCGTTCTATCCGATGCTTGCGGACGAATCCGCTGCGACTACGACCGGGTCTTGGATAGCCTGTCGGCCCGGCGGGTCGTTTCCGGCAGGCGATACCGGGTGGTGCAGGCGAGGACGATCTGCACGGCGGTGTCGAGGCAGACCCGGTGTCCGATCGAAACGAAAATCGGACTCACGCCGGTGCGGGTCCTGAGGACGGTGCCGATCACTTCGCCCTTGTGGGTCAGCGGCGCCCGGTCGCCCCGCTCCAGTCCCGGCTCCCCAGCCTCGCCCACAAGCCGGGACTTGGCGACGCCGATGGACGGCAGGTCGAGAAACACGCCGAGGTGGCTGGCGATCCCGAACCGGCGCGGATGGGCGAAGCCGTGGCCATCGCACAGCAGCACGTCCGGCGCACCGGCCAGTCGTTCAAGGGCATCAATGGCCGCTGGCAACTCGCGGAACGAGAGGAGACCCGGAACGTAGGGAAACGCCGTTGACCGTTCGACGATCGCGGTTTCCACGGTGTCCAGGGTTGCGGCGTCGATGACGACGACGGCGGCGCGGGCAACTCCCCTGGCCTTGTCGTAGCCGACGTCCACTCCGGCGACCCGCTCAACTGGCCCCAGCCGGTCGTCGCATTCGACCCGGTCGGCAAAGCGCTTTTGCAGCGCGATCGCCTCGGCGACGGAGATGTCCCAGGCGTGCAGCGGTGCGGTCACACGCCAGATGCGGCGCGGTCGAACAGGGGCGGCCCGACCATCAAGGCCACCGTCCAGGTCCCGGTATCGTCGTTCCGTTCCAGGCACACGACCGTGCCCGGCGTGAACGCGGCCATGCCCGCGCCCTCGTCGTCGGCGATCAACCCCGAGACGACCCGACCCATGAACGGGAGATGGCCGACCACCATAACATCGTCGGTCCAACGGGCCGCCACGGACGCCAGCCAGTCGGTGGAGTCCTTGGGCGCGATGCCGCCCTCGGTCTGGGCGACCACGGCCCCTGGCGCCAGGGCGGCGGCGAAAGCGTCGGCGGTCTGGCGCGCGCGGGTCTTGCCGCTGTGCAGGACCCGGTCCACCGAGACGCCCGCCTCGGCGAGAAATCCGGCGACGCGGGCGACGTCGGCGCGGCCCCGATCGCTGAGCGGCCGGTCCGGATCGACGTCCTCGGACACCGCTTCGCCGTGCTGAACCAGATAGAGTCTCATGCTTCGCCCCCGCGGACCGGGCGGCCGCGGCGCGCTACGACGTCCTGCCCTGGGCCTTCTCGTAGAGATCGAGCGCCTCGGCCATGGCCTCCGCCGCGCGCAGCTCGCGCTCGGCGCCGATGCGCACGCCGAAGGTGTCGGCAACCATCAAGGCGTCGTGGGCCTTCTTGAGCCGCGCGTCCGCAAAGTCGCGGGTGATCTCGGAAACCGGGATCGACTCCTCGGCGAGCACGGTGCAGCGCTCGGGCGTCACTTCGGCGAAGCCCTCCTCGACGAAGATCTGGTCCGTCACCTTCATGTTGGAGTCGTAGATCTCGATGGTGCCCGGGCGCAGGGTCGACAGCAGGGGAGAGTGCTGCGGCAGGACGCCGAAGTTGCCGGCGCCGCCGGGGATGACGACGAGATAGACGTCTTGCGCGACGATCTGGCGCGCCGGGGTGACGATCTCGAAGTGAATGGTGTCGGCCATCGGCCCCGCTCCCGCCCGGTGTCCGACCTAGGCCGCTTCCTCGGCCATCTTCTTGGCCTTCTCCACGGCTTCCTCGATGGTGCCGACCATGTAGAAGGCGGCCTCCGGCAGGTGGTCGTAGTCGCCGGCGACGATGCCCTTGAAGCCCTTGATGGTGTCGTCGAGGTTGACGAACACACCCGGCGTGCCGGTGAACACCTCGGCGACGTGGAAGGGCTGGCTGAGGAACCGCTGGATCTTCCGCGCCCGCGCGACCGTCAGCTTGTCCTCTTCCGAGAGCTCGTCCATGCCGAGGATGGCGATGATGTCCTGCAGCGACTTGTAGGTCTGCAGGATGCGCTGCACCTCGCGGGCGCAGGTGTAGTGGTCCTCGCCGACGATGCGGGCATCGAGCACCCGTGAGGTCGAATCCAGCGGGTCCACCGCCGGATAGATACCGAGCTCGGCGATGGAGCGGCTCAACACGGTCGTCGCATCGAGATGCGCAAACGACGTCGCCGGCGCCGGGTCGGTGAGGTCGTCGGCCGGCACGTAAATGGCCTGCACCGAGGTGATCGACCCCTTCTTGGTCGAGGTGATGCGCTCCTGCAAGGTGCCCATGTCGGTGGCCAGCGTCGGCTGATAGCCCACCGCCGAAGGAATGCGGCCCAACAGCGCCGACACCTCGGACCCGGCCTGGGTGAAACGGAAGATGTTGTCGACGAAGAACAGCACGTCCTGGCCTTCCTCGTCGCGGAAATACTCGGCCAGCGTCAGGCCGGTGAGGCCGACCCGCGCGCGGGCCCCCGGCGGCTCGTTCATCTGGCCATAGATCAGCGCCGCCTTGGAGCCGACGCCGCCGAGCTGGATAACCCCGGACTCGATCATCTCATGGTAGAGGTCGTTGCCCTCGCGGGTCCGTTCGCCGACGCCGGCGAACACCGAATAGCCGCCGTGCGCCTTGGCGATGTTGTTGATCAGCTCCATGATGATGACGGTCTTGCCGACGCCGGCGCCGCCGAACAGGCCGACCTTGCCGCCCTTCGGATAGGGCTCGATCAGGTCGATGACCTTGATGCCAGTGGTCAGAATCTCGGTTTCCGTCGACTGGTCTGTGTAGGTTGGTGCCGGGCGATGGATCGGATAGGTCATCTTCGTTTCCACCGAGCCCCGCTCGTCGACGGGATCGCCGATGACGTTGATGATCCGGCCCAGAGTCTCCGGTCCGACGGGCACCGATATCGGCGCGCCGATATCGACCACCTCCTGGCCGCGGACGAGGCCGTCGGTGGTGTCCATGGCGACCGTGCGCACCGTCGATTCACCCAGGTGCTGAGCGACCTCGAGCACCAGGATCTTGCCCTCGTGCTGGACGTGCAGGGCGTTGAGGATCTCCGGCAGGTCGCCCTCGAATCGGACGTCGACAACGGCGCCCATGATCTGTGTGACGGTGCCGATGGTGTTCTTGCTCATCGCGAAGGCTCCTTTGGAAAACCCAGTGCCGGTTCCACCCGGCGGCTTACAGCGCCTCGGCGCCGGAGATAATCTCGATCAGTTCCTTGGTGATCGCCGCCTGGCGAGTCCGGTTGTAGGTCAGGGTCAGGCTGTCGATCATTTCGCTGGCGTTGGTGGTCGCATTGTCCATCGCCGTCATCCGCGCGCCCTGTTCGGAGGCATAGCTCTCCAGCATGGCACGGAAAATCTGCATCGAAAGGTTCGCCGGCAGCAGCGCGCCCAGCAACCTCTCTTCATCAGGTTCGAGCTCGTAGAGCGCGCCTGTAATGTCGGGCTCGTCGGGACCGGCCTCGCCCGCTTCGGGGACGGGAAACGGGATGATCTGCTTGGTTGTCACTTCCTGGCTGATGGCCGACTTGAAGGTGTTGTAGATGATCGTGCAGACGTCGAATTCCCGATTGTCGAACATGTTGCGCAGGCGCCGGGCAATGTCGCGGGCCGGGCCGAACTGGGCGCCCGTGCGGGTCACCTGTTCCAGCGTATCGATGATCCGCTCGCCGTGCTCCATGCGTAGGCCGTCGCGGCCCTTGCGGCCGATGCACAGGATTTGGACGTGCTTGCCGGCTTCGAGGAGCTTGGCCGTCAGGCGCCGGGTCTCGCGCACGATCGAGCTGTTGAAGCCGCCGCAGAGACCGCGGTCGCCGGTGACGACGACCAGCAGGTGGTTGGTGTCGTCGCCATAACCTGACAGCAGCTTCGGCGCCGATTCCAGGCTGGGCAGGGTGGTCACCAGGCCGGCCAGCATGCGCTCCATGCTGCGTCCATAGGGGCGGCCTTCTTCGGCCTCGACCTGGGCCCGGCGCAGCTTCGATGCCGCCACCATCTTCATGGCCGAGGTGATCTTCTGCGTCGACTGGACGCTGTTGATCCGGATCTTGAGGTCTTTGAGGCTCGGCATGCTGTGCTACCCGCTGGTTCGCCGCTTGGGCGTTCGATTACGAGAACGTCCGGACGAAGTCGTCGAGGAACGCGGTCAGCTTTGCGTCGGTATCTTCGGAGATGTCCTTCTCCGAACGGATCGCCTCCAGGATGTCGGCGCCGTTGGCCCGGATGCCGTTCAGCAATGCCTCCTCGAAGCGGCCCACGTCCGTGATCTCGATCTTGTCCAGGTAGCCGCGCACGCCGGCGAAGATGGAGACAACCTGCTCCTCCATCGGATAGGGCACGAACTGTCCCTGCTTGAGGACCTCGGTCAGGCGGGCCCCCCGGTTCAGCAGCTTCTGGGTCGCGGCGTCCAGATCGGAGGCGAACTGAGCGAACGCTGCCATCTCGCGATACTGCGCCAGTTCCAGCTTGATGGTTCCGGCGACCTTTTTCATCGCCTTGACCTGCGCCGCCGAGCCCACGCGGCTCACCGAGATGCCGACGTTCACCGCCGGGCGGATGCCCTTATAGAACAGTTCCGTTTCCAAAAAGATCTGGCCGTCGGTGATCGAGATGACATTGGTCGGGATATAGGCCGAGACGTCGCCGGCCTGGGTCTCGATCACCGGCAGCGCCGTCAGCGACCCGGCGCCGTTGTCGTCGTTCATCTTCGCCGCGCGCTCGAGCAGCCGCGAGTGCAGATAAAAGACGTCGCCCGGATAGGCCTCGCGTCCCGGCGGCCTGCGCAGCAGCAGCGACATCTGCCGATAGGCCACCGCCTGCTTCGAGAGGTCGTCGTAGAAGATGACCGCATGCATGCCGTTGTCGCGGAAGTACTCGCCCATGGAGCACCCCGCGTACGGCGCCAGGAACTGCAACGGCGCCGGCTCGGACGCGGTGGCGGCGACGACCACGGTGTAGTCCATGGCGTCGTTATCCTCGAGGACCTTGACGAACTGCGCGACCGACGACCGTTTCTGACCGACGGCGACGTAGATGCAATAGAGCTTCTCGGACTCGTCCTTGGCCTGGTCGTTGATGCGCTTCTGGTTGATGATGGTGTCGAGGATGATCGCCGTCTTGCCCGTCTGGCGGTCGCCGATGACCAGTTCGCGCTGGCCGCGGCCGATCGGGATCAGGCTGTCGATGGCCTTGAGGCCGGTCTGCATCGGTTCATGCACCGACTTGCGCGGAATGATGCCGGGTGCCTTGACATCGACAAGCCGGCGCTCCTTGGATTCGATCGGCCCCTTGCCGTCGATCGACTCGCCGGTGGCGTCGATCACCCGGCCGAGGCATTCCTTGCCGACCGGGACGTCGACGATGGAACCGGTGCGCTTGACGGTGTCGCCCTCGCGAATGGTCCGGTCGTCACCAAAGATGACGACGCCGACGTTGTCCTCTTCGAGGTTCAGCGCCATCCCCTTGATGCCACCCGGAAATTCGACCATCTCGCCGGCCTGGACCTTGTCCATGCCGTAGACGCGCGCGATGCCGTCACCGACCGAGAGAACCGTTCCGACCTCGGCAACCTCGGCCTCGGTGCCGAATTCGGCGATCTGCTTCTTGAGAATGGCGGAGATTTCCGCCGCCCGGATTTCCATCACCCAATCCCCTTCATGGCAAGCCGCATGCGCTGCAGCTTGGTGCGCAGCGAACTATCCACCATTCGCGATCCGACCTTGACGACCATCCCGCCGAGCAGTCCGGCGTCGACGCTGGCGGCAACCGCGACCTTGGTTCCTGTTGTCTTTTCCAGGGCGGTGCCGAGTGCCGAAAGCTGAGCGGCGGACAACGCTTGCGCGGTCACCACCTCGGCCGTGGTTTCCCCTCGACGCCCGGCGAGCATGTCGCGGTACGCCGTGATCATGTCCGGAAGCGCGAACAGGCGCCGGTTTCGCGCCACTAGGCCGACGAATTTCCGTGTGAGGTCGCCGATGCCGGCACTTTCCAGCACCGCGTCCATGGCCTTGCGCTGGTTCTCGCGAGAGATCACCGGCGATCGGATCAGCCGCTCCAGGTCGTCCGACTCGCCGATCATCTTTCCGAGGGAGTCCAGCTCACCGGCCACCGCATCCAACGCCTTGCCGTCTTCGGCCAGTTCGAACAACGCCGCGGCATAGCGGTCGGCAAGGCCGGCGGAGCCTGTAGTCTCGGACGTCACCCGGGAATCCCCTCGAGAATTATCTTGTTCCGGGCCGGAACGGCGGGCGCGGCCGTGCGGCGTCGCGGACCGGGAGCGCCCTTCCCCCGAAGCGCCCGTTGTCTAGCACACTCGTTTGGGGCTTGCAAGCCGGCTGCCGGTGCCGAAACAGGGTCGAAACGGGCGGAAATCAGCGCTTTGCCGGGATTGCTGCACCTGCGTAAGCGGAGCCGTTGCGGCACCGGTGACGAACCGCTGAAGGCGTATGTTCTCGACAGTTTCGAAATTCGCGGTTGAGGGTTCCCATCACAGGAAACTGTAGGGATCGATGTCGATATGGACGCGAACGGTCCCCGGCAGGTCCGTCGATCTCAGCCAAAGCCGGACCAGGGCCGGGACGTTTGTCTGGCGCGGCGCGATCATCAGCAGCCGATGGCGATGGCGTCCGCGCAGCACGGCCAGGGGCGCCGGTGCCGGCCCCAGGACGCGGACGTTCTCCTCGGTGGGAGCCGCGCGGCCCAGTGCCTGGGCGGCGGCCTCCACGGCGCGGGCATCGCGCCCGGAGACGACCAGGGCCGCGAGCCGTCCGTAGGGCGGCATGCCCGTGCTCCGCCGCGCCGCCATCTCGGTGTCGATGAACCGGTCCCGGTCCCCCGAGGCCAGTGCGGCGATGACCGCGTTCTCCGGCCCATACGTCTGGAGCAGGACCCGGCCCAGAGGCCCCTCGCGGCCACTGCGTCCGGCAACCTGGTAGAGGAGCTGGTAGGTCCGTTCCGCCGCTCGGAGGTCGCCGCCCCCGAGACCGAGATCGGCATCAACGACGCCGACCAGAGACAGCAGCGGAAAATGATAGCCCTTGGCCACGATCTGCGTGCCGATCACCAGATCGACGTCGTGATCTTCGATCCGCCGGACGAGATCGGCCGTTGCCGCCGGCCCCGTCAAGGTGTCGCTGGCGGCGACGACCAGGCGCATGTCGGGAAAGGCTTCCGTCACCTCCTCCGCCAACCGCTCGACCCCGGGACCGCAGGCGATCAGGCTGTCGGCGGCACCGCATTCCGGACAGGCCGATGGCGACGGCGCACCGAAACCGCAGTGATGACACTGCAGCCGCGACGCCAGCCGGTGTTCGACCAGCCACGCCGTGCACTGGGGGCACTGCAACCGGTGGCCACAGGCGCGGCAAAGCGTCAGCGGGGCGTAGCCGCGGCGGTTGAGAAACAGCATGGCCTGGCGGCCGGCGGCGACCGTCTCGGCGAGCGCATGGCGAAGTGGTGGCGACAGCCAGCGGCCGCGCTCCGGCGGTTCGGCACGCATGTCGACGACCTCGATCTCCGGCGGCGGCGCACCGGCGTGGCGATCGGGCAGATGAAACTGGCCATATCGTCCTCGACGGACGTTGACGATCGTTTCGAGCGAGGGCGTCGCCGAGACCAGAACCGCCGGGATGTCGCTGATCCGGGCCCGCACGATGGCCATGTCGCGGGCGTTGTAGGCGACGCCGTCCTCCTGCTTGAAACTCGCGTCGTGCTCCTCGTCGATGACGATCAGCCCAAGATCGGGAAACGGCAGGAACAGCGCCGAGCGCGCACCGACGACGACACGCGCGGTCCCCTCGGCTACGGCCCGCCAGGTCCGCCGCCGCCGCGATTGCCCGAGGTCCGAATGCCATTCCGCCGACGCGGCGCCGAACCGCGCCCGGAAGCGGCCAAACCACTGCGCACCGAGGGCGATCTCCGGAAGAAGCACCAACACCTGTCGGCGCTGCGCCAAGGCTTCGGCGATCGCCTCGAAATAGACCTCGGTCTTGCCCGAACCGGGAACGCCGTCGAGCAGGTTGACGGCAAAACCACGGCCGACGGCGTTGCGAAAGGCGCTCGCGGCGTCGGCCTGTGCCGCGGACAACGCCGGACCGGCGCGGCGCCAGTCGGGTAACTCGTCTGTTATGTCGGGCAGGGCAACGGTGCGCAGCGCACCGGCGTTTGCCAGTCCGGCGACCACGGACGTGGAGACGCCGGCATCGCGGGCGAGCTCGGTCGCCGGTCGGGGCGGACCCTCCGCGAGCACGTCGAGGACCCGCGTTCGCGCCGCCGTCAGGCGCAGATCGGGCGGGCTATTGGCCAGGGCATAGGCGGTGACGGGACGCGGTGGCTCAAGGGCTCCTGGGACGCTCATGGCCATCCGCAGGACCGCGCCGGGCGCGCGGACGGTATAGGCCGCGACCCAATCGATGAACCGACGCATCGTTTCCGGCAGCGGTGGCGCGTCGAGGCGGCGAATCACCGGTCGGATTTTTGCGCGGGCGACGTCTCCCGCAGCGTCGCCCCAGACCACGCCGAGGACCTCTCGGCTGCCCAGCGGCACACGCACGAAATCGCCCGCCGACACGCTGAAACCCTCGGGAACGCTATAGTCATAGGTGCCCGCGAGCGGCAGCGGCAGCAGCACGCCGACGCAATCCTTCGGGCCGTGGTTGGCGTTTCCGGCGCGCGAACTGGTGCGGATTCTGGGCATCGGATACACTTTAGCGGTTCCTGGGACGCCCGCGCATCCGCGAGACCGAGCCGCCATGACACACGATTCCGACGGCGCCGCCGTCGTCACCGCCGACGAAGACGACGGACTCGATGCCCAAAGGGTCGCTAACTATCTTCGCCGCCACCCCGATTTCTTCGCGCGCAACGCAGACGTCCTCAAAGACATGGCGGCACCAGCACGATGGAGCGGTGACGACGTCGTCGATCTTCAGCGGTACATGGTCGAAAACCTGCGCGGGGAACTGGACGGCCTGCGCACCTGTACCCAGGAGGTGATCGAGACCAGCCGCACCAACCTCGCCAGCCAATCCCGAACGCACGCGGCCGTCCTGTCGTTGCTGGCGGCGACGGACCTCGACCAGCTCGGCCGCGTCGTTGTCGACGATCTGCCCTTGCTGCTGGATGTCGATATTGTCGTTCTCGGATTCGAGCCGGGCCAGCGCGGACCCCTCGTGGCGGTCGAGATTCGGGGCCTGCCGGCGGGCGGTACCGATCGCCTGATCGGCGCCGGCAAGGACGTTACGCTCTGCCACGAGATCACCGACGACGGAGCGCTGTTCGGCAGTGCCTCAACGCTCGTGCGTTCCGGCGCCATGGCCCGGCTGCGGCCGGGTGCCGACTTGCCGCAGGGCGTGCTGGCCCTCGGATCGCGGTCCGAGACGGCATTCCATCCCGGCCAGGGGACCGAGCTCCTCACCTTCCTCGCGTGGGTCACCGAGCGATGCGTACAGAGGCTTCTGCCGACCAACGGCTCGGCGGCCTGATCGCGGAGCCGGCGGTCGTTTCGGCCGTCGCCGCGTGGCGTGCCTGGCTTGCCAGCGAACGGAGGGTCTCCGGGCACACCCTCGCCGCGTATGACTCCGACCTCGCAGCCTTCCTGGCCTTCCTCTCCCGCCACCTCGGCTACCCGCCCGGCCTGCCGGACCTGGAGCGGCTCCGGCCCGCCGACTTCCGGAGCTATCTGGCCGATCGGGCGGCCCAGGGCTTGGCGCGGTCATCGACGGCACGGGCGTTGTCGACGCTGCGCGGGTTCTTCCGCTTTCTCGACCGCCGCGGACTGGCGCAGAACGCGGCGATCGGCGCGCTCAGAACGCCGCGGGTGCCGAAATCCGTGCCCAAGGCGTTGAGCGAAGGCGAAGCGCTGAAAGCCGTCGATGCGGTCGCCGATCTCAGCGACGAGACCTGGATCGCCGACCGGGACGTGGCGGTGCTGGTCCTGATGTACGGATGCGGGCTGCGGATCGGCGAGACCCTGGCGCTCAAGCGCCGGGTGGCGCCGCTGGGGGACACCCTCGTGGTCACCGGCAAGGGCAACAAGCAACGCGTCGTGCCCGTGTTGCCGGTGGTCGCCGACGCCGTCGCCTGCTATCTGCGCGCCTGCCCCTACGACCCCGCTGCCGAGGGTCCGCTGTTCGTCGGCGCCCGTGGAGGCCCCCTCAATCCCGGCGTCGTTCAGCGCCAGATGCGACGGCTCCGGGCGCTGCTCGGTCTTCCGGAAACGGCGACCCCGCATGCCCTTCGGCACAGCTTCGCGACTCATCTTTTGGGCGGCGGCGGCGATCTGCGGACGATCCAGGAGCTGCTGGGCCACGCCTCGCTGTCGACGACGCAGCGCTACACCGAGGTGGACGGAACGCGCCTTGCCGCCGTCCACCGCGCCAGCCATCCGCGCGCCCGCGGATAGCCTTATCGTGCCCCGTTCAAAGGCGGTGTTCTCTCAGGGCAAAGGCCGTCCCCGGTGCGTTCGTTACTGGAGATCAGAGGGGCGTCGGGGCCGAGAGGCCGGGGGACCACGCTGGAGCGGTCGCGGCCGTTACCACAATCATGGGTCGTGTCAGCAGCGCCATGTTGTTGACAGACCCGGCGCCGGCTTCAAAGATGGCGCAGGCCATTCCGCGACACGTCGGGCAATCTTGGGCTCCCGCATCCGCCGATGATCAACGAGCGCCGATTCGACACCGTTCGCAAGTGCGCGCGCGCCGCCGCGTGGGCGATGGCGGGCGAGCTTCGGGCCGCCGTGCGCGATCGGGGATCGGCGACGTTTGCCGTTTCCGGAGGGCGAACGGCCGAGCATGTCCTTCCGTTCCTAGCCGTTTCCGAGCTGGCGTGGCACCGGATCACCATTACCCTTGCCGACGATCGTTGGGTGCGCCGCGGCCATCCCGACAGCAACGAGGGCCTAGTGCGCCGGTACCTGCTCAGGGACCGCGCCGCCAAGGCGACGT
>Ga0209458_1000545_pt1 | contig 12106 bp, 9 predicted proteins | sample WorMetLIZAISLAND_FD_187411 | JGI IMG/M metagenome (GOLD analysis project Ga0209458, IMG submission 187411) | Marine gutless worms symbiont microbial communities from Max Planck institute for Marine Microbiology, Germany - Inanidrilus manae... ...
CAAAAAGCCAAACGCAAATTGCAAGGTTTTTACGCTCCCGAGGTCGTTTCCTTGCAAACAAAACAATCGGGTTCTACGGAAAACTCAAATCTAATCAATTCGTTGAAGATTCTTCACGGTCGACTATATAACTCCCGTTGCGGGTGCGATAATCGTTGCGCGCCTTACGGCTGGAGATTGCAATCATGGACGTTAAAACGCTTTGCCTGGGCGTTCTGACCCTGGGTGACGCTACGGGCTACGAAATCCGAAAGCAGTTCGAGGAAGGCCCTTTTTCCCACTTTTATGACGCCAGTTACGGCTCCATCTATCCGGCACTCGGAAGGCTGCTCGAGGAAGGGCTGGTGTCGGTCACCGAAACGCCACAGGAAGGCAAGCCCGACAAGAAGGTCTACAGCCTGACGCCAACTGGGCTCGACAGTTTTCGCGAGGCACTGGCCGAGCCGCCGGGGCCTGACAAGATCCGATCGGAGGTCCTGGTTCGCTTCTTTTTCGCCGAGTTCAAGGAACGACGCGATCTTGAGGTGGTTTATGATTCCTATCTCGCCGAATTCCAGCAGAAGGTCGATCACATCTGCTGCCTCGATCCGGAGGGTATCCCCGAAGGGCGATTGTTCGTGCGCCGCTTGGGGCTTTCCTTCTACCAGGCATTGGCCGATTTCCTGGTCGAAAACCGGGAACGTTTGCTCGGTCAGGACCCGGCCGCTGATCATGGCCCAATCCGACCGGCCGAACTGAAACGTGCGGGAGCAGACCGATGACGGAACCGACAAAAAAATCCTGGCGCCCCAAGGCGTCTCACCTGACGGCTCTGTTTCTGGCCCTCGGCGCTACCCTGTGGGTGGCTTCCGGGGTCGTGACCGGCAATGTGCCGGAAGCGACGGATCCAATGGAGGCGCAGGCCGACGAGACCTTGCCCGAGGTCCGTGTCGCCCTGTCCGTGGCCGAAGAGCGGCTTCGTGAGGTCGTCCTGTTCGGCCGCACGGAAGCTGTCGATGCCGCGGATATCGCCGCCGAAACCTCCGGACGTATCATCAAGAAGTCCGTCGAAAAGGGTGCTTGGGTCAAGAAGGGGCAGGTTCTGTTGCAACTGGCCATGGATGACCGCAAGGCCCGTTTGGCGGAGGCCGAGGCCAAGGTCAAGTATCAGGAGATCGCCTTCAACGCGGCCCAGCGCCTGTCGAAGAAGCAGTTCCAGTCGCGGGTCCGTTTGGCCGAGGAAGAGGCCGAATTGGAAACGGCCAAGGCCGCGCGCGCCGCTATCAAACTGGATATCGCGAGAACCGCCATCCGCGCCCCCATCGCCGGTTACGTCGAAGACCTGCCAATGAGCGTCGGCGATTACGTTAGTGCCGGCCAGGTGGTGTCGCGCGTCGTTGATCTCGACCCTATCCGTATCGTCGGCCAGGTCGCGGAAAAGGACGTCATGCGCATCCGCCAGGGCGAAAAGGCCCGGGCGCTGCTGGCCGACGGGCGTATGGTCGAAGGTGTCGTCCGATACATATCGCGGACCGGTTCCGAGGAGACCCGCACGTTCCGAGTCGACGTCTGGGTCGACAATCCGGACGGCGCTCTGGCCGAGGGGTTGACCACCGAGATGCACCTGCCGGCCGAAAGCGAGACTGCGCACCTGGTGTCGCCGGCGGTGCTGACCCTGGACGACGAGGGTGTCGTCGGCATCAAGGCGGTTGATGACGACGGCCACGTTCAATTCCACCCGGTGCGGATCGTCGCCGATACGGCCAAGGGCATTTGGCTTGGCGGCCTTCCGGAGCGCTTGACCGTCATCACCGTTGGCCAGGAGTTCGTGCAGCCGGGCCAAAAGGTTCGGACCAGCAACGGCGGCGACAACGAAGGTGATTCCGTCGAGGCGCAGGAGGATAAACCCTCATGAACGCCATCATCGACGCGGCGCTCAGCCATTCGCGAACGGTCATCGCCACCCTGGTCCTGATCCTGCTGTCGGGCACCGTCGCCTATATCGAAATCCCCAAGGAAGCGGACCCGGACATCAATATCCCGATCATCTACGTCTCGATGAGCCACGAAGGCATTTCGCCGGAGGATGCCGAAAGGCTCCTGGTCCGGCCCATGGAGCAGGAGCTTCGCGTCATCGAGGGCGTCAAGGAAATGCGGGCAACGGCCTTCGAGGGCGGCGCCAACGTGACGATGGAGTTCGAGGCCGGTTTCGATGCCGACGTGGCCTTGGATGACGTCCGCGAGAAGGTCGATCTGGCCAAACCGGAACTCCCGGAGGAGACCGACGAGCCGACCGTGCACGAGGTCAATTTCAGCCTGTTCCCGGTGATCGTGGTGACCCTCTCGGGTCCGGTACCGGAGCGCACGCTCCTCAAACTGGCCCGTGACCTGCAGGACCGCATCGAGGGCATCTCGACGGTGCTCAAGGCCGAGATCGCCGGCGACCGCGAGGAACTGGTTGAGATCCTGATCGACCCGGTCAAGGTCGAGAGCTACGGCCTGTCGCCGATTGACACGGTTAACGCCATCCGCCAGTCGAACCTGCTGGTCGCTGCCGGCTCCCAAGATACGGGCAAGGGGCGCTTCAGCCTCAAAGTACCCGGTCTCTTCGAGTCGGTCTGGGACATCGTCAGCATGCCGGTCAAGGTCGAGGGTGACGCCGTGGTCAAGCTGGGCGACATCGCTGAGATCCGGCGCGGCTTCAAGGACCCGGAAGGCTACGCTCGGGTCGGTGGCGAACCGGCCATCGCGCTCGAGGTTTCGAAGCGCTCCGGCGAGAATATCATCGACACCGTCGCCGCGATCCGCTCCGTCGTCGAGACGGAACGCCAGGCCTGGCCGGAGGCACTGCAAGGCATGGTCCGCGTCGGCTTCAATTCGGACAAATCCGATGACATCCGCGATATGCTCAACGACCTCCAGAACAACGTCATCGCCGCCATCCTGCTGGTCATGATCGTCGTCGTTTCGGCCCTCGGTGCGCGCACCGCCGGGCTCGTCGGCGTCGCCATCCCAGGCTCCTTCCTGACCGGCATCCTGGTTCTCTCGGCACTCGGGTTCACGGTCAACATCGTCGTTCTGTTTTCGTTGATCCTGGCCGTCGGCATGCTGGTCGACGGCGCCATTGTCGTCACCGAATACGCGGATCGCAAGATGACTGAAGGGGAGCCCCGATCCATCGCCTATAGGCTCGCCGGCAAGCGTATGGCCTGGCCGATCATCGCTTCGACGGCGACGACGCTGGCCGCCTTCGCGCCTTTGATGTTCTGGCCGGGCGTCGTCGGCGAGTTCATGAAGTTCCTGCCGTTGACCCTGATCGCCACTCTTTCGGCGTCGCTGGCGATGGCGCTGATCTTCGTGCCGACCCTGGGCTCCTTCGTCGGCAAGGCCGGCGGGGCCGCCGATCCCTTGGTCATGCGGGAGCTTTCCGGTGTTGGGCACCATGACCTGAACGACGTTCCCGGTTTCACTGGGCGCTATTTGAGGTTCCTCAGCGGGGCACTCAAACATCCCACTAAGGTGATGGCACTGGCCGTCGCCACGCTGATCGGCGTCTATGTGGCCTTCGGCGAATTGGGCAAGGGCATCGAGTTCTTCCCCGACGTCGAACCCGAGTTCGCCAAGCTCCAGGTCAAGGCGCGCGGCAACCTGTCCGTCGACGAGAAGGACGCCCTGATGCATGAGATGGAAAAACGCATCCTCGCCATGAACGGCGGCCGTCATGAGATCGACACCATCTACGCGCGCACCGGAAAGGACGAACAGACCCAGGAGGCGGAGGACATCATCGGCACGGTTACCCTCGAATTCGCCCATTGGGAAACACGCCGCAAGGCCGACGCCATCCTCGCCGAAATCGAGGAGAGGACGCGGGACCTCGCCGGCATCATCATCGATCGGCGCAAGGAGGAGGCCGGGCCGCCGGTCGGCAAACCGGTACAGGTGCAGTTGTCGTCCCGTTATCCGGAGGCCATCGAACCGGCAGTCGAGCGAATCCGCCAGGGTCTCGATGAAATCGGCGGCTTCATCAACGTGGAAGACAGCCGGCCGCTGCCCGGCATTGAATGGGAACTGGCTACCGACCGGTCGCAGGCCGCCAAGTTCGGTGCCAACATCGACCTCATCGGCCGCGCCGTGCAACTGGTTTCGACCGGCATCAAGCTCTCCGATTACAGGCCCGATGATTCCGACGACGAGATCGATATCCGCGCCCGTTATCCGATGGCCTATCGGACCATCGACCAACTTGATACCATCCGGGTGACCACCGAGGCCGGTCAAGTGCCGATCTCCAACTTCGTCGAGATGCAGGCCAAGCCACGTACCGGCAAGCTCAACCGGGTCGACGGCAAGCGCGTCATGACCATCCAGGCCGACGTCGTCGAGGGCCAGTTGCCCGACACCAAGGTCAAGCAGATCCAAGCCTGGCTGGAGACGGCCAATCTCGATCCCCGGGTCCGCGTCGAGTTCAAAGGCGAGAACGAGGAACAGGAAAAGGCCGAAGCCTTCCTCGGCAAGGCCTTCGGCGTCGCGCTTTTCATCATGGCCGTCATCCTGGTCACCCAGTTCAACAGTTTCTATTCGGCCTTCCTGATCCTGACCGCTGTGATCATGTCGACCATCGGCGTCTTGATCGGATTGATGATCACTGAGCAGCCGTTTGGAATCGTCATGAACGGCATCGGCGTCATCGCGCTGGCCGGCATCGTCGTCAACAACAACATCGTGTTGATCGACACCTACGACCGTCTCAAAAAGACCGAGGAAACGCCGCTCATCGCCATCCTCAAAACCGGTGCTCAGCGCCTGAGACCGGTGTTGCTGACGTCGGTGACGACCATTTTGGGCCTCATGCCCATGGTCCTGGGTGTCAACATCGACTTCATCACCCGCTCGATCACCATTGGCGCGCCGGCCATGCAGTGGTGGAGCCAGCTGGCTACCGCCATTGTCTTCGGCCTCGGCTTCGCCACCATCCTGACGCTTGTCGTGACTCCGTCGCTCTTGATGCTCCGGGCCAACGTCAAGGCCTGGAAAGACCGGCGCCGGGACCGCAAACGGGCGAGGGAAGCGCCGCCGGAGGCGCCGGCGGTGGCCTGAGCCGAGACCTCGTTTGTTCCCTGCGGTCATTAAAACCGGGTCCGGCTCGGCGTTGGTGTCTATAATTGTCCATAGATGTCTATGGTTTATTTCCGCCGCCGCGACGGTTGTTGCCGTTGGGGAATAAACGGTGCGTGGTGCCCGCGGACTGTTCGATGCTCAGAACTCGTTTCTCAGCATATCTTGGTGATTGTCAGTACCCGAATAGGAATATTTAACACAAATAGGTTGAAAAAGCAATATGCGATTTTGGCCGTGCGGTCGTGGCGGTCAAATCAAGATGAACGGGGCGACTTCCTTTATTTCTGTGAAATCGACGTGAACGCCACTCTGTCCCAGCCTGCCAGGAGTGCTAGACTGGTCCGGTAAATTGGGAGGCTGTCGGAAAAGGAGTTCGACATGAGCAATGACACCTGCTGCACCCTTGTTCCCTATTTCAAGGTGCACGAGGGTAAACTGGACGAGTTCAAGGCCGGCTGTCCGGCTTTCGTCGAGGCCACGGCCAAGGAGGAGGGGGTCCTCCACTACGGGTTCAGCTTCGATGGCGACAACGCGCACTGCCGCGAGGGCTACAAGGACGCGGCCGGTATCCTGGCCCACCTGGAAAACGTCGGCGCGCTGCTGCAGGAGACCTTGAAGATCGCCGACCTGGTGCGCTTGGAGGTCCACGCCCCTGCCGACCAGATCGAGATCCTGCGCGAACCCCTCAAGGACCTGAGTCCACAGTACTACACCATGGAGTTGGGCTTCCGCCGCTGACGGCCCGCGTCGCAGCTCGCCATTCGCTGCCGGCGATCAAGAGCCTCGCCGGCCCGCGCTTCCGGATCGCTAGCCGGGTGGTCGAGACTGCAAATAGGGACGCCGCCGCGCGCGACGGCGTCGTCGTGCCGTTCGAGGCCGTCGAAAAGTGGTCGCGATGCTTCGTAACAGGTGGTCGCAATCAATCGGAATCACCGGTCGCGATCGTCGGAATATGCATCCCCTATGCGGGACCAAAGGTCGCGCTTTGAGACATGGATCAATTGGCAGATTAAATGGGGGCGCTTAGCCAGCTGCCAAGATAATTTTCGTGGCTAAATTATCGTTGTTAGTTGGTCAAACGGCTTGGGACTGTCCCGAGCAATCATGATCGGCCGCCCTCGGGCGCAACAAAGGTTATGCAAGACGTTTGAAGGTGGCGAAAGCCAGAATTTGTGACTGCCCCATTCGAAGGTTCGAGACCGGGACAGCCCAGCGATCCAGCCCGCCTGGCTGCCTGCTGAGGAGTTTGAGGTCTTCGTGAAAAGACGAGCGGATTCTTTTCGACGGTCCGAGTTTCTTCTCCCAACCCCCCCGTTGCCTCAATTCTGGCGAGTTCGCAGCAATGACCGGTTTTGGAATCGTCTTCCGAAACCGGTCGGTACCACAGGGCTATTCCGGGATTAGCCAAGAGCAGCTTCCGTTCCGTCTAACAAACCAGACCACTCATGCAGTTGGTAGTCCCTTCAACTCCACCGAGTTGCCCTCGGGATTCTTGATATAAAGCGAAGGCCCCTGTCCCAAGGCGCCATATCGGCTGGCAATCTCACCCGCGTCGACACCATGTTCTCGGAGGTGGTCCTGTATGGCCTCCGGGTCCCAGGGCCGTACCTGAAGGCATAGATGATCCATGTTCGGTGCTTCCCGATCGGGCGCGCGGCCCGCTTTTCGGCCGAGCGGCCCGTTGACGTCGACGATGTCGATCAGGGAGTGCCCCGCGCGCATCTGGGCGAGTCCGATCTCGCCGGGGCCGCGCTCGAGACGGCAACCAAGGACTTCGCTGTAAAACAGGACGAGGCGATCAAGGTCTTTTGCCCGCAGAACCACGTGATCGATCACGTGGATGTTTATGGGATTTGCTTTTTTCATAATGGTCACTTTCAAACCGGGGGTGATTGCGCTGGTCGCCGTTGGCGCGCGGTGATGCCCAATAGCACGCATACGATGCCGGTGGCTATTAGCGTGGCACCCGGCGAAAAGGCGGGAAGGACCGGCTCGGCACGCAAGACCATGGCAATGGGCACACCGAACACGGCAAATACGCCGCCGCGGAGCTTCAGCGAGCCGCTCGTGGACGCAAACTCGCAGACGTTGATTTCATTAGTGCTCCCGCAGCAGACGACCCGCTCCCGTCAGTGGCGTACCAAAGCCTGTTTCCCGCAGCGCGTACCAGAAGGTGACGGCATTGATGCCAAGGACCGGTATTTCGATGACAGGTTCCAGCTTCTCGGCCACGTTGATCATGCTCATGTTCGTGCCGCACTGAACCACGGCATCGATTCGGTTCTTTTCGGTCGCAAGAAGCTCCAGGATGGCCTTTTCTTTCGCCCAGTCCGGGATATGCGCGATGTGCAGCGCGTTGGCGCAGGAGAAACCGACGCTCGATACAACCTCGAATCCAAGGTCTTCGAACATCTTCGTGGCGTTCTCATTTCCCAGTTTGTCAAACGGGCTTATCAAGCCAATTCGCTTAGCATTGAACTTGCCAAGAGCGGCCGATATCGCATCGTGCCACGTCGCCCAGGATAAGTTCGAGCGAGCTTCGACGTCGGCCATCGTCGCTCTGATGCCATCGATGCCGGCGATAATGTGCTCCAGACTCATGCCCATGATGAGATACTCGGGCTGTGCCAAAAGGGCTTGGTCGATCGCCGACTGAAGCCCGCCCAAGAACTGGCGTTTGTACTCCAAGAGGTCCGCCTCGGTCTCCAGTTTCGGCACAGGCGTCATGACGTTTGTTGTGTGTATGCCGACACCGTTGAGTCCTTTTGGTCCGGGATTATTGAAGATGATGCTCCAAAGTTCGTGCTCCATGCTTGTATTGGTTGCGGGGATCAAGAGCCCGAACTTCCGGCGGAAGCTGCGAACGTCCGGGTAGCCACGGCCATTGCCGATCTCGCCAAACCCACCTGCCTTGGTGCCATCTTGAATGACGCCCGGGGGCGCCAGCGACGGCATCGGGGCTGCATTGACATCGGGTAGCGTTATCGTTTTGCCGGAAAGCGTTCCTTTGAGGGCTGTTGGTATGGTCTTCATCGGTACCTCCATTGTTTGATCGGGGAGCCGCAACAAAGCTCCTTGGATGCAATTTAGAGATAACCTTTGCGTAGATTTGATATAATACACTAATTATCGGATTATTTTTTCACTAGTAGTGAATAATCATGGACAAGCTAACGGCGATGAAAGTCTTCAAGCGGGTGGTGGACCTGGGGAGTTTCTCGGCCGCCGCGCGGGACCTCGGCTTTTCCAACGCGGCCGTCAGTAAGAACGTCTCGGAACTCGAAGCCCATCTCGGCGTCAGATTGCTAACGCGGACAACCCGACGCTTAAGCGTCACCGAATCCGGTCAGACCTACCACCACCGATGCGTTGCCGTTTTGGATGAAATCGACGCGGCGGAACAGGAGGCCGGCCAACTTAGCTCGAAGCCACGGGGCGTTCTCAAGATCAATGCGCCGATGTCATTTGGGCTGATGCACTTGTCGTCGGCGATCCCTGCGTTCCTTCATCGATATCCGGACATTGCCGTGGATTTGGTGATGAACGATCGGTTCGTGGATCTCGTCGAGGAGGGGTTCGATGCCGCCCTGAGAGTAGGAGGTCCACTCGCCGATTCCAGTCTCATTTCTCGCCGGATTACCGCGATCCAACGCGTCGTATGCGGCGCACCGGACTATTTCGACAGGTACGGCGCCCCCGAGACACCGGAAGACCTGACAGATCATCAATGCCTCATCTACAGTTTGTCGAGCTCGCCACGCGAATGGCGCTTCACCGGCCCCGCCGGCGAACGCGTCATCAATGTTAGGGGTCGATTCACCGCAAACAGCAGTATTTCGCTTCGGGAAGCGTTGGTTGCCGGTCTCGGCCTGACACTGATTCCAACGTTTGTTGTTGGAAAAGACCTCAAGGACGGACGGCTCAAGACCGTGCTTACAGAGTGGACGCCCCAGCCTCAAGCGGCCTATGCCGTGTACGTCCACCGTCAGTATGTTCCGGCGAAGGTGCGGTGTTTTGTTGACTTTCTTGTCGAGCAGTTTGGACCTGAGCCGAACTGGGAACGGTGAGACCTGTCGATCCGTTTTTCCGCCAACGAAATCAAGGTTTTTCGGGGGTGCGCATGCCGATGAGAACCTGGCAATAGCACAAGACTGCTGCGGTTCATCTTTGGCCAACGCAGTGCAAACGCAATTCAGTCCGCTGACAGATCAACGAGCCGATAATTTCCAAGAACCGGCAATGAGGCCACACCTGGGATGAAACGGCCCTATCGGCTAGCCAAGTTCGGCGTCCGTCCTGCGGCATATTCAGAAGCTGGCCCGGATGCCACAGCCATCAATTCACCTTCGAACTTTCGGTGCCGGCCTACGGGTCCGGCCGCGTGAACCAGGGAAAGGGCGTGACCGGCCGGTTGTAGGTACGCACCCACCAGGCGCCCGAGGTTGCGCGCTCTTCGGGCGTCGTGAAGCGGTAGCGGTAGTAGCTCAAGCGCACGAACTTGGGCGGCGCCTCGGGGAACGGGTTTTCGGCCAGAAGATCGAGCACCGGCCCTGATTCCTCGGTCAGGCCCTTGACCAGGCCGGAGACCCAGAACTGGTGGTCCGGCCGGCCGGAAGGCACGAACCACAGCATCCAGTCGAGCCGGGGATGGTGCGGCTGGACGATGGAGAGCGGCTTTTCCGGGCGGTCCGGCTTGTAGCGGAAGCGGTAGGCGTACCACTCAATGGTGTCCTGGGAGCCTTCGATCACGACCTCGATCTCGATGCGCTCACGGTTCATGACCGGGAAGACGTGGTAGGGGTGAACCAGGTGGTAGCCTTTGACGACGTCGAGGAAGCGGGCCAGGACCTCGGGGAACAACTGTGGGGCCAGTAACTGGACCGGCAGGACCAGGTTCACCGGAACGATGATGTAGGCGGCAACGCGGGCGAGGGCGAGGCGCAGCCAGCCTTCCTCGCGTTGGGGGAAACGGCGTGTCAGCCATGCCTGGGCGCCTTTCGGAACGATGCGGCGCAGGGCCTGGTCATCGAACAGGAACAAGCACAGGACCAGGGTCAGGACGTTGAAGAAGTTGTGGTTGCTGGTCAGCATGACGGCAACCTGGAAGGCGATGGTCGCCCAGGCCGCAAACAGCCGGAACCGGCGGCGCATGAACATCATCAAGGGCACGAAGAGTTCGAGAACGAGGACGACGACCCCTACCGTCAGGATCCAGTCGGGCAGGTGGTGGGCATACCAGGCGCCGGCATGGGGCAGGGGTTGCGTCTCGAAATAGTAGTGAAGGGCGGTCAGACCCTGCCAGCTGCCGCCGCCGATAAGCGCCGGCAGGCCAAGCCAATAGGGGTCGCCGCTGAGGATCGTGAACAGGCCCGACAGGAAGCGGAGCCGGAACAGGAGCCAGCGGTAGAGGAAAACGATGACGCGCGAGCCGCCCGGCAGGAAGATGGCCAGGAAGCCCATTTCCAGAAGCAGGGCGTCCCACTGGAAATTCATGAAGACGGAACCGGCGCCGACGAAGGACAGGTAGAGGACGAAGAGTGCCGCCGCCGACGTCCGCGGCCAAACGTCGAAGAACAAGGTCACGGAGAACACGCCGCCGAGAACCGCCGCGCCTTCGAGGGCCCAGGTGTCGCTCGAAACCCAGAACAGGGTCGGGTTCATCCATAAGGCCGCCCAACCGTCGGTAGTCAAGGTGTTCCCGAGATAGACGCCGTAAGGCAGGATGCCCTGGGGACCGGCGAGGCCGTCGATCTGGACGCCGATGGAAACGAAGGCGATCAGGTAGACGACCGCCAGGAGCCTGAGGAACACGCCGGAGACGAGTTGGTAGCTCACGGGCTTATGGTTGGTCGGCGTCGAACCCGGCTGTTCCGCACCTTCGTTCATGCGTCAGGCCTATTGTCGCGGGTCAGCACCTCAACCTGGATTCTGACCTTGGAGCAAGGAAAACACCACAACTAGATTGAGTACTTGTCGACGGCGAAATCGGGCGGCGACGCGTCATCGCGAGGCGGCCAGACCGAGCGATTCGCGGGGAACTGGATGGATACGGTGGTCCCCTTGCCCACTTCGCTCTCAATGGTGAGAGCGCCGCCATGGAGTTTTACCAGCCGGTGGGAGATGGCGAGGCCGAGGCCGGTCCCATCGTGGGCAATGTGAGCGTTGTCTTTGACCTGGGCGAAGGGTTCGAGAACCCTTTCGAGGTGTTCGGCGGAAATACCGACGCCCGTATCGGCGACCCGGATACTCATACCGTTGCTTTCCGGGGCTTCTGCGTGGAAGGTCACGGTGCCACCCGGCGGCGTGAATTTGACCGCGTTGGTCAACAGGTTGAGGAGGATCTGTTTGATGTGGCGTTTATCGGAACGCAGACGGGGCAGGTCGTTCTCGATATGGCGGGCGATCTTGATTTCCTTGGCCTGACGGCGTTCCTCGATCATCCTAAAACAAATATCCGCCTCTTCTGCGATGTCCGTGTTCTCTTCATCCAATTCCGTCTCGCCGGATTCGATCCGCGAGATGTCAAGGATGTCGTTGATCACCGCCAGCAGATGCTGACTGGATTGCAAAATGTCTTCGGCGTAGTCGGCATATTTCGGATTCGCGTGCCTGCCGAAGGTCTGGTGGGTCAGGATCTGTGAAAAACCGATGATCGAATTCAAGGGAGTCCGCAATTCGTGGCTCATATGGGCCAGGAATTCGGACTTGGCGAGGCTGGCGGAGACCGCTTGCTCCTTGGCGTCTTGCAGGGATTTCTCGGCGAGTTTGCGTTCAGTGATGTCTGTATTGATGCCGCCGACCGCCATCAGTTTTCCATTCTCATCGGTGATCGGGAACCTCTGCATTAGGGTCGCCTGGGAGCTGCCGTCGGCAAAAGGGGGTGGCTGTGTGAAAACGCCCTAATCGGTTTAGAATCCTGGCGCTTGCTTTGGAGGTCGGGATGAGCCGATTTGTTGAAGGCCAGGATCGCGGACAGCAGACGTTGTTTCCGTCCAGTCTTGATGAC
>Ga0209458_1000546_pt1 | contig 12079 bp, 5 predicted proteins | sample WorMetLIZAISLAND_FD_187411 | JGI IMG/M metagenome (GOLD analysis project Ga0209458, IMG submission 187411) | Marine gutless worms symbiont microbial communities from Max Planck institute for Marine Microbiology, Germany - Inanidrilus manae... ...
CCGCTACTCGATGATCTTCGAGACGACGCCGGCGCCGACGGTGCGGCCGCCTTCGCGGATGGCGAAGCGCAGGCCCTCGTCCATGGCGATCGGCTGGATCAGGTCAACTTCCATGGCGATGTTGTCGCCCGGCATCACCATCTCCGTGCCGTCCGGAAGCTTCACCGACCCCGTCACGTCCGTCGTGCGGAAATAGAACTGCGGTCGGTAGTTGGAGAAGAACGGCGTGTGGCGCCCGCCCTCCTCCTTGGTCAGGATGTAGGCGTTGCACGAAAACTTCGTGTGCGGCGTGATCGTCCCAGGACGCGCCAACACTTGGCCCCGCTCCACCTCCTCGCGCTTGGTGCCCCGCAAGAGAACGCCGATGTTGTCGCCCGCCTCGCCCTGGTCGAGGATCTTGCGGAACATCTCCACGCCCGTGCACACCGTCTTCGTCGTCTCCTTCAGACCGACGATCTCCACTTCCTCGCCGGTCTTCACCACGCCACGCTCCACGCGGCCCGTCACCACCGTGCCCCGGCCCGAGATCGAGAACACGTCCTCGATCGGCATCAGGAACGGCTGGTCCTTCGGGCGGGCCGGCTGCGGAACGTAGTTGTCGACTTCGGACATCAGCTCGAGGACCGTCTCCCGGCCCAGCGTCGCGTCGCCGTCCTCCAGCGCAAACAGCGCCGAGCCCTTGACGATCGGGATGTCGTCGCCGGGGAAGTCGTAGCTCGAAAGGAGTTCCCGAAGCTCCAACTCCACAAGCTCCAGAAGCTCCGGGTCGTCCACCTGGTCGACCTTGTTCAGATAAACAACGATCGCCGGCACACCCACCTGACGGGCCAGAAGGATATGCTCGCGGGTCTGCGGCATCGGGCCGTCGGCGGCCGAAACCACCAGGATCGCGCCGTCCATCTGCGCCGCGCCCGTGATCATGTTCTTCACGTAGTCCGCGTGCCCCGGGCAGTCGACGTGCGCGTAGTGGCGGTTCTCCGTCTCGTACTCCACATGCGCCGTCGAGATGGTGATCCCGCGGGCCTTCTCCTCCGGCGCCTTGTCGATCTGGTCGAACGGCGTGAACTCCGCACCGCCGGCCTCCGCCAGAACCTTCGTGATCGCCGCCGTCAACGTCGTCTTGCCATGATCGACATGACCGATCGTGCCTACGTTGCAATGCGGCTTCGTCCGCTCAAACTTCGCCTTCGCCATCGTCGCCTGCTCCGTGTTTTCCGCCGGCGTCAGCCCGCCAGACGCTGCTTCACCTCTTCCGACACCTGCTGGGGCACTTCCGAATACTTCTCGAAATGCATCGTGTACTGGGCGCGTCCCTGGCTCATCGAGCGCAGCGTGTTGACGTACCCGAACATGGTCGCCAGGGGCACATGGGCCGAGATCACCCGGGCGTTACCGCGCTGGTCCATGCCGCTGACCTGTCCGCGCCGGCTGTTTAGATCGCCGATAATGTCGCCCATGTACTCTTCCGGCGTCACCACTTCCACGCGCATCACCGGCTCCAGCAGCCTCGGGCCGGCCTTCTCCATGCCCTCGCGAAAGGCCGCGCGGGCGGCGATCTCGAACGCCATGACGCTCGAATCGACGTCGTGCGAGGCGCCGTCGAACAGCGTCGCCTTGAAGTCGATCACCGGGAAGCCGGTCAACACGCCGGATTCGCGGGCGCCGTTGAGGCCTTTTTCGATCCCTGGAATGAACTCGCGAGGCACCGAACCGCCAACGACGGCGCTCTCGAACTGGAAGCCCGACCCCGACTCCAATGGCTCGAAGTGGAGCGCCAGGCGGGCGAACTGGCCGGCGCCGCCGGTCTGCTTCTTATGGGTGTAGTCCACTTCCGCGAGGCGGGAGATGGTCTCGCGGTAGGCGACCTGCGGCGCGCCGACGTTGGCGTCGACCTTGAACTCCCGCTTCATGCGGTCGACGATGATCTCCAGGTGCAGCTCGCCCATGCCCTTGATCACCGTCTGGCCGCTCTCGACGTCCGAGGTGACGCGGAACGAAGGGTCCTCGGCGGCGAGCCGCGACAGCGCCACGCCCATCTTCTCCTGATCGCCTTTGGTCTTCGGCTCGACGGCCACCTCGATGACCGGATCGGGGAACTCCATGCGCTCGAGGACGACCCGGTTGTTGGCATCGCAGAGCGTGTCGCCGGTGGTCGTTTCCTTGAGGCCGGCAAAGGCGACGATATCGCCCGAGCGCGCTTCCTTGATGTCCTCGCGGGAGTTGGCATGCATCAAGAGCATGCGTCCGACCCGCTGGCGCTCGTCCTTGATGGTGTTTTGGATCGATTCGCCGGTGGCGACGACGCCCGAATAGATACGGGCGAAGGTCAGCGAGCCGACGAACGGGTCGTTCATGATCTTGAACGCCAGCGCCGCGAATGGCTCGTCGTCGGAGTTGTGGCGCTCGATCTCCTCGTCGGTGCCGGCCTTCACGCCCTTGATCGGCGGCACGTCGGTCGGCGCCGGCAAAAAATCGACAACGGCGTCGAGCAGCGGCTGCACGCCTTTGTTCTTGAACGCGGTTCCGCAAAGGACGGGGACGAAGGCACCGCCGAGAACGCCGGCGCGGATACACCGCACGAGGGTTTCCTCGTCGGGATGATTCCCTTCCAGATAAGCTTCGAGCGCCGCTTCATCCTGTTCAACGGCGCTCTCAACCAGCTTTTCGTGGTACTCGGCGGCTTGGTCGGCGAGGTCGGCGGGAATGTCACCGACGACGAACTCGGCGCCCAGCGTCTCGTTCTTCCAGACGGTACCCTTCATGCGTACGAGATCGACCACACCGGCGAAATCGGCCTCGGCGCCGATGGGGAGCTGGAGCACGATAGGGTTTGCGCCCAGCCGGTCCTCGATCATCTCGACGCAGCGATAGAAGTCGGAGCCGACCCGGTCCATCTTGTTGACGAAGCAAATGCGCGGCACTTGGTACTTGTCGGCCTGGCGCCACACGGTTTCCGACTGCGGCTCGACGCCGGCGACGCTGTCGAACACGGCAACGGCGCCGTCCAGCACCCGCAGCGAGCGCTCGACCTCGATGGTGAAGTCCACGTGGCCGGGCGTGTCGATGATGTTGATCTGGTGGTCGCGCCACTCGCAGGTCGTGGCCGCGGAGGTGATGGTGATGCCCCGTTCCTGCTCCTGCTCCATCCAGTCCATGGTGGCGGTGCCGTCATGGACCTCGCCGATCTTGTAGGACCGGCCGGTATAGTAGAGGACGCGCTCCGTCGTCGTCGTCTTACCGGCATCGATGTGGGCCATGATGCCGATGTTGCGGTAGCGGTCGAGAGGCGTCGTCCGGGGCATGGGAGGAATCTCTCGCCGGCTACCAGCGGTAGTGGGAGAAGGCCTTGTTGGCCTCTGCCATGCGGTGGGTGTCTTCGCGCTTCTTCACCGCGGCGCCGCGGTTGTTGGCGGCGTCCAGGAGCTCGGCCGACAGGCGCTCGGTCATCGTATTCTCGGACCGCTTGCGCGCCAGATCGACGATCCAGCGGATGGCCAGCGCCTGGCGCCGGGCGTGACGGACGTCGACCGGGACCTGGTAGGTGGCGCCGCCCACGCGGCGGGAGCGGACCTCGACCGCCGGCTTGACGTTCTCGATGGCGTCATGGAACAGCTTCAGCGGGTCCTGGCCGGTCTTCGATTCGATGATGTCGAAGGCGCCGTAAAGGGTGCGCTCGGCGACCGACTTCTTTCCGGCCAGCATCAGGCCGTTGGCGAACTTGGTGACGACCACGTCCCCGTACTTGGGGTCGGGGAGAATCTCGCGTTTCTCGGCGGCACGGCGGCGGGACATGGGACCCTCTTACTTCGGCCGCTTGGCGCCGTATTTCGAGCGCCGCTGGCAGCGGTCGGAGACGCCTTGGGTGTCGAGGGTGCCGCGGACGATGTGATAGCGCACGCCGGGCAGGTCCTTGACCCGGCCGCCGCGGATCAGCACCACGGAATGCTCCTGAAGATTGTGTCCCTCGCCGGGGATGTAGCTGGTGACCTCGAACCCGTTGGTCAGCCTGACACGGGCGACCTTGCGCAACGCCGAGTTCGGCTTCTTCGGGGTGGTCGTGTAGACGCGCGTACAGACACCCCGCTTCTGCGGGCACGCCTGCAAGGCTGGAACCTTGTTCCGCGTCACCGGCGCCTTGCGCGGCTTGCGCGCCAACTGGTTAATCGTCGGCATCTCGCTACCCACTTCCCATCGTCAACCCGGACGCCGGTCCGCCGTGGATCCGTCGCCCGGAGCCTGCCTTCGGCACAATACAATCCCGCCGGAAGGACTTTCCCGCCTTCCGGCGTTTCAGAAGCGCCACCCGCGGGCGTCGCTTGGTTTGTCAAATCTCAAGGGGGACTGCGTCTGGACCGGACGGTCCACCACCAGTCCCCCTTCGGAGAGGGTCGCATACTAGGGATGCACCCCGGTCCCGTCAAGCGGGAATGCCCGTTTCCCGCGGCGTTCGGCGTCCTCGCGGACGCGCGGGCCGGGCCCCTACGAAGCGTCCGGCGTGACCGTATCCGCCTCGCCGGCGTCGACCGTTATGGCGATCTCCGGCGACGGCTCGGACTGCTCCATGAACTCGGCCATAGCGCGGTCCCGTTCGCCGGCGACCTGCCGGTAGCGATTCATCACGCTGCCGGTGCCGGCCGGTATCAGCCGCCCGACGATGACGTTCTCCTTGAGGCCGAACAGCGAGTCCTGCTTGCCCGAGACCGCGGCCTCGGTCAGCACCCGCGTGGTCTCCTGGAACGACGCCGCCGAGATGAACGACTGCGTCTGTAGGCTCGCCTTGGTGATGCCCTGCAGCACCGGCAGGCCCTCCGCCGGCCGCTCTCCGGCATCGACGGCCCGCTCGTTCAGCTCGTCGAACTCCATGCGGTCCACCAGCTCGCCGATCAGGAAGGTGGTGTCACCGGCGTCGGTGATCTCGACCTTCTGCAGCATCTGGCGGACGATCACCTCGATGTGCTTGTCGTTGATCTTCACGCCCTGCAGCCGGTAGACCTCCTGGATCTCGTTGATCAAGTAGCTGGCCAGGGCCTCGACCCCGAGCACCCTGAGGATGTCGTGGGGCACCGGATTGCCGTCCATCAGCGGATCGCCGACCTCGACGTAGTCGCCTTCCTGCACGCTGATGTGCTTGCCCTTGGGGATCAGGTACTCGCGGTTGTCCGCGCCTTCCTCGTTGGGCACGACGACGATGCGGCGCTTGGACTTGTAGTCCTTGCCGAATTCGACCCGCCCGTCGATCTCGCTGATGATGGCGTGATCCTTGGGCTTGCGGGCCTCGAACAGCTCCGCCACCCGCGGCAGGCCGCCGGTGATGTCGCGGGTCTTCGCCGATTCGCGGGGAATCCGCGCCAGAACGTCGCCCGCATGCACCGTCTGGCCCGGCTCCACCGAGAGGATCGCGTCCACCGAGAGGAAATAGCGGGCCTCGAGACCGTTATCGAGCGTAAGCACGTCGCCATTCTCGTCACGAAGGGTGACGCGCGGGCGCAGGTCGGCGCCCTTGGGCTGCTGCTTCCAGTCGATGACAACCTTGGACGCAATGCCCGTGGCCTCGTCCATCTGCTCCATCATCGACACGCCCTCGACGAGGTCCACGTAGTGGGCGACGCCCTCCTTCTCGGTGATGATCGGCAGCGTGTACGGATCCCATTCCGCAATGCGGTCGCCGCGCGCGACGTCGGCCTTGTCCGAGACCAGTAGCTTGGCCCCGTAAGGAATGCGGTGACGCGCGCGCTCCCGCCCCTGGCCGTCGATGACCACCATCTCGGCGTTGCGGCTCATCACCACCGAGACGCCGGCGCTGTTCTTGACCGTCGAGCAGTTGCGGACCGTCACCGTGCCGTCCACCGAGGCCTCGACCTTGGACTGCTCGGCGCCCCGCTGCACCGCGCCGCCGATGTGGAACGTGCGCATGGTCAGCTGGGTGCCCGGCTCGCCGATGGACTGGGCGGCGATGACGCCGACGGCCTCGCCGATATTGACGCGGGTGCCTCGGGCGAGATCGCGGCCGTAGCAGGTGGCGCACACGCCGGTGCGCGATTCGCAGGTCAGCACCGAGCGGATCTTGATGCCTTCCAGATCGGCGGCCTCGATGTCCGCCACGGCATCCTCGTCAATGATCTCGCCGGCCTCGACGACGACCTCGTTGGTCACCGGATGGAGGACGTCCTCGGCGGCGGACCGGCCGAGCACCCGCTCGCCCAGCCCGGAAACCACCTCGCCGCCCTCGACCACGGGCCGCACGGTGATGTCATCGGTCGTGCCGCAGTCGTCTTCGAGGATGATGCAATCCTGGGCGACGTCCACCAGCCGGCGGGTCAGATAGCCCGAGTTGGCGGTCTTCAGGGCCGTATCGGCGAGACCCTTGCGGGCGCCGTGGGTGGAGTTGAAGTACTCCAGCACCGTCAGCCCTTCCTTGAAGTTGGAGATGATCGGCGTCTCGATGATCTCGCCCGACGGCTTGGCCATCAGCCCGCGCATGCCGGCGAGCTGCTTCATCTGCGCCGCCGAGCCGCGGGCGCCCGAGTGGGCCATCATGTAGATCGAGTTCACCAGTTCACCGGGCGCCGCCGAGGAAATGTTCTTCATCATCTCGTCGGCGACGAGGTCGGTGCAGTGGGACCAGGCATCGACCACCTTGTTGTACTTCTCGCCCTGGGTGATCAGGCCGTCCAGGTACTGCTGCTCGTATTCCTTGACCCGTTCCTCGGTGTCGTGGACCAGGCCGGCCTTGGTGTCGGGCACGACGAGGTCGTCCTTGCCGAAGGAGATGCCGGCCTTGCAGGCAAAGCTGAAGCCCATGCCCATCAGCCGGTCGGCGAAGATCACCGATTCCTTCTGCCCACAGTTGCGGTAGACGGCATCCATGACCGAAGAGATCTCTTTCTTGGTCAAAAGCCGGTTGATGAGGTCGAACGGCACGTTGGGATGGCGCGGCAGCGTCTCCGAGAGCAGCATGCGGCCCGGCGTGGTCTCGACCAGCACGGTCGTCGGGTCGCCGTCCTCGTCGACGGTCTGATAGCGCGCCTTGATCCTGGCGTGCAGCGAGATGACGCCGGCGTCGAGGGCCTGCTGGATCTCGCCGATGTCCGCAAAGGCCATGCCCTCGCCCGGCTCCTGCTCCATGGTCAGGTAGTAGAGCCCGAGGACGATGTCCTGGCTGGGCACGATGATCGGCTTGCCGTTGGCCGGGCTGAGGATGTTGTTGGTCGACATCATTAGCACGCGCGCTTCGAGCTGGGCTTCCAGGCTCAGCGGCACATGCACCGCCATCTGGTCTCCGTCGAAGTCGGCGTTGAAGGCGGCGCAGACCAGCGGGTGAAGCTGGATCGCCTTGCCCTCGATGAGCACCGGCTCGAAGGCCTGGATTCCCAGGCGGTGGAGCGTCGGCGCCCGGTTCAGCAAGACCGGATGCTCGCGGATCACCTCTTCGAGGATGTCCCAGACCTCGGGACGCTCTTTCTCCAGCATGCGCTTGGCGGCCTTGATGGTCGTTGCTATGCCGTAGAGTTCGAGCTTCGAGTAGATGAACGGCTTGAACAGCTCCAGCGCCATCTTCTTCGGCAGGCCGCACTCGTGCAGCTTGAGTTCCGGCCCGACGACGATGACCGAGCGGCCCGAATAGTCGACGCGCTTGCCGAGCAGGTTCTGGCGGAACCGGCCCTGCTTGCCCTTGAGCATGTCCGAGAGCGACTTCAGCGGCCGCTTGTTGGCGCCGGTGATGGCGCGGCCGCGCCGGCCGTTGTCAAACAGCGCGTCCACCGCCTCCTGGAGCATCCGCTTCTCGTTGCGGACGATGATCTCCGGGGCGCGCAACTCGATGAGGCGCTTCAGGCGGTTGTTGCGGTTGATCACCCGGCGGTAGAGGTCGTTCAGGTCCGAGGTGGCGAACCGGCCGCCGTCCAGCGGCACCAGAGGCCGCAACTCGGGCGGGATCACCGGGATCACTTCGAGGATCATCCACTCCGGGCGCGCGCCGGACTCGACAAAGGCCTCGATCAGCTTCAGCCGCTTGACCAGCTTCTTGCGCTTGGCCTCGGAGGTCGTTTCCTTGAGCTCGGCGCGCAGGACCGCGCGCTCCTCTTCGACGTCGATGTCCTTGAGGATGTCGCGCAGCGCCTCGGCGCCGATGCCAACGCGGAACGCGTCCTCGCCGTACTCGTCGACGGCTCGCTGATACTGCTCCTCGGAGAGCAGCTCGTGCAGCTTCAGCGGCGTCAGGCCCGGCTCGACGACCACGTAGTTCTCGAAGTAGAGGACCCGTTCCAGGTCCTTGAGCGTCATGTCGAGCAGCAGCCCGATGCGGCTCGGCAGCGACTTCATGAACCAGATGTGCGCCACCGGGGAGGCCAGCTCGATGTGGCCCATGCGCTCGCGCCGGATCTTTTGCAGGGTCACTTCGACACCGCATTTCTCGCAGATGATTCCCTTGTATTTCATCCGCTTGTACTTGCCGCACAGGCACTCGTAGTCCTTGATCGGCCCGAAGATGCGGGCGCAGAACAGGCCGTCGCGCTCGGGCTTGAAGGTCCGGTAGTTGATGGTCTCCGGCTTCTTGATCTCGCCGAAGGACCACGAGCGGATCCGTTCCGGACTGGCGATGGAGATCCGGATCTCGTCGAAGCGCTGGGTCCCTCCGACGTGTCCGAAAATCTTCATCAGTTCATTCATTGCGTCGTCTCCTATTCCGACGGCCGGGCGGTCACGGGCACGCGCACGCCGGTTCAGTCGAGCTCAACGTTGAGGCCGAGGGACTGAAGCTCCTTGACCAGGACGTTGAAGGATTCGGGAATACCCGCCTCGAACGTGTCGTCGCCGCGGACGATGGACTCGTAGACCTTGGTCCGCCCCGAGACGTCGTCCGATTTCACGGTCAGCATCTCCTGCAAGGTGTAGGCGGCGCCGTAGGCTTCGAGCGCCCACACCTCCATTTCGCCGAACCGCTGTCCGCCGAACTGCGCCTTGCCGCCGAGAGGCTGCTGGGTGACCAGGCTGTAGGGGCCGATGGAGCGGGCGTGGATCTTGTCGTCCACCAGGTGATGCAGCTTCAGCATGTAGATGTAGCCGACCGTGACCTGTCGGTGGAACGGCTCGCCGGTCCGCCCGTCATGGAGCGTCACCTGCCCCGAGGCATCGAGCCCGGCCTTGTCCAACATCTCGACGATGTCACCCTCGTGGGCGCCGTCGAACACAGGCGAGGCGACGGGGACGCCGACACGCAGGTGGTCGGCCAGTTCGGCAAGCTGACCGTCCTCCAGCTCGGCGATCTCTTCCTGGAAGTTCTTGGCGCCGTAGATGTCCTTCAGGCGGCTGCGCAACTGCTTGGTACTGCCGCTGCTTTGCGCCGACTCCATGAGGTCGCCGATCTGCCGGCCGAGGCCGGCGCAGGCCCACCCCAAGTGGGTTTCGAGAATCTGGCCGACGTTCATCCGCGACGGCACGCCGAGCGGATTGAGCACGATGTCCACGGGGCTCCCGTCATCGAGATAGGGCATGTCCTCGATGGGGATGATCTTCGAGATCACGCCCTTGTTGCCGTGGCGGCCGGCCATCTTGTCGCCGGGCTGCAGCTTGCGCTTCACCGCGACGAACACCTTGACCATCTTCATCACGCCGGGTGACAGGTCGTCGCCGCGCTGCAGCTTGTCGACCTTGCTCTCGAAGCGTTCCTGAAGGCGGGCGATGCTTTCTTCGAAGTGGCCCTTGAGCGCCTCGACGTCGGCCATGACCGCGTCGTTGGCGACGGCGATCTGCGCCCACTGCCCCGGCGTGTAGCGGGACAGCACGTCCTCGGTGACCTTCGAGCCGGCGGAAATGCCCTTCGGGCCGCCGACGATCTTGCGGCCCATCAGCAGGGACTTGAGGCGGGCATTGAAGCTGCGCTCCAGGATGGCCCGCTCGTCGTCGCGGTCCTTGGCCAGGCGCTCGATCTCGGCCCGTTCGATGGCCAACGCGCGCTCGTCCTTGTCGACGCCGCGGCGCGAGAACACGCGCACCTCGAGCACCGTGCCCGAGACGCCCGGCGGCAGCTTCAGCGAGGTGTCACGCACGTCGGAGGCCTTCTCGCCGAAGATGGCGCGCAAGAGCTTCTCTTCCGGCGTCATCGGCGATTCGCCCTTCGGCGTCACCTTGCCGACGAGGATGTCGCCCGGCTTCACCTCGGCGCCGATGTAGACGATCCCCGCCTCGTCCAGGTTCTTCAGCGCCTCTTCGCCGACGTTCGGGATGTCGCGGGTAATCTCTTCCTGGCCGAGCTTGGTGTCCCGCGCCATCATCTCGAATTCCTCGATGTGGATGGAGGTGAACACGTCGTCGCGGACCATGCGCTCCGAGATCAGGATCGAGTCCTCGAAGTTGTAGCCGTGCCAGGGCATGAAGGCGACGAGGACGTTGCGCCCCAGCGCCAGTTCGCCGAGCTCGGTGGACGGGCCGTCGGCGATGGTGTCGCCGGCCTCCACCGCGTCGCCGACATTCACCAACGGCCGCTGGTGGATGCAGGTGTTCTGGTTCGAGCGCTGGAATTTCAACAGGTTGTAGATGTCGACACCGGCGGCGGCGTGGGACGTCTCCTCCGTCGCCCGGACGACGATGCGGGTGGCGTCGACCTGATCGACGATGCCCGACCGGCGGGCGGTGATGGTCGCGCCCGAATCCCGGGCGACGGCCAGCTCCATGCCGGTGCCCACCAGCGGCGCCTCCGTGCGGATCAGCGGCACCGCTTGGCGCTGCATGTTCGAGCCCATCAGCGCTCGGTTGGCGTCGTCGTTCTCGAGGAACGGGATCAGCGCCGTCGCCACCGAGACGAGCTGCTTGGGCGAGACGTCGATGTATTCGATGTCCTCGGGCCGCACCATGGAGAAGTCGTTGCCGTGGCGGCAGCTCACCAGGTCATGGGTGAACCGGCCCTTGGCGTCCAGTTCGGCGTTGGCCTGGGCGATGGTGAACCGGCCCTCCTCCATGGCCGACATGTAGACCACCTCGTTGGTGATCCGGCCGCCCTCGACCTTGCGATACGGCGTCTCGATGAAGCCGTACTTGTTGACCCGGGCGAAGGTCGCCAGCGAGTTGATGAGGCCGATGTTGGGGCCTTCCGGCGTCTCGATCGGACAGATGCGGCCGTAGTGGGTCGGGTGCACGTCGCGGACCTCGAAGCCGGCCCGCTCGCGCGTCAGCCCGCCCGGACCGAGCGCCGAAAGCCGCCGCTTGTGGGTGATCTCCGAGAGCGGGTTGGTCTGGTCCATGAACTGGCTGAGCTGGGACGAACCGAAGAACTCGCGCACCGCTGCCGCCGCCGGCTTGGCGTTGATCAGGTCCTGCGGCATCACGGTATCGATGTCCACCGAGCTCATGCGCTCGCGGATGGCCCGCTCCATGCGTAGCAGGCCGACGCAGTACTGGTTCTCCATCAGCTCGCCCACGGAGCGCACCCGCCGGTTGCCGAGGTGGTCGATGTCGTCGATCTCGCCCCGGCCGTCCTTGAGGTCGACCAGCACCTTGACCACGGCAAGGATGTCCTCCTTGCGCAGCACACGGATGGAATCCTCGGTCTCGAAGCCCAGGCGGGCGTTCATCTTGACCCGGCCGACGGCGGAGAGGTCATAGCGCTCGGAATCGAAGAACAGACCGTGGAACAGCGCTTCGGCCGTATCCAGGGTCGGCGGCTCGCCCGGACGCATGACCCGGTAGATGTCGATCAGCGCCTCGTCGCGGCTCGAATTGCGGTCCACCGCCAGGGTGTTGCGCATGTAGGGGCCGACATTGATGTGATCGATGGCGAGGGTGCGGACCTCGTGCACGCCGGCTTCGCTCAGCGCCTCGATGGTCGTTTCGGTGATCTCGTCGCCGGCTTCGACGTAGATCTCGCCGGTCTCCTCGTTGATCAGGTCCTCGGCGATGTAGCGCCCGATCAGGTCCTCGTCGGGAACCACCTGCTCGCTCAGCCCATCGGATTCCAGCTTGCGCAGCAGCCGCGGCGTCAGCTTGGTGCCAGCCTCGGCGACCGTCTTGCCGGTCTTGGCGTTGACCAGGTCACGGTGCAGCTTGACGCCGCGCATGCGGTCGGCCCGGAACTCGGTGTTCC
>Ga0209458_1000547_pt1 | contig 12072 bp, 12 predicted proteins | sample WorMetLIZAISLAND_FD_187411 | JGI IMG/M metagenome (GOLD analysis project Ga0209458, IMG submission 187411) | Marine gutless worms symbiont microbial communities from Max Planck institute for Marine Microbiology, Germany - Inanidrilus manae... ...
CGGCTCCATCAATGCCCATTGATGATCCGTGATCACAAAACGCTCTGCTGTCATTCAAACCTCCTTCGAAAGGTAGGGTGAAGCACAAATCAACCCGTTTGGGAATCCTGAATCTCAACAGATCCTAGTCCGGCCCCTTCAACGCCGGCTCGCTTCGCGAATCGGGTATCGTCTTTTTTCCTCGCTGCGCGCATTCCGGAACAAGAAGAACGAGGAACAGGTTGGCTGTTGCGGAATTAACGTTTTTTTTCAATGATCTAGGTGCGGTCTAGCGAATCGTTTCCTTGGCTATTGAAGTCGCCGATGTCGCCGTTTAGAGGGTTGGGACAAGACAATGTAAGGCTACGGACCATGTTCAGGCGATCTCGACACCTCTGTTGCGCCCTAACCGCCGGTGCGATTGTCGGCCTGCTTGCGACCTACCTTATCCCGGCCGCGGCGGCGGCAGCGAGCCGTGTCGGCCACCTCACGGTAAATGCGGTCAGTCTCAATGGTGCTGGAATCAAAGCGCGGCTTAAGCCGGGTGCTGGGTTTACGGTCAAGATGGATTTCCGGTCGGACTCATCGGCCTGGTGCCCCAAATGCCAGAACCAAATCGTCGTCGGCTTCGCCAAACGCATCGATGGCCGCTGGGAGAAAGTTCCCGGCGGCAAATGTGTCTATTCGAAAGACGGGCGGCGCAGGGAAAGGGGTTCCGCTTTCGCATGACAGCACCGGTCGAGCCAGGCCGCTACAAGCTGACCCTGATGGCTCCGCAGGCCCACAACTGCACTCGGGCCATGAAGTGGCAGGCCAGGCCTTCGGCGATCGCCTCGATTACCGTTAGGTGAAGTCGACGCAAAGACCGGCTATCTTTTCCTCATCAAATCACCAATTCACCGACCGTGCCATTTGGTGAGCCGCGGCGGCAGGTAGGCGGCGGCGGTCATCCTTAACAAACCGAGAGAGCGAGGATGCCTGTGGCGTTTATCAGATGAGCGGATATCGTCGTCTTTCAACTCATACCGCCACTGCACTCCCCCAAAACGACAAGCTGGTTGCGACGTATCGGCCGACGCTGATACCGTGAAGCGGACTCGCACCGACCAAGCGGCTCACATCGTTTCAAACCCAAAATCCTAGGCGACGTTTTTCTGAATAGATGGTTGTTTCAAGCGCCAAGCCGGCATCGAAACCTGGCCACCGATAGCACCGTCCGCTGCCGTTCGCATCGGATATCGGACGGCCTGATTTCGGCAATGATCCGTTTTTGAATGCGGACAGTGGGGTTCGTACGTTGATGGCGTGGGGCCATAACGACTGGCCACGCCCAATGAAACTGTCCGCCCGTTGTTTGGCGATCTGCAGCCATCCATTTCGGACGAATTTCTGAGCGACGCTCCGAAATGGCCCTAGCCAGGATGCGCGAAACGAGCGCAGATACTCATAACGTCTGTGAAGAAACGTCGGGATCGCAGGAAGTGACGGCCAATTTGCGGGCCGTCGGGAACTGCTCTCTCATCGAGACCGACCACGTTTCCATTTTGGTTCGTTGTACCAACGCGACGATTGATCCACCAAAACCGCCGCCGGTCAGACGGGCTCCAGCGGCGCCAAGGGACATGGCACCCGCCGCCAGGGCGTCCGTTTCGGGCACTGATACGCTGTAGTCGTCTCGTTGCGACATGTGACTGGCCCACATCAAGGCACCAAACGCTTCGACGTCGTGTTCCTTCAGTGCGGTCACGGCATCGAGCACCCTCTGGTTTTCGGTAACGACGTGACGGGCCCGAATATTCTCCGGCGACGGAATTGCGCTGATGCGGTCGAGATCAGATATGTCCATGTCTCGCAGTTCCTTGACGCCCAGGGCCTTACAGGCATGTTCGCATTCGGCGACGCGCTGCGCATATCCGCCGTCCGTCAGTTTGTGGGAAACGCCGGAATGGACGACGACGAACTGGTATTCCGGGAATAGGGGCAGGACTTGAAACGCCAAAGACCGTGTATCGAGGAACAACGCCTTGCCCTGCCTTCCGACTGAGGCGGCGAACTGGTCCATGATGCCGCAGGGCATTCCCACGAATTCTCGTTCCACTTTTTGTGCCATTTGCGCAATGGCGACGGGATCGGATTCCTGTCGCGACAAGCCCGTCAACGCCCGCAAGGTGGCCACTTCCAAGGCCGCGGAACTGGAGACGCCTGCACCCATGGGCAACGTGCTGACGACGGCCACCCGGTAACCCCGGGTCAGGTCAGGCTTCGGGTCGATGGTGTGAAAGCACCCCAGGACGAAGTCGGTCCATTGATCTCGGGCCGGGTCGGTCAGAGAAACCCTAATGGCGGCGCCCAGGTTGCGGCTGTAGGCGTCCAGTCGCCCGACATCCGGTCCCTGCCCGATCGCCACGGCAACTCCCAAATCCAAAGGCAGGGGTAAGACGAAACCGCCGTTGTAGTCAGTGTGTTCACCCATCAAGTTGACCCGACCCGGCGCCGTGGCAACGACTTCGGGGGTCTCTCCGAAATGGTCTTTATAGACTTGGTGGGCCTCGTCACGGAGGGTTTCGGCTTTTATCAACACTTACCGCTGATTGAAGTGCCTGTCGGATAGACTGCGCAGCCGTTCCGCAGCGCTCTCCGCAGTCATGTCTCGCTGCGCTTCGGCGAGCATTTCATAGCCGACCATGAACTTTCGCACGGTCGCCGAACGCAGTAGTGGCGGATAAAAATGGGCGTGAACCTGCCAATAGCGGGTATCACCGGTCAGCATCGGAGCTCCGTGCCAACCCATGGAATAGGGAAACTCGGTTTCGAACAGATTGTCGTACCGGGTGGTCAAACGCATGATCAAATCTGCCAAAGCGTCCTTTTCGGCATCGGTCAGATCGGTTATCCGGGCGACGTGGCGCTTCGGCAGCACCAGTGTTTCAAATGGCCAGACTGCCCAGTAAGGCACGACGGCCAACCAGTGGGAATTGTCAACGACGACCCGTTCTCCGCGCTCACTCTCAGCTTGCGCATAGTCTTGCAACATCACACGGCCGTGAGCTTCGAAATAGTGTTTTTGACCCTCGTCTTCGCGGGCGATTTCGTTGGGCAGGAAATCCGAGGCCCAGAGCTGACCATGGGGATGGGGGTTCGAGCACCCCATCATTGCCCCCTTGTTTTCGAAAAGAGCGACCCAATCATAGGTTTGCCCCAGTTCGTTCACCTGTTCGACCCAGACGTCGACCACACGGCGCACGCTTTCCCGAGGCAGTTCCGGCAGGGTCAAATCGTGGCGTTCGGAAAAACAAATCACCCGTGCCGTGCCACGCACACTGCGTGCGGTAAAGAGGTCACCGTCGATGACGTCATCGATCGGTGTATGCGGCAACAAAGCCGGGAAATCATTGGTGAAGACGTATGGTCCCTCGTAGTCGGGATTGGTTTCGCCGACGGCGCGCGCGTTACCGGGGCAGAGATAACATTGGGGATCCCGGGCCCGTTTGTCGCCGGACGGGCACGCCTCGACCCGCCCTTGCCACGGCCTCAGATTGCGGTGCGGCGAAACCAGCACCCATTCGCGCATTAGCGGGTTGAACCTGCGATGGGGATGGATGGCAAGATCCGTTTCGGACATTTGATTTACCTTAGGCGTTAGCGCCAGCAATTCTCCAGGCCAGACTCGAAAACCGGGGTCTTCAACGGCGATCTGGCCTTCCTTAAGCCCGTCAATTGATTCGATTTCGCTCCGGTGTCCCATCCCGCCCGGAGCGGGCACGTTCCGCGTCTCGTCCGTTTCACCTCAGCCGCAACTCGTCGTGATCAAACAAATAGGCTCGGTCTAGATCGAACGACACCGAGAGCGGCGCACCTGCCTTGGCCGAGCGGCCGGACGTACTTTCGACGACAAGGGCCTTCCCGGCCGGCGTGCGCGCATAAATCAAGGACGTTCCGCCCAAATGCTCGGCGACATCAACGGTTACAGGCAGATGAATGGCGCCTTTATCAGAAAAATGCTCCGGTCGCACGCCAAGCGTAATAGGCGCGCCTGGCGCCGGAGGGGCGTTTTCCAAGGGGACAATCAAGTCGACGTCATCGAAACCGTCGACGTGAATGGCGGTGCCGGCATCGCTACTATCTCCTGCCTTGGCCGAAAGGAAATTCATGCTCGGCGAACCGATGAACCCGGCGACAAATTGATTGTCGGGGTCATCATAGAGATCCAGCGGCGAGCCCACTTGTTCCACCAGCCCATCGCGGAGTACGACGATCTTGTCCGCCAGGGTCATGGCTTCCACCTGGTCATGGGTGACGTAGATCATGGTGGCGTGCTTCATTTCTTGGTGCAGACGGGCAATCTCGACACGCATTGTCACACGCAGTTCGGCATCCAGGTTCGACAGGGGTTCGTCGAACAGGAAGACCTTGGGGTCACGGACTATGGCCCGGCCAATCGCGACGCGTTGACGCTGACCGCCAGAAAGGGCTTTGGGTTTCCGGTTGATGTATTCTTCCAGTTGCAGGATCTTGGCTGCCGCTTCAACGCTCTTATGGATTTCCTCCTTGGGATGCCCGGCCATACGCAACCCGAACCCCATGTTCTCTTCGACGGTCATATGGGGATAAAGCGCATAGGTTTGGAAAACCATTGCCACCCCGCGCGCCGCCGGGTCGACATTGTTGACCACGAAGTCGCCGATGGAAATGGTACCTTCCGTCACATCTTCCAGACCCGCGATCATGCGCAATAACGTGGATTTGCCGCACCCGGACGGACCAACGAACACGCAGAATTCACCATCGTCGATGTCCAGATCGACGCCATGGATGACTCGGTTTTCGCCAAACCGCTTTTCCACATCGCGAAGCGTGACTTTTGTCATTCGTGCCTCCCTGTCTGCCCTGACGTCATAAGCACCGGGTCATTCGCATTTGGGCTCCCCGGGCGATTTCTTGAGCCGCCGCCTTCAAGGCCGGAAGATGGGATTCGAGGGCCTCGGGGCTCGTGTGATATACGGTTCCCGTTAACGATAGGGCGCCGTACAACGGCCCCTCGCTGAGGCGGATTGGAACAGCCACCGCTATAACGCCGTATTCGTGTTCTTCGCGTTCGACCGCAAAGCCCCTGGCCCGCGTGTCGTCAAGTTCCGCCGCCAGTTCCGATGCGTTTTCCGGTGTGTTTGGCGTAAAGCGGTGAAATGCTTGTTTGGGGAGCATGCCGGCCAAGGCGGCATCGTCGAGGAATGACAACATGGCCTTGCCGATGGCCGTACAATAGGCGGGTCCCACCTTACCCGCACCTGAGAACGACGGCGACGTCACATTGGCCGTGCGGCGGTCCAGGTAGAGGACTTGCCCGCCATCCAATTGCGCCAGCTCGAGGGTTTCAGGGATGGATTTCGAAAGCCGGTCCATAACCGGCGACGCCGACTCGACCAATCCCGATGAGTTCCACGAGGCGTAGGCCATACGGATGAGACGGGAACCGGCACGATAGGTTTGGCTGGCCGAATCGTAGAGCAACATGCGTTCCTCGGTCAGCAACCGCAATAGACGGTGCAATGTCGCCTTCGGATAGGGCAATTGTTTGCAGAGTGCCATAAAGCGGAGAGGCTTCGACGACTGGGCGACAGCATCCAATACCACCAGCGCCTTCGAAATGGGGCTTTCCGCCCCGTCGCGGGCCAGCGACTTGTCAGTGCTCGATTCCGACATCCTAATGCTCGCGGAAGGGGTCATAAATACGTTCCCGTTCGTCCAGGCAAATTGATGCCGCCTTGACAATTAATATCTCAATGCGGCATCATTTTCAATAAGTGAAAATCAGTTTCAATGAGTGGAACAAATATCACTGTTTCGCTCGTGCGTCGTACAGTCACATGAGGGAGAACGACCATGCGAATACCTTTGCGTGCCACGTTGGTTGGCGCTGCCCTCGCGTGTTTGGGTGCCTATTCGATCCAAGCAGGCGAGATTGTTTTGAACACCGACGCTTCCGACCCGGCGCCGCGTGCATCGTTCCAGGCGCTGATTGACGGTTTCCAGAAGGCCCACCCGGGCATCACCGTGAAATGGAACAACTTCGACCATGAAGGTTACAAGACCTCCATCCGCAACTTCCTGACGGCCGAAGCGCCGGATGTCGCCGCTTGGTATGCCGGCAACCGCATGGCGCCGTTTGTGAATGCCGGGTTGTTTGAAGATGTTACCGACGTGTGGACGGAAAACGGCCTTGATAAATCCCTAAAATCTGCGGCCGCCTCCATGACTATCGACGGCAAGAAGTGGGGGGTGCCCTACACCTATTATCAATGGGGCATTTACTACCGGCAGGACATCTTCAATGATCTCGGACTCTCGGTCCCAAAAACTGGGAACAGTTGAAAGCCGTTTGCGCCAAGCTCAAAGCTGCCGGAATTGCGCCGTTCGCCATCGGCACGAAACCGCTGTGGCCGACGGGTGGTTGGTTCGACTACATGAACCTGCGCACCAACGGCTACGAGTTCCACATGGAGCTGACGTCCGGCAAGGTGCCCTATACCGACCCACGCGTCAGAAAGGTTTTCGAGTTATGGGCCGAACTGATCGAGCCTGGCTATTTCATCGAGAACCACGCCGCGTACGACTGGCAGGAAGCCATTCCGTTTATGGTTCAAGGCAAGGCCGCCATGTACCTGATGGGCAATTTCGCCGTCGATGTCATGAAGAACGGCGGGCTCAAGGAAGAGCAACTGGGATTCATGCAGTTCCCGGAAATCACGCCTGGGATTCCCTTTGCCGAAGATGCGCCGACCGACACCCTGCACATCCCGGCCAAGGCGAAGAACAAGGAAGACGCCAAAAAATTCCTCGCCTACCTCGCCACACCTGAGATCCAGGGCAAGATGAATGCAATCCTCGGCCAGTTGCCGGTCAATGGCAACGCCACCGTTGCCGACGACAAATTCCTGACGCCTGGTTTCAAGATGCTGAGCAATGCCTACGCGTTGGCCCAGTTCTATGACCGTGACGCCAAGGCCGCCATGGCCAAAGCCGGCATGGAAGGGTTCCAGGAATTCATGGTCAAGCCGCAAAACGCCGACAGGATCTTGGCTCGCCTCGAGAAAATCCGTAAACGGGTTCACAAATAGGTTCCGATACCGGCCCGGGCGGCTCAGAAGCAGCCGCCCGGCGGTTCTTTTTCGATGCCAAAGGAATGCGGTTCATGAATACAAACGCCGCCGTAAACCGGAGATTTTGGCACCAGAATCAACGCCGGCTTGCGCCATGGATTTTCCTGGCGCCCGGTGTCTTTATGTTCTTGGTCTATGTGATTATTCCGATCTTCCAGTCCATGCAGATTTCGCTTTTTGCGTGGGACGGTATCGGCGAAAAAACCTTTGTCGGATTGGCCAATTATGTCGAGCTGATTGACGACGAAGCGTTTTACACGTCGCTGATCAACAATATTTTGTGGTTGTTGTTTTACATGTTGGCCGTACCCGCCGGCCTGTTTATGAGCTTGTTCTTGAACCAGACGGTGTTCGGCATCCGGTTGGTTAAGTCCTTGTTCTTTTTTCCTTTTGTGATCTCGCAAGTGGTCGTCGGCCTGGTATTCGCCTGGTTCTACGATCCGACCTTTGGCCTGCTGGCCCTGTTATTCAATTCGGTCGGATTGGAACCGCTCGCCGTGCTTGCCGATGAGCGGTATGTGACCATGGGCATCATCATCGCCGGTCTTTGGCCGCAAACGGCGTACTGCATGATCCTCTATTTGACCGGCTTGAATGCAGTCGACCCCGAGCAGATCGAAGCCGGCCGCCTGGACGGCGCCAAGGGATGGAGGATGTTGTGGCACGTGGTCCTGCCGCAACTTCGCCCGGCCACCTTTATCGCCATCGTCGTCACCGTGATCGGTGCGCTTCGCTCCTTCGACCTGGTATCGATCATGACCGACGGCGGTCCCTATGGCTCGAGCCGCGTGCTGGCCTATTACATGTATGAGCAAGCGTTGTCCGAGTACGGTTTCCGGATGGGTTACGGCGCCGCCATTGCGGTCGTCCTGTTCGCCATCATGATGGTTTATATCTCGGGCTTTTTGTGGCGGATGTACAAGAACGAGAAGGAGGGCGGCTGATGTTTCCGACGCCCATCGAAAAGACCCGCCCGTCGGTTCGCTTTATCTATAAAGTCGCCCTGCCGATCAGCTTGATCCTATGGTTGATTCCGCTTCTGGCCGTCATGCTGACATCGATCCGATCGGCCGGTGACATCGCGGCGGGCAATTACTGGGGTATGCCCAACGGCATTTTTCTGGTGGAAAACTACTTCGCAGTTTTCAGGGATTCCCCCATCGGCCTGTTCATCTTGAATTCTTTCAAAGTCACGCTCCCCACCGTTGTTGGTGCTGTCGCATTGTCGTGCCTGACCGGATTTGCCTTGGGAGTCTACAAATTCAAGAGCAACTTGCTCGTGTTCTTCATGTTCGTGGCCGGAAACTTCGTGCCGTTCCAAATTCTCATGGTGCCGGTTCGGGATCTGACCTTGCAGATGGGCATGTACGATACCGTTTCCGGCCTCGTTCTCTTCCACATCGCTTTCCAGACCGGTTTCTGCACCTTGTTCATGCGCAACTTCATCAAGGCGCTCCCCTACGAGTTGATCGAGGCGGCGCGGGTCGAAGGCGTCAGCGAGATTCGAATATTCTGGTTCGTGGTGCTACCGCTCATGCGCCCGGCCATCGCGGCGTTGGCGGTGTTGATCTTCACCTTCATCTGGAACGACTACTTCTGGGCGACGGTGTTGGTGCAGGGTGAACATGCCATGCCGGTGACGGCTGGGCTTTACGCTCTGAACGGTCAATGGGTGGCGTCCTGGCACTTGGTTTCCGCCGGGTCCGTTATTGCCGCCTTGCCGCCGGTGACGATGTTTTTTCTTCTGCAAAGGCACTTCATCGCCGGCCTGACCCTGGGGGCCGTAAAGTGACGGCATCGCCGCAAACGTGGCGATTGGACAACACAACACAAACCCTGGTCTTTTCCCTCTCTGCCGAAAGTGGCGTTCCCGACTGTATCCATTGGGGGGAGCCGCTGCCCGGCGACGAAGACCTTCCCGCCCTGGCTGCCGCCAAAACACGTCCCCGGCCCAAAGCCATGCTCGACGCACCGCTTTCTCAACCCATCTGCCCGACAGAATACCAGGGCTGGCTGGGACACCCGGGTCTCGAAGTCGACACCCGCGTCGAATTGGCACTGGCTTCAATAGATGAGACAGCCGATCGGCTCACCTTCCGCCTGATCTGTGCCCGGACTGGGCTCCTCGTCGAACAAACAATCGAAATCTTCCCCGACAGTGGCGCCTTTGAAGTCACGGCGAAGGTTACGGCGGACACCGACGGGATATCTCTGAACTGGTTCTCTCCCTGTGCCCTGCCGCTTCCCGACGCGTCAACGCGGATCATTGATTTTGGCGGTCGCTGGTGTGGAGAGTTCCAACTTCAGGACACACCCTGGCCAACCGGCCTGCATGTCCGGGAATCCCGAGAAGGCCGCACCAGCCACGGGCATTTTCCCGCTTTCCTGATCGCCCACCGCGGCACGACCAATACCCAAGGCGAGGTTTACGGGCTTCATTTGGGTTGGTCCGGTGGCCATCGCGGTGTGGCGGAGGCCCTGCCCGACGGGCGACGACAGGTTCAGTTGGGTGCCCTGATCAGACCGGGTGAGATCACGCTTGCGGGGGGCGAAAGCTACGAAGCACCCAAATTGTCCGGTGTTTTTTCTGAAAAGGGCTTCAACGGCGCCATGGCCAGCTTTCATACCCATGCGAGACACCACGTGATCACCTTTCCCGATGCCAGCAGGTCCCGTCCGGTCATTTACAACTGTTGGGAAGCGGTTTATTTCGACCATGACCTCGACGTCCTTATGGACATCGCCGAGCGGGTTGCGGACCTGGGCGCCGAGCGATTCGTGCTCGATGACGGCTGGTTTCCCGACCGTCGGGACGATACCGCCGGATTGGGCAACTGGGAGGTCGATCGAGAGAAATACCCGAACGGCTTGACGCCCTTGATTGAACGTGTTCGATCGCTGGACATGACCTTCGGCCTCTGGGTCGAGCCGGAAATGATCAGCGAGCGCAGTACGCTTCATCGGCATTACCCCGATTGGGTCTTGAGCGGACCGGTCGAAAGCCAGGTTTCGGGACGCCATCAATACGTACTGGATCTCACCCGCGCTGCCGTCACCGATTACCTGTTCGAACAACTCGACTCGCTGTTGCGGGACCACAACATCGACTTTCTAAAATGGGACCATAACCGGCCGCTCGTCGGCGGCACCTGCGCCCAAACCGAAGCCTTTTACGGCCTGCTGGACCGGTTGCATGCAGCCCATCCCACGGTGGAATTCGAAAGCTGTTCTGCCGGCGGTGGACGCATTGATTTCGGTGTGTTGTCACGGGCTCAACGGGTATGGCTTTCAGACAGCAACGACGCCATGATTCGCCTTCGCATGCAACATCAGGCGGTCCTGTTCATTCCGCCCGAGGTGACCGGTTCGCATGTCGGGCCTCGTCGTTGCCACACGTCGGGCCGTGTCCTATCGATGGCCATCCGCGCCTGGACCGCCGCCCAACGCCATATGGGTTACGAGATGGATCCTCGGGAACTGACGGAGTCGGAAACGGACACCTTGAAACAGGTAACGGCGTGGTGGAAAAGCAACCGCGACTGGATGCGGGCGGGACAAATCCACCGCCTCGAGACATCCGATCCAGAAAGCCTCGGCGAAATGACCGTATCCATGGAAAGAGACCGTTTCGTGTTGTTTGCCGGCCAATTGGAACCCCCGAAAGCGAGCGCTTCGCAAACCTTGCGTTTGACGGGCCTCGACCCCTACATCCGCTATCGTGTTCGGTTGATCAACGCCGCCGATTTTGATTCCAGTCTTAACGCCGATGGACTGGGGGACATCGCGAACCAGGGAATGGTGCTCTCCGGGCGGACCTTGATGACGGCGGGTTTTTTCCCGCCCAACGCCCAACCGGCGACGGTTTGGGTTTTCGAAGGTCAGCGCGTCGACTGATGAGGAAGATTGGACATTGGAACGAAAGTTAGGTGTTTGTTACTACCCGGAGCATTGGCCCGAGTCCCTGTGGGCCGAAGATGCCGAGCGCATGGTGCAAACGGGCCTCAAGCTGGTGCGGATCGGCGAGTTTGCCTGGTCACGTCTCGAGCCGACGCCGGAGGCCTTTCGTTTTGATTGGCTGGATCGAGCCATCGAAACCCTCGGCGGCGTTGGTCTGGACGTGATTTTATGCACGCCCACGGCGGCGCCACCGCGGTGGATGATCGATCGCCATCACGACATGCTGGCCGTCGACGAAAACGGCCAAACTCGGGGATTTGGCTCGCGCCGCCATTATTGTTTCAGCCATGAGAAATACCGGGCGGAAAGCGCACGTATCACCCGGATCCTGGCGGAGCGATATGGCGGGAACCCCCATGTGACCGCCTGGCAGACCGACAACGAATACGGTTGCCACGATACCGTTCTCTCCTATTCCGACAGTGCGCGGCGGGGCTTTGCCGATTGGCTAAAACGGCGCTACGGCACCATCGAAGCCTTGAACCAAGCCTGGGGAAACGTCTTCTGGTCCATGGAGTACAACGATTTCGAGCAGGTCGACTTGCCCAATTCGACTGTGACCGACCCCAATCCGTCCCACGTCCTCGATTTCAGACGGTTTTCCTCCGATCAGGTCGTTGCCTTCAATAAGATCCAGGTGGATATTCTCCGCCAATATGCCCCAGGTCGCCCGATCCTGCACAACACGATGGGCCGTTTCACCGGCTTCGACCATTATAGGCTCGGCACGAACCTGGATATCTTGGCGTGGGACAGCTATCCATTGGGATTCCTGGCCGAGCGGAACGATATTCCGTCGTCCGTTAAGAAGCCCTAATTTCGCGGGGTCTTGGGCTGATTGACGTCCAGAAGGTTTCCATGATTTCACGCAACAGATCCGCCAGCCATTTGAGGATGAGGCGCAGGTTGTGGCCGATGGCGGTGAGCACGGCATTGGCGTGGTCGCCGTAGCGTCCCTTGAGGAAGTTGCGTCCCAGGT
>Ga0209458_1000548_pt1 | contig 12043 bp, 12 predicted proteins | sample WorMetLIZAISLAND_FD_187411 | JGI IMG/M metagenome (GOLD analysis project Ga0209458, IMG submission 187411) | Marine gutless worms symbiont microbial communities from Max Planck institute for Marine Microbiology, Germany - Inanidrilus manae... ...
ATTGCTTCAATAACTTTAGTGCGCGAAGCGCATCATAGTTGAAACTATGGACTTTAAGTCCCTTCACTTTCAGTCCGTGGCTTGTCCACGGATGAGGACTTTAGTCCTCCAGACTATGGACTTTCAATCCATAGTGGTTGATTGAGCAATCCGGCACCTTGGCCCGAGGAAGCGGCTTTTTGGCCCGGTTCCTGTTGTCTTGGCCGGAATCGACCCAGGGGAAACGACCGTACAGCAAGGCCCCCAAAAGCTGGCCCCACCTGGCGGCATTCAACCGACGGATTGCCGAGATTCTGAATACCCCCCTCGAAATCCGAGATGACGGGACGCTATCGCCAACCTTGCTGACCCTGACCCCCGAAGCAAAACAGGCATTCATCACCTACCACGATACCATTGAGACGCAGTTAGGCGAGGGCGGAGAGCTTCGGGACGTGCGGGACGTGGCGAGCAAAACCGCCGACAACGCGGCACGCCTGGCGGCGCTGTTGCAATGGTTCGAGGACCCCCAGGGCACTATCGAGCGGGAATACTTCGAGCGGGCGAGCCGGATTGCGGCCAGGCACCTGAACGAATCGCGGCGGTTCTTCGGAGAGCTGGCCCTACCGTCGGACCTGGTGGACGCGGTACGCTGGATAACTGGATCGTCAACTACTGTCGGCAGAAGAAAGTGCCGATGATCCCCTCCCGTGAACTGCGCCAGTATGGACCCGTCCGCGACAAGAAGCGTTTCAATGCGGCATTAGAGGACCTGACGGAACGGGGGCGACTGCGGGACATCCGCGAAGGCAAGCGGCGATTCATCGAGGTCAACCCGCACCTGTTGGAGACCGCACTATGAGCCTTGCCGATCTGATACGCGGGAAAAGCGGACCTGTGGGAGTTGCTACAGCTACAGTTGCTACACCTGCTACAGTTGGGGAAGGAAACCTGCCAAGCGTAGCAACTGTAGCAAGTGTAGCCGTAGCAGATTCCCCAAACGCAAAAAGTGGGACCCCGCTACTCGATGCCCTGGAAGTCGCTTGCCGTGGCCTACCTGTGACCCCAGGGTTTGTACAGTCGGCCCTAGCCCCGGAAGACAAGGCAGATTGGGAGCGTGGGGACCTGTCCCTGGACACCCTACGAACCTTCGCTCAGACGCTCGTATGGGACCAAGAGCGGGCGCAGGGCAAGGCTCCGGCCCACTACGCCAAGCGGGCGCTGTGCCGTCAGTGCGGCCCGATCTGGCTATGGACCGAGGGCACCTTCGTTAGCTGCCCTTGGTGACAAAAGCGCGAGCACATAGAAGGGTGACAACACCCTTTTTAGAGGATGAACCATGGCGAGGAAGAACCGAACGAAGGCCGAGAAATTGACGACCACCGAGCGGCGATTACGTGCCGTAGACTTGCGTCGGAGCGGGCAGACCCTATCAACAGACAGGGGAACAGCTTGGAGTATCGAGGCAGACCGCTTACCGCTATGTGGCGCGTGCCCTGGATGATCTGCTGAAAAAGATCAAGGAAAACACCGAAGCCTTGGTGCAGTTGGAGCTTGAGCGATTGGACTACCTGTTGCTGAAGTTGGCCCCGAAGATCGAGGCCGGGAGTGAATCGGCAATCCTGGCGGCGTTGAAGATTAGTGCTGAGCGCCGGAAGCTGCTTGGCCTGGATGCACCACCAAGGTAGCCCCGACCGATCCGAGCGGGGAAAAGGAGGCGCCGGGCGTGGTTATCTACCTGCCGGACAACGGGCGAGATTGAAGACAAGCGCCGTCGCAAAGGGGGACTAATTGGGGGGCCGAACAAGAGGCGCGATGAGAAAATCCTTGTAAATCAATCGCTTGAAAATAAGATTGGTACTCCCTAGGGGAATCGAACCCCTGTTACCGGCGTGAGAGGCCAGCGTCCTAGACCGCTAGACGAAGGGAGCGAAGAATTCTGAGGAAGTGGATATTGTACTCACCTTACGCAGCATTTCAAGTCCGTTACGAAAATCAATCGAGTCTGACCCCATTGATTTCTACCGACCAGGATATTGGTATCGGTAAAGAGTATATTATCGTCCATCCTCTTCGGACCGCGCCAGGCAGGCCAACATGGCGCGCGCGATCGGCAACAGCCCCATCTCCACGGCCCACAGGCCATTGACATAGGGATCCGAGAAGGAATCGGTGAGATAACAGTGCTTGTACGAGTAGGTAAAAAAGCCCTCGTCATTGCCGTGGCGCGAGAGCATATCCTGCAGCATATTCCAGGCCTTGACCCGGATGTAGTCTTCCTCGAAGAAGCGCTTGCGCTCACTCGCGAATTCGTCACTGTCACTGTCGCTGTCACGTAGGTTGTCCAGGATCGACCGCTGGCCGGATTCTCGGATGGCGTAGAGTGTGAGCCACAGGTGATAGTAGATGAAGCCCAGAGGCGGATTGAGCAACTCCAGGCCACCCTCATAGGCCTCGGCACTCTCGGCGGCATCGACCAGTAACCGAAAGGCGATAACGGCTTCTTCCTCCCACTCCTTGGAAACTGCATCAGACGGTATGCCGGTGCCCTTCCGTAACCACGGTCTCAATTCCGGAAAGTCGGGGAAGAGTCTGGAAAAGTACCAGCGGCCCTTCAGAAAGCCCGCCAAGATGCGCGGATAGACCGGAAAAGTACCCATGAAGCGGGTGCCTATCTGTTGCCAACCCCAACGTATTGTTACGAGGGGATCGTTTCCAGAAGCCGTTCCAGAAGGCGCCGAGTACAATCATGCTCTGACTGAGTGGTGCGCGATCCATTTCAGCAGCTTTTCGTCTTTGATCCCCAGTTCCTGCAACCGACGGCGCTGGATACGATAGGCCCGATGAAAAGCCTGCATGGCATAGCCGTGCACCGGGCAATGGTCTTCCCGCTTTTCTTTGAAGTCTTGGTTATGCCAACTGTGCTCGAACAGCAGCTTGTTCGCCTTCTCTCAGATCTCCTTGAGGAATGGCTCGTCCAGGTTCTTATCCTGGCGCCAGTAGCTGAAGCCGAAGGCGAACAGATAGGCCGCTTTCCACAGCGATAAGGAGGCCTCCGAGAGCTTACCGCCGTGTCGATACACCAGCGCCGAAAGCATGTAGGCCTCGACCGCGCGCCCACACAACGACTCGGCGAGCGACTGGCGTTGATCAGTCGTGCATCTTTCCGTGCATCCTAGATAGCGGAAACGTTACCCAACAGCTCTCTCAGAAATTCAGAGACTTGGGTGTCAAGCTCGGCGGGAAGGCCGATTAGGCTGGTATTTTCCGCATCCAGCTCCCTGCTATGCCCACCGAAAAGGCCGAGCAGGTCGGTCGCTCGCTCCAGACCTTCCTTCAATCGGCAAGGTTCGGCGGCTAGTATAGTCTTGACGGAGACATTGCAGAGGTAGTTATCCGGGATTGCCGCTCGAGGTCCGGACAGACTACCGCCACGAAAGAAGCAGCCCTGGTGTCGGCGATCGAACACCCCCCCCAGGTCGAGTCCGGCCGCAGCATCGCCGAGACCGGACAGGGCATAGCCGAGCAGATGCAGACGATGCACCTTGCCGTCCGCTACGGATTCGCTATGGCTGTCCTGAAGCCTTGTGGCCGGCGCAGGCCAACCGGCAAGCGTGTAGGCACTGCGCGCGGCCTTGGTAAAGCCACAGGCGGCGCCCACCAGGTCGGAGCGGAACAGCAGGAGCTCGGCCTGGCGCAGATACAAGCGGACATAGAGGATCCCTTGGAAGCTGCGGTCGTTCTTACCTGGAGATTTGTCCTGCACATCCAATCGCCGGCGCATTGCGTGCGCATCATCCAGATGTTGGAGTGCCCGCTCCAGGGAGGCATCCTGCTTGGCATAGAGGAAGGCCAGGCTGACGTGGGGCTGGGCATACAGGTGGATCTGTTCTCGGCCCTCGAGAATAGTCGCACCAGAGACGGATGCTCCAGGGCGGACTCCACCAGCGACTTGGCCTGTAGATAACCGGCAGCGGCCTGGTCGTATTGCCGCCGTTGCTCATAGATCAGGCTGGATTTCAACAAAGTACGCAGATAGAGCAGGAAGTGGCTGAAGGCAGGGACGGAGCGGGAGGCCGCAACGGCCGAGCCGTCGTTATCCGAACCGGGTGCATGGTCTGCCACGATCGCGGCCAAGGCAGGCTCGATGCCGTCGAGGGCGTTGCGGTATTCGGTCTGGGCCTGGTCGTACTCCCGATCCAGGCTGTGCAGGTCGCCGAGGATCACGTCGATGAAGGGTAGCGCGAGCAATCCGCCGCGGCGGGCTCCAGGCAAAGGATGCACACTCTTCGGCCACAGAATAGGCGCCAGCCCCCTGCTCAGGCGTAGCTGCTCGTCACGAAAGTCGTGGAAATGCTGCTTGATGGCGATGGATTCGTCCAGGGTGAAATTGAGTGCGGCCAGTTCCTGCTCGCTGAACTGGGAGATGTAGACCATCTCGCGCTGGAAGTGCAGCAGAAAGCGATATTCGTAGATGCCGTTGTCCACGGGTCGCAGGTAGGGGGCCAACAGGCGTTCCAACAACAACCGGGTCAATTGCGGCAGGGCCGGGGCACGGTGGATGTCGAGGAAATCCAGCATCCGCTCCACATCCCGTGAGTTGAAGCCGGGGGAGTGGAACTTGAGCAGATAGTCGAGGATGGAGAAGGTCGCCACCGCTAGCTTGTCGCCGTATTTGCGGATCGAGGCGCTGAGGTCGCCGTGAAAGAGTATGAAGATCTGGCTGATCAGCTGGATCTCATATTGACCCTCCGGCGGGAATTGCAGCATGAAGTCGGTGGTCGGCAACAGCGGACCGGTCGGGGCATGATAATGGGTGCGATCGAATAGGAACCCCTCCGATAGGGGCGTGACGAAACACTCGAATTGAAACGCTAGCTTCTTCGGGTTGACGCCGCTCCGGTAGGTTAGATAATAGACGAAATCCTGCAATAAGGACACCAACTCCTGGTACTGGCACTGGCACTGGCACTGGTACTGGTACTGGTACTGGTACTGGTACTGGTACTGGTACTGGTCCGAGAGCGATGGCTATTCCCGTTTCCTTCCGACAAGCGCCAAGTCGGGATCATGCTCGGCATAGATCAGGGCCAGATAGGCGGCATAGACCTCCAGGGTCCAGCAAGGGTGAAACTTCTCACCGAAGGCAAAATGCCGGTCACCTATCGGGGTGAGGTAGCCATAGCGGATGTAATAGGCGATGGGTCGGGGCAACAGCCGGCGGCAGACATATTGCTCGACCATATTACTACATCATTTCGACTGATATTGCGGGCATAATCCCTTAAGCTGGATGTGCGCCTCCTCCGAGAAATTTGCAATATCAGTCGAAACAGGGTACTACTGATGTCCTCGCCATTGTCGTCCGAGGTATCGGTCAGCAGGCTGGGCACATACATCACCTTGTCGAACAGGGAGCTGTAGGGATAATTGTTGGCACTCTGATCTGCCAAGTTGGCGTCCATCATCTCGCGTCCGGCGATGAAGATGAACCTGCAGGGGGCGACGGTGATTAGATTTCTTCAGGTTGCTGAGCAACTCCTCCACCTCTACCTTGCGTTGCCGTACCGATTCGCTGAGGCTGCGCCCGCGACGCACGTCCGTCTTCTGCTCCACCTCGCCCTTGACGGGATTGATCTTGTCCAGCTCGTCGAAGACAAAGATGATGTCCGGGCGCGGCAGGAACCAGGGGATACGCCGGTTGGCCTCCAAGATATCCAGGATCAATGCCTCGGTCTGACGCACATCCAGCGGATCGTAGCGGCGACTGCGCTTGCCGACCAATGGAAAGACGGTGCCACTGGCGCCCACATCCACGGTGTCCGTGGCGACGATCCGCTCGCGTGCCAAATTCAACAAGTGGATGACCCGACCACGCCCGAGCCAGGCCAACAGGGCCCTGATGATCAATACTACCAGCAGTAGAAACAACAGATGATAGGGTCGCGGCGCATTGAGCTTGTCACGTTCCTTGAGCGTCGCATCTTCTCTTCCTCCCGCATTCTTGCTCGGACTCGTTACGGTATTGGGCTTGTCAGACACGATGGGCTTTGCATTACTGTCCTTGTGGTTATCCGCACCATTCTTCTTGTTTCCAAGCAACAATGTAGAAGCCGCCCGATTGAGACCCGAGATGAGCTTGGAGAGTGAAAAATGCAACCAGTCCTCCAACTGAATCTTGAACCCCTCCTCTTCCAGGTCCTGCTGCTTCGGGTTCTGCTGCCCACATGCAGATGGAGATTCCTCCCCATAGGTGTGGCAATAGATGTCGGCCAGCCAGGCATCGATTCCGCAGTACAGTGACTGGTACCACGCGAGTTCACCGACCGGCAGATATTCGCAGAGTAGCCGTGCACGATTCATTGGTGGTTTCCGGAACGCGGGAACGATGGCAGGTTCGCCGCGCGGTACCGAAATTTCAAGCGAAATGATGTGCTAGGTGCCTATGCGGTTGTTGGCTGTGGAGCAGTCCAGGCCGGATTGAGTATGGGAAAAACGGTATCTTTTATCCGCAACAACAGGCGGTGGGCACAGCCCACCCTACTCTGCGCGAATTGCGGATTCAATAAGTTCACGCGACCGAGGTGTCTGGGAGGGACGGTGGGACACAATCCTATGTGCTATAGCCGCCTGAAGGAAAGCTACGAATCGAATGAATCGATCCGCGCAGATTCGAATGATCGATGGTTTTTCTTTGGTTGGTGTTTTCTTCGCCGCAACCGACACGCCCTTTGCGTCCTGCGTGCCTTTGTGGTTCAGACTGTCCCGTAGACAACCCTGCGAGGCTTTGCCTCAGACCGACGAGTGCCCAACTCGAGCTTCATCGCAAAACGCCAATCGGACAGGATTTACAAAATTACACAGGATTGACACGAGGTTTGTCTTTCCTGAATTTCCGACGCCCGATCACGCCCTGACCGAACCGGCAAGCACGCTTCACAACAAAAAATCCTGTTAATCCTGAACATCCTGTTAATCCTGTACGATTAGCCGGCGAGACGCGACGTCGCCTTAAGCCCACCAGGCGAAAATGTTTTGTGCCGTGCACAAACTTGACTCATTTGTAAAGATACGGGTCGTTCAAAGGATCCTAGTACATAGTTTCGGTCGATATTGCGAATGCATAGGGGATGTTCGCATCAAACTCAAGCGACTCTACCTGCAATATCGAAAGAAATGAGGTACTAGGGGGTGTTCTCAATTAGTGGTAACACGATGATTTTACTCGATAGACTAAGATTGCCCGGGTTATCCGGCGGAGGTCGCGGCCAATTCCCAATAGCAGCAAAACCATCGAGTTAAGTTCAACCCTGGGGTTGACCTCACGGATTCAGGTTGTTGATTGAGAACACCCCCTAGCTCCATTGCAGCTGATAAGCTGTCCGGTGGGCACAGCCTACCCTGCAAGACCATGTATTCGGGAAGGTTTATACGCGCTCACCCCGGTATTCTCGGTTCCCGCCGAGGAAACCGTCAGTGACCGGCGACTGGTAGCTGGCAGCCGATAGACGGCCTCAAGATCCGGTTTCCCGGTGTTGCCGGAAGTACTCGATCAACCCGTGGGTAGAGGCATCGTGCTCCGCGCTCAGCTTGCCTGCTTCCAGCTCGTTCAGGATTACCCCTGCGAGCTGTTTTCCCAGCTCCACGCCCCATTGGTCATAGGAGTTTATGCCCCAGACCACGCCCTGGGTGAAGATGCGGTGCTCGTACATGGCGATCAAGGCGCCGAGGGTTCTAGGTGTCAGCCGTTCCATCAGGATGGTGTTGGTCGGCCGGTTGCCGGGGAAGGTGCGGTGGGGGGCCAACTCGTCGGCGCTCGTGGGCGACATCCCGGCGGCCAGCATCTCGGCCCTGGCTTCGTCCTGGGTACGGCCGCGCATCAGGGCCTCAGTCTGGGCGAAGAAATTGGCCATCAGCTTGGCATGGTGATCGCCAAGCGGGTGGTGGCTGTTGACCGGGGCGATGAAGTCCGCGGGGATCAGCTGGGTACCCTGGTGGATAAGCTGAAAGAAGGCGTGCTGACCATCGGTTCCGGGCTCGCCCCAAACCACGGGTCCGGTGGTGTAGGTTACGGGATCGCCTGTGCGGGTCACCCGCTTGCCGTTGCTCTCCATGTCACCCTGCTGGAGGTAGGCCGGCAGATAACGCAAGGATTGATCGTAGGGCAGCACGGCATGGGTGCGGGCACCGGCGAAGTTGGCGTACCAGATCCCGATCAGTCCCAGCACGACCGGTAGATTTTCGCTTAAATTCGCGGATCGGAAGTGCTCGTCCATGGCATGGGCCCCCTCCAGGAGCTCGACGAAGCGGTCCATGCCGACGGCCAAGGCGATGGGCAACCCGATCGCTGACCAAAGAGAATAGCGCCCGCCGACCCAATCCCAAAAACCGAACATGTTGTGCGGGTCGATACCGAACGCGACGACCTTGGCTTCATTCGTGGACACCGCGACGAAGTGGTTGGCGACCGCCGCCTCGCCCAGAGCCTCCACCAACCAGGTTCGGGCACTCTTGGCGTTGGTCATGGTCTCCATGGTAGTGAAGGTCTTGGAGGCAACCACGAACAAGGTGGTCGCGGGATCGAGACGCCGTACCGTCTCGGCAAGGTGCGTACCGTCCACGTTGGAGACAAAATGGACCCGCAGGTCGTCGGACTGATAGGGGCGGAGGGCCTCACATACCATCAGTGGCCCCAGATTCGAGCCGCCGATGCCGATGTTGACCACGTCGGTGATAGGCTTACCCGTGAAGCCCTTCCAATCACCGCTGCGCACGGTCGCGACGAAATCCCCTAGGCGTTGCAACACCTGGTTGACCTCGGGCATCATGTCCTTGCCGTCCACATGGATGGGACGGTTGGAGCGGTTGCGCAGGGCGATATGCAGCACCGCCCGCTTCTCAGTATTGTTGATCGCTTCACCTGCAAACATACGGTGGATCCAGCCGGGCAGGTCCACGGCTGCGGCAAGCTCGAGCAACAACGTCAGCGTCTTGTCGGTGATCAGGTTCTTGGAGTAGTCCGCGAACAGGTGGGCCGCCCGTAGCGACATCTGTTCCGATCGGGTCGGATCTTGGGCAAAGAGGTCCCGCATTTGGACCCCGGACAGATCGTCCCAATGTGCCTGCAAGGCCCGCCATTGAGGGGTCTGATTCACTGACGACATGATGGTTTGCTCCTGATGGAGGCGGGCACGGCCGATCAGGCCGCTTGGGCGGGGATCTGGGAACCCGTGCGCAGGACGCGATTGTGCTCGTTGAGGTAAACGAGGCTCGGTTCGAAGGCATCGGCTTCGGCCTCGCTCATTGCGGCATAGGCACAGATGATGACCCGATCTCCCGGAGACGCCTTGTGGGCGGCGGCGCCATTTACGGAAATGACGCGCGAGCCGGCCTCGGCCCGAATCGCATAGGTCGTAAAACGCTCGCCGTTGGCGAGGTTATAGATCTGAATCTGCTCGTATTCGCGGATCCCCGCGGTCTCCATCAACACCTCGTCGATGGCACAGGAACCCTCGTATTCAAGCTCTGCGTGGGTGACGCAGGCCGTGTGCAGCTTACATTTCAACAGTGTCAGTTGCATAGCCAACCACCTTAATTTTGATGCAACTTAGCATTTTAATCCATTTTTCCGCTGCTGCAACGACACTTTCGTGCGGATACGGGGACCCCTACCGGACCCGATGGTTCGCGTTTTCTGATCCCTCCGTAGCGGTAGCGGCGGGGGTCGCCGTGTCCGTCAGCGAGACACGGAGATTATCGATGAGCCGCGCCGCACCTAGATAGGCGGCCGTAAGCACCACCAGGTCCTGGTCCTCGGTCGTTACCGGTTGCAGATCCGAGGCCCGGCGAACGCTGAAATAATCTGGCCTTAGTCCCTCGATCACCAGCGCTTCCGCTCCCATGCGTTCCACTTCGCCGGCGGCCAACCCCTCGCGCAGACGCTCGCCGGCTCGACAGAGGGCCTTGTAGAGTGCTGGCGCGCGCGTGCGCTCTGCGGGGGACAAATAGCCGTTGCGCGAGCTCATTGCTAGACTGTCCGGCTCGCGAACGGTGGCCAGCCCCCGTATCTCGATCGGCAGATATAGGTCCTCCACCATGCGCCGAATCACCAGCAGCTGCTGGTAGTCCTTCTCGCCGAAGATGGCGACATCCGGTTGCGTCATGTTGAAGAGCTTGCACACGACCGTCGCCACCCCGGCGAAGTGCCTCGGCCGACTCGCGCCGCACAGGATATTCGAGAGTTCCGGTACCTCTACGCGAGTCTGATCTTGGGACCCATGGGGATAAACGGCCTGCACCGGGGGGACGAAGAGCAGATCCGTACCCTCGGCCTCCAGCAGCTCGCGGTCTTGCTCCAGGGTCCTGGGGTAAGCTTCGAAGTCCTCGTTGGGACCAAACTGCAGGGGATTGACGAAGATGCTGACCAGGGTACGGTCGGCCACGCTCCGCGCCTCCCGAACCAGGGCCAGGTGGCCGGCGTGGAGGTTGCCCATCGTAGGCACCAGGGCGATAGACTGGCCGCTATGTCGCCATGAGGTCAGGTGACGGCGCAGCGAGGAGACAGCGTCGATCAGCACCATAGCCATCGTCAGATACCTGCCAGCTCCTTTTCGACGGCCGCTCGGCTGCGCCGACGCCGGCCCTTGCCTTTGCTCGTACCGGCGGTCATCTCGGCCCGGGCTTGGCCGTTCGCCGCCTGAAAACGGGTCCACCAGTCGGCGAGCTCCGAGTCCACTTCGCCCGCCTCGGCCCGCAGGAGCAGAAAATCATAGGCTGCACGGAACCTGGGATGAGCCAACAGCCGGTAAGGGCGTTTGCCCTCGCGCCGTTCGAGACGGGGCTGCAGGGACCAGATCTCCCGCATGGGCAGGGTAAAGCGCTTCGGGATAGCTACCAGGGACCGCTGACGGACAACGGCATCACCCGCGGCCAATAACATAGCCTCGTTGGCCGCCATATCCCTGGCGAGCAGCTGGGCAAAGCGCCGGCGCACCGGCTCCCACAATAGCACCGCAAACAGAAACGCGGGGGTAACCGGTTTTTCTTCCCGGATACGCCGGTCGGTGTTCTCCAGGCCGCGACTGACGAAGGTAATGGGAAAGTTGTGATCCTCCTGGTCGAGCAACTCATCGGTGGTGGGAAACAGCTGGGCAAAGAGCCGGCAGTGACGCAGCTTTTCAAAGGCACACAGACCCAGACCGGTCTGGAGCAGCTTCAGGACCTCCTCGAACAGGCGCGCTGGTGGTACGTCCCGGAGCAGATGGCCGAGCTCGAACAGGGGCCGCTCGCAGGACGGGTCGATGTTGAAACCGAGCTTGCAGGCGAAACGCACGGCGCGCAGCATCCGCACTGGGTCTTCGCGATACCGCTTCTCCGGATCCTTGCCGATGAGCCGCAGGCGCCCGGCCCGCAGATCATCGAGTCCCCCCGCGTAATCGATGACGGAAAAGTCCGCGATATTGTAGTAGAGGCCATTGACGCTGAAGTCCCGACGCAGGGCATCCTCCTCACGCGTGCCGTAGCGGTTGTCGCGCACGATCATCCCATTGCGGATATGGCACTCGCCGTCGGCGTCTTCGTCCTGCCTATCACCACGGAAGGTAGCCACCTCGACGATTTCGCGGCCGAAATGCACATGGGCGAGCTTGAACCGCCGTCCGATCAGGCGACAGTTGCGGAATACCTTGCGCACCTGCTCGGGCGTAGCGTCCGTGGCCACGTCGAAATCCTTAGGTTCCCGCCCAAGCAGGAGATCCCGGACCCCACCCCCGACGAGATAGGCCTGATAACCCCCATCCTTCAGGCGATAGAGCACCTTGAGCGCGTTCTCGCTGATATCGGCGCGCGAGATTCGATGCTCACTGCGGGGTACGATCAAGGGTGAAGGCGAGGTCGTCTCGTGCAAGTTACTTTCGTTTTCCTCAAAATTTGGAAACAATATTCATTGCTTCAATAACTTTAGTGCGCGAAGCGCATCATAGTTGAAACTATGGACTTTAAGTCCCTTCACTTTCAGTCCGTGGCTTGTCCACGGATGAGGACTTTAGTCCTCCAGACTATGGAC
>Ga0209458_1000550_pt1 | contig 12034 bp, 10 predicted proteins | sample WorMetLIZAISLAND_FD_187411 | JGI IMG/M metagenome (GOLD analysis project Ga0209458, IMG submission 187411) | Marine gutless worms symbiont microbial communities from Max Planck institute for Marine Microbiology, Germany - Inanidrilus manae... ...
CTTTCTTGCTCATCGATTTCTGCCTCATCTTCGTTCCCTTCGGTCACTACGATGAGCCAGAAATCCTCCCTTGTGAAAACCCCTCAATGTGTCCCAAGGGTGCTGACGTCAGACAGGTCATCCACGTGGTCAGTTGCCACGCGGCCGGCGAAGTCGGTGACGTCATCGTCGGCGACGTGGCGCCCCCGCCGGGCGAGACCCTATGGCAGCAATCGCGTTGGATCGCCGACGATGAGGGGCTCCGCAATTTCCTGCTCAACGAACCACGCGGCGGTGTCTTCCGCCATGTGAACCTGCTCGTGCCGCCAAAGGACCCGAGCGCCGATACCGGCTGGATCATCATGGAACCGGTGCACACGCCGCCCATGTCCGGGTCGAACGCCATGTGCGTGGCGACAGTGCTCCTGGAAACCGGCATCATCCGGATGACGGAACCGCAGACGGAGCTCGTCTTGGAGGCGCCGGGCGGCCTGGTTCGGGCGAGGGCCACCTGCCGGGACGGCAAGGTTGAACAGGTGACCATCGAGAACGTGCCGTCCTTTGCCGGCAAGCTGGACCAGCCGCTGGAAGTCGAAGGGCTCGGCACGCTCACCGCCGACACCGCCTATGGCGGCGACAGTTTCGTCATCGTCGATGCCCAAGAGTTGGGTTTCGCCATCCGTCCCGACGAGGCCCGCGATCTTGCCGAAACCGGCGCACGGATCACCCGGGCCGCCAACGGTCAGCTTGGCTTCGACCATCCGGAAAACCCCGAGTGGCCCATATCTCCTTTTGCCAGGTCGCCGGAAAAGTGACGAAGGAGGCTGGCATCCTGACTGGCCGCAATACCGTCGCCATCGACCCCGGCAAACTCGACCGTTCGCCCTGCGGCACCGGCTGCTCGGCGCGCATGGCCGTTCTGCATGCGCGCGGTCTGTTAAAGACCGGAGAGCGTTTCCGCGGCCGTTCGATCATCAGCTCTGAGTTCATCTGCCGCATCGAGCAGGAGACGACGCTTGGCGGCCGACCGGCGATCGTGCCGTCGATCACCGGCAGCGCCTGGATCACCGGCACCCATCAGCACAGTCTCGATCCCGACGACCCCTGGCCTGAGGGCTACCGGCTGTCGGATACATGGCCGATGGGCCCCGGATAGGGCTTGCGCCGGCGCTTCAATTTAGAGATTGGCGAATGACGGTTCCGCTGTCGACGCTTCGACCGGTAGGGAGACGGTGACGGTGGTGCCTTTTCCCGGTTGGCTCTTGATGTCGAAGTCGCCGTCGTGAAGAGCGACGAGGGAACGGACAATGGACAGCCCGAGGCCCCAGCCGTCTTTCGTGAGATAGGGGTCGATTTGGCCGCGGACGAAAGGCTCGGTGAGCTTGGTGACGTCGTCGGCCGGGATGCCGCATCCCGTGTCGGCGATTTCGAATCTGACGGTGTCGCCGGCGGCGACCGCTGAAACGGTGACCTGGCCACCGGGTGGCGTGAATTTGAGGGCATTGGATATGAGATTGAGGAGGATTTGCGTGACCGCCCGGCGATCGGAGCGAAAGCGCAAAGGATCGCCCGGGGGCTCCAATCTCAAGTCAATGCCGCCGGCCTGGGCCCGTCCGGCTACCGTGTTCTCACAGTCGGTGAGGACCTCGCCGGCATCGAGTACCTCCAGTGTCAGAGCCTTCTTGCCGGCTTCGATGGCGGAGAGATCGAGGATTTCGTCGACCAGCGATAATAGATGCGCGCCGCTTGCTTGGATGTCATCGGCGTAGCCCTGGTATCGTTCGTCGATCGCGCCGAACAGCTGCTGGGAAATCATCTCTGCGAAACCCAGAATGGCATTGAGAGGGGTGCGGAGATCATGGCTCATGGCAGCCAGGAACTCGGATTTGGCGCGGTTGGCCTGCTCCGCATCCTGCCGTGCTTCGACCATCGCCTGCTGGGCTTTTTTCTGTTCGGTGATGTCGTAGAGCTGGCCCACCAAATACTCCGGCCGGCCTTCGGCGTCGCGGATCACCGACACAGCCACATTGGACCAGACGGTGCGACCGTCCTTACGGATGTAGCGTTTCTCGATGACAGAACTGCGGTTCGTGGCGAGTACGTTGTCATCATTCTCCTGGGTCATGTCGATATCATCGGGGTGTGTCACGTCCCGCCAAGTCCGCTGGCGGAGCTCTTCTTCGTTGTAACCGAGGATATCCCGATAGGCCTGATTGACCCGGACATAGCGACCGTCGACCGTTTGCACGGCGACGCCGGCCGGAGCCGCCTCGAAAATGGCGCGGAAACTCTCCCCGCTTTCCCTGAGGGCCTTGTTGGCCCGTACCTGCTCGGTCAGGTCGACACTGACCGACCCGACTTTCGTGATGTTTCCCTGTTGGTCGTAAACGGGGAACTTGGTGACGCTGATCGTATGGACCTGACCGTCAGAAAACGGCCTTTCGACTTGCCGGGTCTGGGTTCGTCCTGTCTTGACGACCACAGATTCCTGAGCGTTCATGAACGCCGCGTCCTCGGAAGGCTGAAAGCCCTCAATCTGGTCGGAGCGGCGGCCGACGATCGTCTTCGCGTCAAGACCGTACCAGTTCAAATAGGTGCTGTTCGGTCGCTCGACGATATGATCCGAATCCTTGATCAGAAGACCGACCGGGACGTTCTCGAATATGGAATTGAGCAGCGCCTCGCGGTCCTGAAGGGCCCGTTCGGTCTTTTTGCGATCGGTGATTTCATGGTCGGTTCCGACCAGTTTGACCGCCTTGCCGTCGGCATCGTGGACCGGGTGTGCGCGGGCCTCGAACCAACGTTGCGAGCCATCAGACAAGGTGACCGAATACTCGAAAAGGGACTCGCCTTCGAGCGCGCCTTCCCGATAAGCCTTGGCCTCCAGGAGCATGGCCTCTCCCGACGACGCGTCGACCCGAACGACCCAGTCGTCAATGTGTCGAATGTTCTCGCCTTCACCGCACCCCAGCATCGCTTCGAGAATGGGCACGAAATAGACCTCATTGGTTTCCAGGTTCCACTCCCATACCCCAATTCGGCCAGCCATCGTCGCCCGTTCGTAGCGCTCCTTTTGAACCGAGAACTCACTTTCCGTGCGCCACCGGTTGTACTCGGCGCCGATGCGTTGGGTGATCAGGCGGAAGGCCAGGCGCTCGTTCTCTTTGTCGGTCATCGGTTCGCCGTGCATGATGAAAACGTGTCCGGCCGGGCAGCCGTGATCGTCGAAGAACATTTCACCGCGATAGGCGGCGATCCCGCGCTCACTGAGCACCGCATCGTCGGAGAAACGCTCGGCGAGCCCGCTGCCGATAAACCAGTGAGGTTGGTCGATGGACCTCTCGTAGACCTCGCAACAAGGGGTTCCGGCCAGTTCGTAGGTCCACGGAGGGAGACCACCACCGTTTTCGACGGCGGCCAAAATCTGAATGCTCTCGCCGTCTTCAGTCAGACTGCCGATTGCGGCAAAGCGCCAACCGGTGATATCCGCCACCACGGTGACCGCCAGATCGAAGAACTCGGGACCGCGCAGGTTGCGACCGACCAACTTTGCCAGGGCTGCGTCAACTCGAGAGACCAATTCTCATGCTCCCGCCCATTCATAAGCCGATCCGGAATCACTGGGGATTCAGGCTCGGTGAAAGTGATCCGCCGCAACTCCCCTATCCAGACATCGGTCCTACCCTAGAAACATTCTACCTGAATAAAGAAAAAAGTATTCAGCAAATAGATTGAAATACCCGCAAAGAGAATTCCGTTTTCGTTCAAACATCTTTAAGGTGTGGTTCGGTCCGGTTGACCACGTTTTTCAAGAACGGACCTATGATGAGGAGCGCCTAGTTCAATCAAGCCGGGTCAGTCGGGAAAAACTGGCATGAACCGCCGCCGTCCGTCGTCGCCGCCGGCGTCTCGGATGGCGCGCCAGACCTTTTCCGGCGTCAGCGGGATTTCGATGTGTTTGACACCCAGATCCTTCAAGGCGTCCAACACGGCATTGACGATGGCCGGCGGTGCGCCGCAGCAGCCGGCCTCTCCGGAACCTTTGACGCCGAGCGGGTTCTTCGCCGTCGGCGCCCCCTCGTAGTAATCGATGACCATATTCGGCACATCGGTGGCGCGCGGCAGCGCATAATCGGTGAGCGATCCTGTCAGCAGTTGGCCGCTCTCCTTGTCGTAGACGATGGTCTCCATCAGGGCCTGGCCGAGCCCCTGCGCGGTACCGCCCATGACCTGTCCGTCGGCCAACAAGGGATTGATGATCGGGCCGAAGTCGTCGACGATCCAGTAACCGTCAACCGTCACCGTTCCCGTTTCCGGGTCGACCTCCACTTCCGCCGCATGACATCCGTTGGGAATGGAGATGACGCCGCGCTCGAAGGTGGTGGCGGTATTCAGGCATCCGGGTTCCATGTCTTCCGGCAACTGGTCCGGATCGAAGGAGGCGACGATCAAGTCGGGCATGGAAATGGTGTGGTTGGTACCCGCCTCGAAAAAACGTCCGTCGTCGAACTCGATGGCCTCGGTTTTCGTCCCGAACAAATGGGCCGCCAAGGCGATCCCCTTTTCAATGATCTCGCCGCTCGCCTGTTTGACGGCGCTGCCGCCGACCTCGAGGCTACGTGAGCCGCCATGGCCGCCGCCCATGGGCGTTGCCTCCGTGTCGCCCTGCCTGTAGGTGACCGTTTCCATGTCGAGCCCCAGTTCGGCGGCCAGGATTTGGGCCATCGACGTTTCGTGTCCCATACCCGTTGACTGGCTGCCGACAGCGAGCGTCGCGCCGCCGTCGGCGCTGAAAGTGACGCCGGCGAACTCTTTTGGACCGCCGCCTGTGCATTCCAAATAGGGCGCGATGGCAAATCCGCGGCGCAAGCCCTTAGCTCGGCTGGCTACGGCCCGGGCCGCGAAGCCTGGGCGGTCGGAGAGGTCGAGCGTCTTCTCGAAAACGGTCGGGAAATCGCCGGAATCGATGTCCAGGTTCATGGGGGTCTTCAACGGCAGGCTGTCCCGGGCCATCAAGTTCTTGCGCCGGATTTCCAGCGGATCCAGGCCGAGCTCGCGGGCCGCCAGTTCGACGATGCGTTCCGTCTGCAGGGACGCCTCCGGCCGCCCGGTCTTGCGGGCCGCGTAGAGGACCAGAGGCGGTTCCGGATAGGCACCGTTCTTGACGCCGAAACCGCCGCCGACGTCGGGAGCCATCTGGTGAACCTGTTCTTTCTTGAGTTTCAGCACGTCCTCGGCGTAGGTGTTGCGGTTGGCGTGCACGTTCTGGGTGGCGTTCCAGATCTCATAACTGTCGGTTTCGGCGTCATAGCGCGCGATGGCCCCGCGCGGTTCGATGGATACGCCGGTGACCCGGTTGTTGACCAGGTCGAGGGTCACAACATGGTCGGCCGCCTTGAGCGCGGCCTCCGTTTCCTTGCGTTCGCCGAGATCGAAATCGATCGCCGTGTTGGCCGGAATGTCTTCCCAGACCAGCGGCGCCCCGGGTTCAATCGCGTCCAACATGTCTGTAACCGGCTCAAGGGGCTCAAAATCGATATCGATCAATTCCGCCGCTTCCTTGGCCACCTCATAGGTCTCGGCAACGACGAAGGCGACCGGCTCGCCAACGTAGCGGGCCCGGTCCAAGGCCAGGCAATGGCGCGGCGGTTCGGCCAGGTCACTGCCGCCCCGGCCCTTGCGAACGGCCGTCCGGGTCGGCATCGGCCCGAAACCTTCCCGTCTCCAGTCGTCACCGGTGACGACCAGCAGCACGCCCGGTTGCGCCAGGGCTTCGGACGGGTCGATCGAATCGATCCGCGCATGGGCGTAGGGCGAGCGCAGGACATAGCCATAGGCCTGGCCGTCGAGGGCGATGTCATCGATGTAGGTGCCTTTGCCCGTGAGGAAGCGCTCGTCCTCATGACGGCGGACCGACTCGCCGATACGGACCTTGTTCATCGCCGCGCCCTCCTCAACCCGCCGCCGCGACGGCGCGCTTGGCCAGAACACCGACCAGATGCGCCCTGTATTCGGCCGATGCGTGGATATCGCTGTTGAGGCCGCCGGCCGGCTGCCAGATGCCGTCGAGGGCGGTTGGCGAGAAATTCGCCGATAGGGCCTGTTCGAATGCATCGATCCGGAAGACGCAGGGGCCGGCGCCGGTCACCGCGACGCGTGCGGAACCATCGGGCCAGCGGCTGACCAGGACACCGACCAAGGCATACCGAGAGGCCGGGTTGGGGAATTTCACGTAGGCCGCCTTTTCCGGTATCCGGAATTCGATACGGGTGACGATCTCGCCCTCCTCCAGCGCCGTCTCAAAGAGGTCGATGAAAAAACCATCGGCACTGATCGTACGCCGGTCAGTGACGACATCGGCCGCGAGGCCGAGAACAGCGGCCGGATAATCGGCGGCCGGATCGCTATTGGCGATGGATCCGCCGATGGTGCCGCGGTTACGCACGTGCGGGTCGCCGATCCCGCCGGCGAGCGCGGCCAGGGCCGGGATCGCGTTTGGACCTGAGTATCGGCGGCAACGGCGGCGTGCGTTGTCATGGCGTCTATGGCCAGCGCTCCCTCGCCAACGGAAATGCCTTTGAGGCCCTCGATTTGGCCGAGATCGATTATCTCTTCCGGCGCTGACAATCCCTGCTTCATGACCGGGATCAGAGTCTGGCCGCCGGCCATGAAGGTGCCGTCGTCCGATCCTCCGTACAACTGAACCGCCTGTTCCAGGTTGTCCGGCCGATGCAAAATGAAATCCCGCATGGTTCAGCCCCGCATGGTCTTGGCACCGGCGAGAACGGCGGCGACGATATTCTGGTAACCGGTGCAGCGGCAAAGATTGCCGTCCAGCCCCTCGCGAACGCCTTGTTCGTCGAGCGTTGGGTTGGCCTCGGCCAGCGATACGGCAGTCAAGACCATGCCCGGCGTGCAGAACCCGCATTGCAAACCGTGGTGCTCGCGGAAGGCCTCCTGCATGGGGTGAAGGGCGCCTTCCGGTGCCAGTCCTTCGATGGTGGTGATGTCGGCACCATCCGCCTGCAACGCGAAGACGGCGCAGCTCTTGACGGTCTCGCCATCCATGCGGACGACACAGGCGCCACACTGGCTGGTGTCGCAGCCGACATGGGTACCTGTGAGGCCGAGGTTCTCGCGCAGGAACTGGACGAGCAAGGTCCGATTCTCGACCTCTCCGGTCACCGATTGACCATTCACCGTCAGCGACAGGCTGGGCATGGTTGCCGTCCTCGATTTCAACGTTGGACTTTTTTTGAATCCCTGAACCAAACCATATATCACCCCGATGACGGAGTGAAAGGCCGAGCCTCTCCCGGATCCATCCGGGCAAGGGAAAGAGATGTTCCTCGCAGGCAACGATCTTGCGTTACGGTGTTGCGCTAAACTGGCGAAAGACAAACAAGCGATTCAAGGCCACCCATGAAGATCACAGATCAAGTCCACCTTCCCTTGCCACGCGAGCAGGTATTTGCCGCGCTCAACGATGCCGACATTCTGCGCCGGGTCATCCCGGGCTGCGAATCCCTTGAACGTATTTCCGAGACCGAGTTCGAGGCGACCGTTTCCGCCAAGGTCGGGCCGGTCAAGGCCAAGTTCAAGGGAAGTGTTCGACTGAGCGACCTCGATCCTCCGGAGAGCTACACGATCAATGGCGAAGGCAAGGGGGGCGCGGCCGGATTTGCCAAAGGCGGGGCGCGAATCACGTTGACCGAAGAGGACGGCGGCACCCGGCTCGACTACGCGGTCGATGCCCAGGTCGGCGGCAAGTTGGCCCAGGTCGGGGCCCGTCTCATCGAGGGGTCGGCGAAGAAACTGGCCTGTGAGTTTTTCGGCGCCTTCGAGACCCTGGTCGGTGAAACGGCGTCCCCTCCGGCACCTGATCAGGCGCCCGCCGAGGTGCCGGTGGCACCGGCAATAACGCATCGTCTCGACGTCGACGTGCCGGTCGTGTTGGCCACTGCTGCGGCCGTGCTGGTCGCGTTTTTGATGGCGCTCTGAAGAAACTGCGCGCGGCGGGGCTTGCCCGTCCAAGCGCCACGGTTTATGCGTGCGGTGGGGTCGGCATGCGGATACCGGCTCCGGGGGATGGCATGATGACCGAAGTCGCAGGTACCGAACCGTATTCGTTGAGGCCCGTGCCGGAAGTACACTTTGGTGTCGGGCGTGTCGCCGCTATCGCCGAGGATGCGGCGGTCCTCAATCGTGGTGGTGATGCGGTCGTCCTGGTTGCCGACGCCGCCCTACATGAGTTGGGGATCACCGACACGGTCAACGATCCGTTGCGCGAGGCGGGGGCCGCCGTCGAGCTATTCGTTGCCTCCGCCCGCGAACCCAAGGAAGAAGACGTTGACGCGGTGACGGACTTCGTAAGGTCGAAGGCGGCCGGTCTGGTCATCGCCTTCGGCGGCGGTTCGGCAATGGATCTCGGCAAGATGGCGGCAACGGTGGCGAGAACCGACCAGCCGCCCGGCGATTTCGCCATGGATGGCGACCCGTTGCCGACCGACCGGGTACCGAAGATCTGCATCCCGACCACGGCCGGCACCGGCTCGGAACTGTCGTCGACCAACATCTTCACTGCCGCCAACGGCAAGAAGGTGTGGATCTGGGGTTCAGAAACCAAGCCGGAACGGGTCATCCTCGACCCGCAGCTGACCGCCACCTTGCCGCCGCAGCTGACCGCCACCTTGCCGCCGCATCTGACCGCCTGGACCGGCCTCGATGCCTTCGCCCACGCCTTCGAATCCTGTACCAACTTGCACCGCCATGCGGCCAACGATGTGTATTCCCACCGTGCGCTCGGCCTCATCACTCGGGCCCTGGAAACGGCGGTCGCCGAGCCGGATAACTTGGCGGCGCGCGGCGCCATGCTTCTCGGGTCCGCCTACGGCGGCATGGCCATCGACAACTGCGCGGCCGGTCTGGCACACAACATCTCCCATTCGCTGGCGGCCCTCGCCCCCATCAACCACGGCCTGGCCACCGCTTTGGGCTTGGAGGTGGTGCTCGGTTGGCAATCGGAGGGCGACGACGGGCCCTACGCCGCCGCCGCGGCCTGCGGACTCTCCGACATCGGTGAACTGGCGCCATGGTACTCGGGATTTCTCAACCGCCTCGGCATCGAACGCCGCCTGCCCAACGCCTTCGCTGGCCTCGGTGCCGCCGACCTGGCGCGCGAGATGTTTGCTGACGAGACCAGCTACATGCGCCTGTCGAGCCGGCGTAGCGTCGACGATGTGGATCTCCGAGGTTTCGCCACGAAGGTCATGGAAATGGCGCCACCGCCTGAGGGCGGCACACCATGAGGATTTCCCGCCTCAAGACCTTCGTCGTCGGCAACCCGCCGCCCGGCTTCGGCGGGCGCTATTTCATCTTTCTGAAGTTGATCACCGACGACGGTATCGAGGGTGTTGGCGATCTATGCCGCCACCTTCGGGCCGCACACCATCGTCCGCATGATCGAGGACGTGTTCGCGCGGCACGTGGAGGGAATGGATCCGTTCCGCATCGAGCGCCTGTGGCGCTCCGTCTACGGACGCGGCTATACACTGCGGCCCGACGTGACGTTAATGGGGGTGCTTTCCGGCATCGAGATGGCGTGCTGGGACATCGTTGGAAAAAGCGTCGGCAAGCCGGTCTATGAACTCTTGGGCGGGCATGTCCACGAGCGGCTGAGGAGCTATACCTACCTCTACCCGAGCGCCGACGAGGCCGACGACGTCCACGCTGACGCCGCCGTCTATAGCGACCCGGAGATCGCCGCCGAGCGGGCCGCCGAATACGTGGCCCAGGGCTTCACGGCCGTCAAATTCGATCCGGCCGGACCCTATACGGTCTATGATGGGCGCCAGCCTGACCTGGATGCGCTGGAGCGCTCGGACGCGTTCTGCCGCCGCATCCGAGAAGCGGTCGGCAGCAAGGCCGACCTCCTGTTCGGCACCCATGGCCAGTTCACGGCATCGGGCGCCATCCGCCTGGCCCGTCGGATCGAGGCCCACGACCCCCTGTGGTTCGAAGAGCCGACACCGCCGGAAACGCCCGAAGAGATGGCTCGTGTGGCGCGTCAAACGGCGATCCCGATCGCCACCGGCGAACGCCTGACCACCAAGTACGAATTCGCCCGCGTTCTCGATCTGCAGGCCGCATCGATCCTGCAGCCGGCCCTCGGCCGCGTCGGCGGAATTCTCGAGGCCAAGAAGATCGCCGCCATGGCCGAGGCCAAATACGCGTTGATGGCGCCGCACCTCTACTGTGGACCCATCGAAGGGGCGGCCAACATCCAGTTCGCCGCCTGCACGCCCAACTTCCTGATCCTCGAGAGCATCCAGACCTGGGGCGGATTCCACGCGGAACTGCTGAAAAAGCCGATCCGCTGGGAGGAGGGCTACGTCATCCCGCCGGTGGAACCCGGTCTCGGCGTCGAACTCGACGAAGAGGTGGCTCTCGCGCATCCCTATGACGGCGATGCGCTCCATCTCGAGATGGGCGAAGAGCCTCTTTGACCGAACGACACCAACCAAGGGACGGGACAGGACATGCGATTACTCACTTATCGATCGGGCGGAAAGATCACCTATGGTGCCGTCATGGGCGACGGCATCGTCGACCTGGGTGCGGCATTGGGTGCCGACTTCCCCGACCTCAAGGCGATAATCGCCGGCGGCGGGATGAATCGCGCCCGTGCTGCCTTGGAGGCGGGTGAACCGTCAGCGTCTCTTGAAGGCATCGAGTACCTGCCGGTGATCCCCAATTCCGAAAAGATCCTCTGTGTCGGCCTCAACTACGAGGACCATCGCATCGAGACCGACTTCGAGCCGACCGGCCATCCAACGCTGTTCAATCGCTGGGCTGAGTGCCAGTGCGGCCACGGCCAACCGATGGTGCTGCCGAGGAACTCGGTCGAATTCGATTACGAGGGGGAACTGGCGGTCATCATCGGGCGTGACGGGCGCCATGTGGATGAGGCCGACGCCCTCGATATTGTCGCCGGTTATTCCGTATACAACGATGGTTCGATCCGCGACTGGCAGATGCACACAACCCAGTTCCTGCCCGGCAAGAACTTCGACGCCACCGGCGCCTTCGGACCGTGGATGGTGACGCCGGACGAGGTCGGCGATCCGGACGACCTAGCTATCTCGCTCCGGCTCAACGGCGAGACCCTTCAGGATTCCCGGACGTCGCACATGATCTTCAAGATTCCGCGCTTGATCGCCTATATCTCGTCCTTCACGACGCTCCGGCCCGGCGACGTCATTGTCAGCGGCACCCCTGGCGGCGTCGGCTTCACGCGCACCCCGCCGATCTTCATGAAAGCCGGCGACGTCGTCGAAGTCGAGATCGAGAAGGTAGGGGTGCTGAGGAACCCGATCGTGGCCGAGGGGTAGGCCGGTCGCTCCGGCCCCATGCCGGGCCGCCTCTTCCGGAGCGCTGACGAATTCGACCCAAGAGCCCTTTTGCGGCAACCCCCCCTTTGTCGTCAGTTCGCCTCGTGTGGATTGACGACTGCTTAGCGATCAGTTTCCGGACCATTCCGTTACCGAGGCGGCACCGCTCCTTTGTGCAAAATTGCCGCCCTTTCATCGGTAATTTGTTAGCTACACGTTGGCTGCTTGACTTGGGAAATTGCAAATTTTGGGGCGCTTATCATAATGTCTTAGGTTTGTTTTTATGATGTGGATTAGGACCCATGCAAACCGCTCCAGTCGATTTCCATCCGCATGTAAAGGAGTTCGCGGACTTCGTGCGCGAAAACGTCGGCGCTAACGTTTTACGTTTTTCGGATATCCAATCACCGCCGTTTCAGAAGTTCTGGAGGAACTTTTTAATTTTGGAAGACATCAGCGGTACAGAATCAGTCGAAACGCAGATCAGGTATTGGGAGTGGCTGTGTGAAAACGCCCCAATCGGTTTAGAATCCTGGCGCTTGCTTTGGAGGTCGGGATGAGCCGATTTGTTGAAGGCCAGGATCGCGGACAGCAGACGTTGTTTCCGTCCAGTCTTGATGACTATGTCGACGAGGACAATCCGGTTCGGGTGGTCGATGGTTACG
>Ga0209458_1000551_pt1 | contig 12000 bp, 9 predicted proteins | sample WorMetLIZAISLAND_FD_187411 | JGI IMG/M metagenome (GOLD analysis project Ga0209458, IMG submission 187411) | Marine gutless worms symbiont microbial communities from Max Planck institute for Marine Microbiology, Germany - Inanidrilus manae... ...
GTCCATCAATTCCTCCCCAAAAAGAACCGAAGAGGAGTGAATCAAATCAACGCCCCTTTGGCGAGCCTTCCGGGGCGTCCAGTTATGCCGACAGGGCACATTTAGCGGGTATTGCCACCTCTTTGGGGGGCGTTTCCGCCGAATGCCCATTTTCCCGGCTCTGCCATTGGTGGTCTACTGCCCGAGTCAAATCGGAGGTTTTTCAAGGTGTCCAACTGACGATGACGCAGCCGCGAAATCAGGCGGGACATCTCACGAACGCCAACGCCACTCGTAAGTTTGTAACATTTTGCCTCAAGAGCAAAATCGACCAAAATCGCTGACGGCCCATTGCCAATCCGGAGCTGGCCAATTGCGTCCCGCCCGCCGTCGCGAGAAGGCTTGGTCAAATCGATAGCAGCAATATCGGGTAAGAGCAGCTTTGCGAGGGCAGCCGCACATCGCTCAAATCCGTGAGGATCGGAAGCGAAGTAACTGTGAATGCACTCTGGAATCGCCCTTTCATCTGAGTTGTGCGGTATCTGTTCAGCCTTTGTCCGGTATTCAATAGATCGAGTGGCCAGCAGCGACCGCGCTTGTCCGCTATCAATCCAATCTGACCATATTGTTGGGGCATTGGATGAATGTGAATTGCCTTCAATGATATCTGATAACCAGTTACGATCCAGAACAGGTACGTCAAGGACCGAGAAGCGGGCGCGATAGTTCTGAAACCGCTTCCCCTCAGAGATTTTCCAGATAGCCACCAAGTCCTCGGATGCACGTAGATCGGCAGTACCGGGAACAGCTAAACCTAAGAACACAACGTCACGCCACTCACCTGTATTTCCAAAAATTAATATCGGCGGCACTTGACGCCGTCCTTCAACGCCGGAATGCGCCAAATCAAAAATTCGTCTCAGGAGCTCATTGCCCTTTCTGGGCGTCTCGTGCAGTCCGCGGCCGGGGTGCTTGTTGTCACCACAGTAGGTGTAAACACCCGTTTCGGGATCAAGTATGTCGGGCCAGTCGGGGTCTCGAAGGGACGAAGTCAGAACCACGAGTTCAAGAGCATCCAACGAACCCCGATATCGGAGACCGCCGCTGTTGCTGACGTTAAGCAACTGCGGTAACGGATCATCCCCCGCATTTCCCATGCGTCCACCCTGGTAAACGGCATCATCCTGGAGATCAGCTGATCTAATCTCTGAAAATGGTACGATCTCCATCTTGTAATCCTGATCTGAATTGACACCTGCGACCGACCGTGGAGCGGCAGGCTCTGCACGCTCGATCTCGGCTAGCCTGTGAGCGCAGCCACGGGCCCGAGATTCTGAATGGATGCAGTATGCGCACAATTACACATATGTGTTGAAAACTGCGCAGCCCAGGAGATACTATGCCAGAGATGGAGCTTGGCGCAAATGGCTGATCTCGTTCGCATACAGGTGTTAATGTCGAAGTTGGAAGCCGACCGGTTCGACGCCTATTGTCGCGAAAAGGGCTATAAGAAGTCGCCGCTGATCGCTCGGCTTGTCCGGGAGTATCTGGATAGGGAAGGATTCAACCCACAACCGGACCTATTCAATCGCGAACAAAGGGAATTGAAAAAGCCGTGACGGACCGCATCATCCAGGAAAAGGTATCGAGGCTTCGAACCGGCGCACAGCCGCGGGTTCTCGATCTTTTTGCCGGATGCGGCGGACTTTCCCTCGGTTTCAGCGCGGCTGGATTCGAGATCGCGGCTGCGGTGGAGAACAATCCGACGGCGGCCGCCTCCTATGGGGAGAATTTCCATGCCGGCGATCCGCAGCACGCCGTGGCACGCGACATCACCGTGACAACGCCTGGCCAACTCGTCCGCGAACTGAATCTCGGACGGGTGGCTGAGGCCTTCGACGTGGTCATCGGTGGTCCACCCTGTCAGGCGTTCGCCCGCGTCGGCAGATCGAAGCTGCGCGAGATCGAGGCGCATCCGGAAGCGTTCCGCCAGGACCCGCGCGCAAAGCTCTATACGCCCTATCTCAAATACGTGAAGTCCTGCCGGCCGCTCGCCATTCTGATGGAGAACGTGCCGGATGTGATGAATTTCGGCGGACACAACGTCCCCGAAGAAGTCTGCGAAGTTCTGGAAGAGCTTGGCTATGTCTGCGCCTACACCTTGGTGAACGCCGCGTTCTACGGCGTGCCACAAACGCGGGAACGCATGTTTCTGATCGCCTATCATCGCGATATCGCCGAGACCGTCAGCTTCCCCGAACCGACGCACTGGATCGATCTTCCGCCCGGCTACGAAGGCTCGCGGCAGGTCGCGCTGAAACTCCTGTCGAAAGGCGGGTTGTTCGAAGACGCGCATGATTACGTCGCCCCGCCGGAGGCGACCGATGCCTTGCCCCCCGCCGTCACGGCGGCCGAAGCGATCGGCGACCTGCCGAAGATCGACGCACGCGAACTTGTGCGGAAGGGCGAACTGAAACGCGGCGCGCGGAGACTCAATCAACTGGCCAGATACGACGGCAGACGCACCGTGTCGGCTTACGCCAATGCGATGAAGACCTGGCCGGGCTTTATGGCTGGCGACGGCGTCTATGACCACGTCATCAGATATCTGCCGCGCGATTACCCGCTCTTCGCCCGCATGAAGGAAAGCGATCAGTACCCGGAAGCCCACGCGCTCGCCCTGAAGATGTTCGAAGAACAACTGTCGGCGCTCGCGCGGAAAGGCATTCACCTCAAACCGGGATCGGCGGACTACGAAGAGCTGAAAAGCTCTATCGTGCCGCCTTACGATGCGGGCAAGTTTCCCAACAAATGGCGGAAGATTTCAGGGGACCAACCGGTGCGCACGATCATGGCGCATCTCAGCAAGGACGGGTACAGCCATATCCACTACGACGACGCCCAGGCCCGGACGATTTCCGTCCGGGAAGCGGCGCGGCTCCAGTCGTTCCCCGACGGTTTCGTGTTCTCGGGCGCGATGAACGAAGCATTCCGGCAAATCGGAAATGCTGTCCCGCCTCTGATGGCGAAAGCGATCGCCACGGAGATCATGAAGACGATTCGGGCGTCGGCGGTAGCGCACCCCGCACAGCCGACCTACATCTCTGTTGCGGCGACAGTGGCATCCGAAACCGGTTCTCCGGTCCTCGCACACGGCCCGGCCGCGGTGGAGGGGGCCGTTGAAGCCTGATGCCCACGATACGCTCACTGCGAAGGACGAATCCACCGACGTTTTGACGCCGGAACAGCGCCGGCTGGTGATGAGCCGGATCAGAGGCAAGGACACGAAGCCGGAAATGCTGATGCGGCGCGGCCTGCACGGTCGTGGCCTCCGCTACAAGCTGCACGGCAAGAACATCCCCGGCAAGCCCGACATGGTGTTCCCGAAATATCGGACCGTCGTATTCGTCCACGGTTGTTTCTGGCACGGTCACGGCTGCTCGCTGTTCAAATGGCCGAAGACGCGCGCCACGTTCTGGAAGAACAAGATCGACCGCAACATGGAGCGGGACCGGGCAGCGCTGTCGGCGCTCAAAGCAGCCGGGTGGCGCGCGCTCGTGATCTGGGAATGTGCGCTGAAAGGAAGACAGAGACGAGACATTCAGGATGTTCTGGATGGCGCGGACGCGTTTATTCGGGGGAGCGGAAAGGATTTTGCCGAGATCGCGGAATACGAGAGTATAGAGAAACGGGCATCGTGAATACGCCACGCAACCATTGTGGTCAAGGCCGCGCGGGGAAGAATTCGGAAGCAAGATTATGGCGCAAGTCGAGGTACGGATATTCAGGCAGGGACGGGAGATCGCGCGCGTTATGCGTCCCCTGCGCCATCTCGATGGAAAACCCGTCGTCAAATACAAGAAGGAGTTCCGGCCGCTGATCAACGGCGGCGAGGTCTGGCTTGACGGCATCGCGCCCGCCGATGACACCCAAGCGGCGGAGACGGCCGGCATGGAAGAAAGCGAACCCGCCCTGGAATTTCACGTCGTTCCCCCCGCCCTCATAGAGTGGGATGAATCGCAACGGGAGGTGATCGACGCACCCCCCGAGGACCGTTTGCTGGTCGGTGCCGGTCCGGGCACGGGGAAGAGGCCGTCGCCTGCGCGCGGGTCTCGCAGTTAATCGACCAGGGCGGTCTGGAGCCAAGCCGCATCTGGCTGATCAGTTTCACGCGCACCGCGGTGCGCGAGATCAGGGACCGAATCGCCGCCTATCTCGAAGACGCATCGGCCGCATACGCGGTCAAGATCGCAACGCTGGATTCGCACGCCTGGACGATTCATTCGGGCTTCGACGAAGAAGCGAGAATACTCGGCACCTACGAGGAAAACATCGAACGTGTGCTCGATCTTGTCCGGCAGGACGAGAATGTCGGCGAATATCTTGAAACGGTCGAACATCTGGTCGTTGACGAGGCGCAGGACATTGTCGGCATCCGCGCCGACTTGGTCGTGGAGATTATCCGCAAACTGTCGCCGCCCTGCGGCGTCACCATATTCGCGGACGAGGCCCAGGCCATTTACGGCTTCGCGGATGACCGGGAGGTCCGGGAAGGACAAGCCGGCGAACCGCCTTTACCCGAGAAAATCCGGCGCGGCGCGGCGGACGCGTTCAGGGAATGCGAACTGACGGAAGTGCATCGCACCGGCTCGCCGCAATTGCTGACGATCTTCTCGGATACCCGCCGCAAGGTGCTGACCGCTGCGGGTGAGAACGGCGACAAGCTCGCCGAAATCAAGGACGAGGTGATCAGGCTTGCGCACGGCGAAGCGCCGAATGTTGACGATGCCGCGCTGGCCGAGCTTGAGGATGCGTTCATCCTCTATCGCAGGCGCTGCGACGTATTGCTGACCACTTCGATGCTGACGCAGAACGGCATCCCGCACCGGGTCCGAATGTCGGGGCTGCCGGTGTGCCTCGCGCCGTGGATCGGCGCTGCTCTGGCCGAACATACGGACGCCGATCTGAGCCGCGACAGGTTCATGGCCCTGTGGACCGACAGGGTGCACGGCACATCGCTGGCGACATTTGACTCCGATGACGCGTGGGCGCATCTAGTCCGCATCGCGGGCCGCACGCAGACCGTCGTGGAGATGCGCCTGTTGCGGCAGCGCCTCGGACGCAAACAACTGCCCGCCGAACTGTGTCATGCCGAATTGGGGCTGCACGGCCCTATCGTCGGCACGATTCACGCCTCCAAGGGACGCGAGGCGGACACCGTGCATCTGATGCTGCCGCACGCAAGCAGCGAAAACATCGACCAGGACGAAGAGGCGCGGGTCGTATTCGTCGGCGCGACGCGCGGTCGGTCGCGGCTGCTGATCGGCCGCGGGTATCGGCAATTCGCCGGTCGCGTCGAGGCATCCGGCAGAGCTTACTGCCTTCACACGCGAAACGATCAGCCGCGCGCCCAGGTGGAAATCGGCCATGACGGCGATATCGGCGCCGAAGGCTTGGCGGGTCGCAGTTTCTTCGCAAACCCCGTCGCGGTGCGCGCCGCGCAGAGCCGGATTCGCAGCTTCGCGGACGAGACCGTCTCGCTGGTCGCCGAAAGCGACCGCGACGCCGATTTCGCCTATCGGCTCAAGGAGGACGGACAGGGACAATGCCTCGCGGTCCTGTCCCAGGCGGTGAACTATGATCTGTTCACCGTCGCCGACGCCGTGCAGAGGAAACTCGGCGGTGGTCGCCGACGGCCGCCCGACACGATTCGGCATCTGCATGTGCGCGGGGTGCGCACGATCGTCTTGCCGCCGGATGCGCCGGAAGGCGAGACGCTGCACGAGTCGTGGCGTAGCAGCGGGATCATGCTGGCGCCGCTGGTGCTGGACTACAGCACAGCGTATTTCGAACGACGGAGGCGGTGACATGCGCGACAGTCTTCTCGACCGGCTGAGATGCGATCTGGTTGGGCCGTATACGGCGGATGAAGTACTGACTGCGCGCCCTTCGGACGTGTATCTGACGGGCATCTTGTGGCCACGCGAAACCCGCATGGGGGCGGAGGAAGACGAACGCCTCGGCCTGTCCGGCGGGGAGGAAAGCGATACCGACGGCGGCGGCCGTGCGCGGCGGCGCACGGAATGGCAACGCCGGGCGTATGACATTCCCGTGGACGGCGTCACGCTGGAAGATGCGTCGCGCTTCGTCGATCTCGAACCGCACGGCGCGCCGCCAAGCGTGAGGCTGCACATACGCACCGCGCCGTGGTCAGGCGGCACGCTTGCCACGGTCACCTTGCTGAACCAAGCCGAGCCCGACGAAGACGAGGGCCGCGACGGAATCGAGCGGCTGACGCTGTTCCAGACCCGAGTCGAGATACGCCCCCGACCGGGCACCGTGCTGGTGGCGCGGCCGTCGCGGCGAGCGGTGCTCGATGACGATGATCGCTCCGCGGCGCTGCTGTACCGTAACGCCCACGAGTTTGCGACCGGTCACACCTGCTCAGTCGAATGGGAAACAGGGACCGACCCGGCGACAGCCGACATGGTCGCCACAAGCTGGATTCCCACGGCCACCGTTCCTGCGACAAGCGCGGCCGGTCACGAAGTCTTCGACGTGCTACGCGGGGACGGGCCACTTAACCCGCTGTCGGCGCGTTGGCTGGCGATGGCCGCGCCGGACAAGCTCGGCGACGCCCTGCAACAGCTCCCCACCGCCTATGAGAATTGGCTCGGGGACAGGGAAGCGGAGGTCGCTGCGCTGCCCCGAGAGTTCCGGGACCAAGCCGCAAAAAACATAGCGATCTGCCGCGAGGTTCATGCCCGCATGGCCGGCGGCGCAGCGCGCATTGCCGAAGACACCGCGATGTCACGCGCCTTCCGTCTGGCCAATCTCGCAATGGACATGCAGCATGGTTGGGACCCTGAGAAAAGCGCGCGCGGTCCCCTTGCGTGGCGGCCGTTCCAGCTCGGCTTCATCATGCTTGCGGCCGCATCCGTCGCCGACCGCGAGCATCCGGAACGCCGAATCATGGACCTGCTGTGGTTCCCGACCGGAGGCGGGAAGACGGAAGCCTATCTCGCGCTCATTGCCTTCCTCGCCTTCTACAGAAGGCTGTCAGCCGGGGATGATCCGGACGCGGGCGACGGTGTCGCCGCCATCATGCGCTACACGCTGCGCCTGCTGACCACGCAGCAGTTTACGCGCGCCGCCTCCGTACTGCTCGCCTGCGAGGCGATCCGGCGCGGACGCATCCGCGAAGCGAGCATATCGCGCCGAGAACTGGGGAGCACGCCATTCTCGATCGGTCTCTGGGTCGGGGGCGATGCCGTACCGAATCGAGTAAGTGACGCCGCCGCGGCGCTCGGCGGCGCGCCGGACCAGCCGACGCCGAAGCAGCTCGTGCATTGCCCGGCCTGCCGGGAACCGCTGACCTGGGAACACTACGAACAGGCAAACGCGATTCACGTCCACTGCGACAACGAAGACTGCCTCCTGTTCGATCCGGATACCCCGCTCCCGGTCTGGACCGTGGACGAGGATGTGTACCGGATGCGGCCGACGCTGCTGATCGGCACAATCGACAAGTTCGCGCAAATCGTTCGGCGCAAGGAAGTGAACAGCCTGTTCGGGCTGAACGCCGGTACGCCGCCTGATCTGATCCTACAGGATGAGTTGCATCTGATTTCCGGGCCGCTCGGCACGGTTGCCGGTCTCTATGAAGTCGCGATCGACCGGATGTTTGCAGTAAGGGGTGCGCGCCCGAAAATCATCGGCTCCACGGCGACGATTCGGCGCGCTTCCGAACAGGTGGCTGCCCTGTTCGACCGTGAGACGGCGCAGTTCCCGCCGTCGTGTCTGGACGCCTCGGATTCCGCATTCGCCGTTGTGGACCGCGACGCGCCCGGTCGCGTCTATGCGGGCGTCACCACGGCGGGCCGGTCCGCGAAATTCACCCTCCAGGGCGTGGCCGCATCGCTTCTCCAGTCCGCGAACGGCGGTACGACCGATGACGCCGCACGCGATCCGTACTGGACGCTGGTGTCGTATTTCAACTCGCTGCGCGAGCTGGGCGGCGCACTCGTGCTGATGCAGGACGACGTGAATGACAGTCTCGCGCTGCTCGCGCAACGACGCGGCGAGACGGCGCGTCACCCCGAATTCATTGAAGAGCTGACCTCCAGACGTACGCAGGCCGAAGTCCGGGACATGCTGGACCGGCTCGCCATCCGCGCCGCCGATCAGGGCGCGCTCGATGTCGTGCTTGCGACGAACATGCTCAGCGTCGGCGTCGATATTCCGCGTCTCGGCTTGATGCTGGTCAACGGCCAGCCGAAAGGCATCGCCGAATACATCCAGGCGACAAGCCGCGTTGGGCGCGGCGACGTGCCGGGGCTCGTCGTCGCCGTGCTCAACAACGCCAAGGCGCGCGACCGGTCGCATTACGAAAGTTTCCCGACTTGGCACGACACGCTGTACCGGGATGTCGAGCCGACCAGCGTGACGCCTTTTGCATCGCGCGCGCGTGACCGCGCGCTGCACGCGGTGCTGGTGGCGCTGGTGCGGCATATGGCGCCCGGCATGATCGACCGGCCCACGCTCGACGACGATGCGATCGATGCCGCGAAGAACATTATTGACGACATCGTCGGGCGCGCCGCAGCGATCGATCCACAGGAAGCGGCCGTCAGGCTGGAGCTGGAACGCTGTCTCGACACATGGGAGTTCCGCACGCCACGAAGCTACTGGAGCCGACAGGTCCGCAGTTCGCTGCTTCAGGATGCGGAACGCGCCGCAACCTTGCGGGCGATGGGGCGCATGCCGGGCGAAGCCTGGCCGACGCTGAACAACATGCGCAGCGTCGAGGCCGCCACGCGGTTCAGGCTCGCCGAATGGCTGCGTGAACGGACGTCCGGGGGGAACGGCGATGGCGAATAACCGGCTGGGAGAATTGCGCAGAAGCGCCGCCGTCATGACCTTCGGGCCGGGTTCCGTCGTGGACTTCCGCGCCGAAGGCGCACCGGTATCCGCCGTCGCGGCAGGGCTCGAAGAATGGGACAGGTCTTTCCCGCCGGCGGGGCTGGCTAATCCGCAGAGAATCACCGAGCCGCGTTTGCAGCGAAAGCTCTCCGTCGGCGGATTCCGGCTGCCGCCGGTCGTGGATGAAAACTGGCGGGACGATCAGGGCAATCCCAACGGCCGCACCCTCGTTGCGGCGCGGTTTCCGGAGTGGCTGCAATGCCCGCAATGCGACCGCCTCGCCCCGGCGGGACGCTGGTCGCAGGATCCCGGCCGGGCTTACCGGTACTGCGCGGGCTGCACGCGCAAAGCGCCGGGCCAGCGAAGGATATTCGCAGTGCCGATCCGCTTCGTCATGGCCTGCTCCAAGGGACATCTGGACGATTTCCCGTGGCATATCTGGGTCGGGCACAAGGCCGATTGCAAGAAGAAGGAACGCGCCGATCTCTATCTCAGGTCGGAACGGCCCGGCCTCGCCGGACTGATTCTGAGCTGCCGCGACTGCGGGGCGCGGCGCTCGATGGACGGGGTGTTCAGCGCCCAGACTTGGCGCGGCTTCCGCTGCCGAGGTCGGCGGCCCTGGCTCGCCGCGGCGAATGAGACATGCGATTGCGAACCGCGGGCGCTGCAACGCGGTGCATCGAACCTGTATTTCCCGGTGATCGAGTCGGCGCTCAGCATTCCACCGTGGTCGGATGCAATACAGGAAGCGCTCGGCGTCTACTGGAACCCGATTGTCACGACTAGGCCCGAGGACCGCGCGACCTTCATCCGCATCCTCGCCCAGGGCGATCTCGAACCAGTTCTGCAGGAACTCGGCCTAAGCCCTGACGAGCTTGCGCGTCAGATCGAGGATCGCCTACCCCGATACAACGACGACGCCATCCTGAATATCCGCCAGGAGGAATACAGGCAGTTCGTCTCGGGCACGGACACGCGCGACAGCGATGCGCGGGAATTCGAGGTGCGCAATGTCGCTGTGCCCGACAGCCTGCGCCCGTTCCTCGGCCGCGTCGTCCGCGTTGTCCGGCTGCGCGAGGTGCGCGCCCTGAAGGGCTTCACGCGGATCAATCCGCCGGGCGACGAAGACAGCCCGGACATCGCGGCGATCGCCGTCGGCGATCCCGGATGGCTCCCGGCGGTCGAGGTCCGTGGCGAAGGCATTTTCCTCGCCTTCAATCAGGACACTCTTCACGCCTGGGAGACGCAGGATGATGTGGCGTCGCGCGCGCAAAGCGTCGATGAAGCGTGGCGGATCGAATGGAACAGGCGATACGGCGAAGGCGAGCCCACTTGGCGGATAACGCCGCGCTATCTTCTGGCGCGTAGCTTCGCGCAGGCGCTCATGCGCCAGCTCACGCTGGAATGCGGCTACTCAACCGCCGCGTTGCGCGAACGTCTCTATGTGAGCGACGAACCCGACGGTATGGCGGGGATGCTGATCTATACCGCCACCTCCGATTCCGACGGCACGCTCGGCGGTCTGCAACGGCAGGGCGAAGCCCATCGAATCGAACGGGCCGTCGGGGCGGCGATTGCGGCGATGGAATGGTGTTCCTCCGATCCACTGTGCATCGAAGGTATGATCTCCGGCGCCGACCGTCTGTCGCTTGCCGCATGTCACGCCTGCGTCCTCGCGCCGGAGACCGCGTGCGAGGAATACAACCGCTTCCTGGACCGGGCCGCGCTCGTCGGCTTGCCGGACAAACATGAAGTCGGATTCTTCTCGCCGCTCGTCCGGAGGACGTGACATGACGGTGATGTGGCCGAGAACGCTGCCGCCCGATGTCACGGGCAATATGCTGCGAAGCACGGAGTGCGAGGTGTTCAGGCGGCTGGAAGCCGTACTGGACGACTCCTTCGTCGTCTTCTATTCGCGGCCGTGGCTCGGGCTGAAACCCGACGGCGAGGAGATCGACGGCGAATGCGATTTCATCGTCGCGCACTCCGAACTCGGAATGCTGACGCTCGAAGTGAAAGGCGGCGCGGTGGCCTACGATCCGCGTACCGATCGATGGACGAGCCGCGATCGCTGGAAGGTCACCCACAACATCAAGAACCCAGTGCACCAAGCCAGAAGCGCGAAGCACGAACTGCTGAAGAAGCTGAACGCCTCGCCGCATTGGAAGCCCCGGCGTATCCGGGTGCGGCACGGCGTCGTGCTGCCGCATTCCTCCGCGCCTCCAGGCGATCTCGGTGCGGACATGCCGCAGCGCATATTCTGTTTCGCCGAGCGGTTCGAGGACGGGTTCCGGGACTGGATTCTGGAACGCTTCGGCGATGCGCCGCCCGATGAAGGACGGACCAAGGCGCTGGGCCGGGACGGCGTTCAGGCGCTCGAAAAAATCCTCGCAAAGCCGTTCCAGCTCCGCACGCCGCTCGGCACGGTCCTGTCCCGCGACGATGCCGCACTTCAGGTGCTGACGCAGCAGCAGTTTCATATCCTGCGCGCGATAGAAGCGGTGCCGCGCGCAGCCATCAGCGGCGGGGCCGGAACCGGCAAGACCGTGCTGGCGATGGAAGAAGCCAAGCGCTGTGCGGAAAACGGCCTCCGCACTCTGTTCGTTTGCTACAACCGCGGGCTGGCGACAGAAACCCGCCGCCGTCTCAATGACGGCCCACCGGTTACGGTGATGACCTTTCATGAGCTGTGCGCGGAGATGGCCCGCCGTGCGGACCTCCCGCGCCCGGAAGGCATCCCGGAAACACCGCTCTTCGAAGAAATCTGGCCCGAACTCCTAATGCAGGCATTCGAGCGCCTGCCGGACGAGAGATACAATGCGATCATCGTCGATGAGGGGCAGGACTTCCTGCCGCTGTGGTGGACGGCGGTTGAGTCGGGCCTCGATCCCGAGGGCCGGGGCGTGCTCCGTATATTCTACGACAACAACCAGCGCGTATACGCGAGCGCGATCAAGCTCCCGGAGGACGTTGACCTAGTGGATTGAATCTAACAGTTGATACCCACGTTTGACGGCGGCGATGATTTTGTCGGGATCGGCGGTCCAGACGAAGGGCTTGGGATCATCATTGGTCTCGGCGATGAATCGGTTGATGGCG
>Ga0209458_1000552_pt1 | contig 11995 bp, 10 predicted proteins | sample WorMetLIZAISLAND_FD_187411 | JGI IMG/M metagenome (GOLD analysis project Ga0209458, IMG submission 187411) | Marine gutless worms symbiont microbial communities from Max Planck institute for Marine Microbiology, Germany - Inanidrilus manae... ...
ATAGTCTGGAGGACTAAAGTCCTCATCCGTGGACAAGCCACGGACTGAAAGTGAAGGGACTTAAAGTCCATAGTTTCAACTATGATGCGCTTCGCGCACTAAAGTTATTGAAGCAATGAACGCAAATGGCCGCGAATAAAACGTAAAAACGGACCCAGAACCGCGGATGAGGGTAAACCGATTTCAGGGCACTTTGAAAAATACGGTTTTCGTCTACAGTACTTCTCAACACTCAATGGCTTAGAGTCGCTTGATTGGTGAAAATACCTATTTTTAAAGGTGCCCTTCAACCGATTTGCGTTCATTGGCGTTCATTTGCGGAAAAAGAATGATTCCCATGTTGTCGGTACTTCGGTGCTGGGAGAAAATCATTCAAAGTCCGGGTTCTGCCAGTCGGCGGATTCGGCAAGCTGGTCCTTCGGTACCGGCTGCCGGGAGACATAGTTGATCACCGCCGGCATGTCCTTGTCGCTGAACCCTTTGATCTGCTCGACCATGTCCGGGTTGGCGTTGCGGCGTTTGCCGTCGCGGATCCACTCGAACTGGCGCAGCATGTATTTATAGTGCTGGCCGTTGATCCGGGGGAAAAATTTCTCCTTATCGCCCATCCCCGTCTCGCCGTGGCACTTCACGCAATTGTCCCTGTAGAGCTTCTCGCCTTGGGCATATTCAGGGGTGTCCGGCCCCCAAGGGCCCTTGCCCCACTCGGGGTTCATGGGCAACTTCTCGATGTAGGCCACCACATCCGCTAGGGCCTGGGCATCCCCGATGGCTTCGGGCAGGGCGAAGGGGTACATGGTCGGATTGTCCCGGTTTCGGGCGCGGATGTCCGATAGCTGCTTGATCAGGACGCCCCGGTGCTGGCCGGCGAGCTGCGGGAAAGTGCCATCCGGAAGCCCCCAGCCCTCGGGAAGGTGACAGGCGGAGCAGACCTCGTAGACCTCCATGCCGTTTTCCAGGTCGGGCGTGAGACCCAGCGCCTTTTCCTGCTCACCGCCCCTTTCGTTCCAGGCGTAGGCGGTACCCGCCAGGAAGGTAGCCGCGGTAACGACAGCGGCCCGGTTCGCAAATGTCTTCATCGGATACCTCCAAGGATGGCAAAGAGTGTGGCCCCCTGGCCGCAGGCATCGGCATGTCTTATCCGGCGACACTGGCTCAATGCACCAAAAATAACAAGCACTGAATGCTGCGCCTTGACCTCCATCAATCCACAACCAATGCCATTAAGTTAAGGCGATTGCCGGAAAATGATAGACCAGGATGCGTCGGCGATTCGTTCGTCTTCAAGGAGCGACAACAGGCGCATCGTTGTGCGATGTAACTGTTGTCGAGACACAGAAGACGGACGAAAAGACAAGCAGGCTGGTCTGTCATTTGACAGAAATCGCCTAAGTTTTGTAGGTCGGGTTAGGCGCGCCTTTCGATGGTGAGGGATGCAAACACCTTCGAGCGCGCCGTAACCCGACATTCGATCGTGTGCGTCTGCTTAACGAAATCGAGCGGAAAATCTGATCGGGCTCCTCGATTCCGCACCTCTTGATTCTGCATAGATACAGTCGTATGCCGGACAGGCTCTCAACTATTCCAAGGTCGCCAGCCAATCCGCGATGGCCCGCATCTCCTTGTCCGAGACCAGGTGCATGATGCCCCTCATGGCAGCGGTCTGGCCGTTGTTGCGCGCGCCGCTGGCGATGTCCTTCATCTGGTTGTACGCGTAGTCCGCGTTCTGCCCGGCGAGTTTTGGATAGATCGGCAGGAGGGGCGTTTTTGCATCCTTGCCGTGACAGGCGACACAGGTCTTCTCGACGTAGAGCCCAGCAGCGTCGAGGGCGAAGGCGGGTGTCGGAAGGCTTGCGGTGAGGGCGATCAGAACGGCAACGGCGGACCTTCTCAGTGGTTTCATTTCCCAACCTCTCTTTGCGGCTAACTAATTCTTTCTTTTCTTTATTGTTCGTGTGTTGGAGCCTGCCCAGCCAATATTGTGGACGCCGCCGATTGTGGGCAACTGCCAACACTTGAACATCGCCAGAAGACTCTCGAAACAAAATTGTGAATGAAAACCGATTCATACGGATTCGCCTTATATCCGGTTGCTTTTCAACTGCATACCTTTGATGTGCTCTACAGACAGCATTCATGGAGCGTTCAAACTCTGCAAGATAGGAAGTTCCAAGCCCGGGCCGTTTTGACTCATAATACGCAACGGATTCAAGGTGCTCGGCTTCCACAGCAGGATGAAAATAGTAGTTCATCTAAGCAACGCTTGTGCTTTTTTTCTGACTTCCTCAGCAGAAATCGGCTGTACAATACCCTCATCAAGCTCTTTAGCTCGATGACTTGCTTCAAGTAACCAGTCCTCTTCTATTTCTTCCGCTGTTGGCATATCAACACTAAGAAGAAGCTTTTGCGCTAATTCTGCCCTTTCATTTTCTGTCAAATGAAGAGCTTTGTCCTCTATTTGTTTCAGGTTCATAAGATTCTCCTGTGCAAGATCTTTTTGGCTCTAGAGCAATAAAAAACCCATAAGCAGCATGAACCCAGTTGCCACGAACACCAGCTTTTTCCATCAAGAAACTGATTATGGTAGCAGCATCACTTATTAAGCCAATTACTAGTGCTAATTATTCCATCGTAATTCCTGAAATCTAACAGGTAGTAGACAGCGAGCTGCCGTGTTTAAGTGCGTCGAAACGACTTATATACCACAACGATTGCTTCTTCATCAAATTCATGAATGTTTCCATCAACGCACCAGGAAACAATGAGTTAATATCTATACCGCTGTACCGGGGGATTGGTTCCTGTCTATTTCCATTTAACCAAGGTTCTTTATGGATTTCAGACTGTTTTGGAGTGCGCCGGCAAAGTGGTGTGGCCAAATCGAACCTCAGTGACGAGGATCCCGGCGGCATTTTCCGGAAACCTGGGACCGGGTTCCATACGCGCTGCGGCAACGGCGCTTTCTCCTGGCCATAATACCTTGGTTTGGAACGGATACATCGCCAAATCCAAGGCGGTGGAAGAAATCCGTCTCCATTCCCTGGTTAAGCGATTTGATTTATCATCGCACTTAAAATCCCCATAATTTTTTCAATATGTTCAATATGATATTCCTTCTTATCTATTAAGACCGTATGATTACTGAGTTTTAAAAATTTCCAGGCACTTCCCGTGGTGACCACTCCATAGACATTATCTAAATGATTATTTTCATTTTCATTGAATATTTTTGATGCGACCATTTCAGCCAAACATTGCCCGATTCCACCGATAATGTTTTCATTCTTTGCTTCAACTACTGCCACAATGGGGGTGGTGAGGAAAAGCTGTTCCGAAGAGAGACTGATAATGAAATCACAAAAGCCATTTAGCTGTTCTTTGTCGACTTCAAAATCTATCCCTGAAAACAAGCTAATTCGATCTTTGAAATTATTTCTTAATTCCAATAAAACAAAGGCAATAATAAACTCCGATCTTGCCTTCTCCGTATTGATAGCCAAGGCCAATGGCACATTTTCATCCAATTTCATTTTAAGGTCATCACTGACCTCGACAGATTCCACATCCTCGAAAACATCTTTGTCTTCGATGGTTTCCAATCCAAATTCGTCTTTTGCTTTCTTTATTGTAAATTCGCTGTATGCCATAACAATATCCTGTTGATTTTTGGTTATTTCGATGGCTAACGTCAAGGCTGACTGGCCACCCACAGCGGTGCTGGGTTGAGCGTAGTGAAGTCGTGCAGCTTTGGGTGATCCGAGTTTGGGTAACCCGAGTTGATGCGATTGTTAGACCTTTATTTCTTGCTGTATTACGCAATGGATGCTATCTCCACCAGATGCAATACCATCAACAGCTATTTGCTCCACTATTCGGTCTGGAAATGCTTTCTGAAAAATCTTTTTTGCTCTCTCGTCTGCTCGTTTGTCCCCGAATTTCTGCGCTATAACGGCACCATTGCAAACATAGTAACCGACGTATCCCACAGCAAAATCATCAACGCCATATTTCTCATTGATGAGGTCAGGTGTATCGATGATTATGACGTTCAACTTGTTTCCATCGGCATCTTTACTGTTACGCAAGACATCAATATTTTCTCGTGTGATTTCATAATTATGAGATGCCTTATAGTTATCTCTGCTAACGACAACCTCACCGCGTTTAGTGAAACGTGCATAAAAGTCGGTGTGCCCATCGGTGATGTCTTTTCCTTCTATCCCTTCAAGCCATATAATTTTACACAGACCAAGGAGAGCCATTAACTCTTGCTCAACTTCAATCCGGCTTGAATGTGAATTGCGGTTGTTGTTGAGAACGCAGCTTTTAGTTAGAATTGTAGTTCCATGCCCGTCAACATCAAAACAACCACCTTCGAGAACTAAATCTGTTTCTTCTAAAATAGCGCTTGACCGATTGGCAATAAACTTAGCAACTTTCGTGTCTCTTATATGCTCTTGTTTATTGCCCCAACCATTGAAATTAAAATCAATGGCGATTTTATCACCGCGATTATTGGTAACGAACGTCAGGCCTGTGTCCCTAAGCCATAGATCATCAGTTTCAAATTCAATCAATTCAATAGGAAACGAATGTGAATCTAAATTACCCAGCAATGACTCGGCTTCTTCATAGTCATAATGACTAACCAGCACTGAAACAGGTTCATGCTTGGCAATTGTATTTGCAATCGCTACCAGGTTTCTTTTGACTTCAGGTATCTGGCGTTTGGACCAAATACATTCATTGCTTCAATAACTTTAGTGCGCGAAACGCATCATAGTTGAAACTATGGACTTTAAGCCCCTTTACTTTCAGTCCGTGGCTTGTCCACGGATGAGGACTTTAGTCCTCCAGACTATGGACTTTCAGTCCATAGTGGTTGATTAGCAACAAATGCCATCCATGTTCCTTCATGTGGTTCGCTTTCTTCCGGCATGAATAGAGAAGATGATGCAAAACTGCCTCCTGAGGCATAAGAATTGTTAGTTAACATAAGGCTGCCTAGAAATAAAGAAGCATTTTTTAATAATTTTCTTCGTGTAATCACGTTCTTGCCTTGAAGGGGTCTGATGAGGCCACGGCTACCCCACCGACCTAAGCAGTGTCAAACAAAACGGCTGATCGAGATCCCGATTGACGTCCGGCTCGACGCCGCATCGCCGCTGCCGGCGGCTATCAAGGAAAGCATAACCTTTCCTCGATCAACCGGTACTTCTCCATACCAATTCACGACCCGTCGGTCTGAGGCAAAGCCCAATACCATTAAGTATTAAGCGTTACCGACGCCACCCTCTTCCCAACCCCTCTCCCTCAAGGGAGAGGGGTTTTTTAAGGCGATTGCCGGAAAATGATAGACCAGGATGCGTCGGATATTCGTTCGTCTTCAAGGAGCGACAACAGGCGCATCGTTGTGCGATGTAACTGTTGTCGCGACACAGAAGACGGACGAAAAGACAAGCAGGCTGGTCTGTCATTTGACAGAAATCGCCTAAGGTCTCGCTGGTAACTGGCGACCCGTAGCTGGCGACTAAGATTTCTTGACAACCTCGCATCTTTAAACCAACTCACGCTTTGTTGGTCTTAAGGTGCAGCCTCGCTAGGGTTTACCGAACCTTTTGCGCGCCGGATTCTTCGAGGTAGGTCTTGGCGCGCAGCCCCAGATCGGCTGCTTTGACCTGATACTGCCACCACTGGTTGGCCCAGAGCATGGCATTCTGCCAGTCTTGTTTGGCGGCGGCCTCCTCCGATTTCTTCTTTGCCCCCTCGGAGAATCCAAGCTGGTCGGTCGCATCCTCGACCAGGGCTACGACGGTCGGGAAGTCCTTGAAGTTGTGGCTGGTGATGTAGGCGACGACCTGATCGATGACCGCCTGGGTCTCCAGGTTGGTCTTGACCTGGGTCTCGTAGTCTTCCTTGGTGTAGACGGTGCCTTCGACCAGCTTGACCTCGGTCGCCTGGTAACCCTTCGGTCTCACGAGCAGATAGCCCTGCATCTCCAGGTGCAGCGCTGAGCAGAACTCGGTGCAATAGTAGGGGAATACACCGGCCTGATCGGCCACGAAGGTGGTGCTCGCGGTCTTGCCGGGCTCGATGGAGAGCTGCACGTTCTGGCCGTACATGGCAAAGCCGTGCACCTCGTCCTCGGCCCGCTCCAGGTTGGTCAGGTGGATCTTGACCGTATCGCCCTCCTCGGCCTCGATGATCTCGGGGGTGATGTGGGAACGGATGACGGTGCCCCACACCTCCGTGGTGCACTTGCCCTCGGCGTCGCAGGTGCGCTCGGTCTTCTCGCGGCCGGCACGGGTCTTATAGGGAGAGCGCTGATCGGTGCGGCTGTCCCAGCCGGACTTGTAGCGCACCGCCGGCTTCAGCTTGTCGGCCCTGATTGCCACCACGTAATGGGGTTCGCCCAGCGGCACCGGCATGTCGTAGAGCAGCTGCATCTTCTCGTTGCTGATGTCGATGAGCTGATGGTTCTGCGGGTGCAGCGGGCCGACCGGATTGAAACGGTCGATGGCCAGCTTGTTGAGCGCCACTAGGTACTTACCGTCCGGGCTCACCGAGTCGCCTTCCATGGTCATGAGGTGGCCGATGTTGTAGTGGATGGAGATCTTGTCCAGAACCTTACCCGCGCAGTAATCGTACTTGGCAACCTGGGAGTCCACATACAGGGAGGTGTAGGCCACGCAGGGCTTGGAGTCGAACTGGGTGTGCAGCGGCCCTAGCCCCAGGTTGATCTGGGTATGCAGTACGTCCTGCATGCCGATGATGGGCACGCCGTAGGGGTCCTTGCCCTCGAACTTGCCCTCCTCGATGGCCTGCATGATCTTCTCGAAGCTGTAGACCGAGACGTGGCTGTCGAGCTTTCCGGAGACGATCAGGTACTTGCCGTCCGGGGTCACGTCCACGCCGTGGGGGCTCTTGGGCTCCGGGATCAGGTACAGCAATCCCTCGGCGATGGCCTGCTCCATCGGGATGAAGTACATCCCCCGCTCCTGCCTGACCTTGCCGGCCCGGACCAGCTCTTCCGCCTTTTTCCAGTTGGTCAGGTGCAGAAAATCCGTGTCCTTGGACGAGCAGCCGGCCTCGAAGGGCGGACGTCCGCGCTCGATGCCGCCCACGTAGCGCTCGGAGCAGAAGGAGTTGGTAAAGCCCCAGCCGTAGCTGTCCTTTTTGCCCGCGTCCGAGAGGTCCTGGCTGTAGGGGCCCAGCTCGAACACGAAAGAATTCTCGGGCTCGATCCGCCCCTTCTCCCGGTTGAACTTCCAATAGGCCAGTCCCCCGCGATACTTGTCGTTGAACTCCTCGAGCGGGACAAAGCCGTCTTCGAGTAAAGGCGCGGCGTACTGAGTCCCCTCCATGACGTACTCCGTGTTGGGGGTGACGAAGGCACCGCCGTGCTCGGACTTGAAAAACGGGTTGGCCACGATCTGTTTGGTCTCGAAGTCGTGCAGATCGACCACCGCCACGCGGGGGTTGGCCTTGTCGTTGATGAAGAGATATTTGCCGTCGTAATCGCCGTCCGTCTCGGAGATGGCCGGATGGTGAGTATCGCCGTAGACGATGTCCTTGCCGCGGACTCGGCCCTGGGCCAGCACGGCCTTGGACTCGTCATCGAAGCCGTACCCCTGCCAGGGCTCGGGCGTAAACACGCCGATGTATTTCAGGATGCGCATGGAGGGGATGCCGTAGACGATGACCTGGCCCGACTGACCACCGGAGCTGAACGCCAGGTACTCGTCCCGACCGCCGGTGGGTGTGTAGGTCTTGGCCGCCGCGAGTAGATCCTTCTCCGTCAGGTTGCGGCGCTGCATAACCTCTTGAAGCGTCTCAGCGGACCAAGCCGCTGTCGCCGCGCCTATCGCGAGTGCCGTCCCGACCAGGAAGGACAGGCTTCGTCTCGTTAACTTGTGCATTCCTCTCCCCTCCAACAGCTTGTTTTGATGCCAATGCTATTAAGGCGATTTCTGTCAAATGACAGACCAGCCTGCTTGTCTTTTCGTCCGTCTTCTGGGTCGCGACAACAGTTACATCGCACAACGATGCGCCTGTTGTCGCTCCTTGAAGACGAACGAATAGCCGACGCATCCTGGTCTATCATTTTCCGGCAATCGCCTAAGCTAGCTGCCGGTCGCTTGTCGTGGTAGGTCGGGTTAGGCGCGCCTTGCGATGCGGGCGTGGGCAACCGAGGCTGAACGCGCCGTAACCCGACCTACAAAGCTTAACTTAATGGCATTGGCTTTGATGCGCTGGGATTACGCACCCGGCTCAACTTACAGAGGTTAACAAGACCAGGTATTCCACAGCTTGATCCATGTCAAATCGCGCACTTCCCTTGTCGTTCGGTACAGTCGTAAGTATCCCGGAACGCCACAGAGGGCGTTCCCTACCCTGTACCAGAAAATTAAGGTGGAATGGCGTATTAGAAACCAAACAGCATTCCAGCGCTGAAAAGTGCGGGCGTGAGAAGGGATAACACGACGTTCAGCGCCAGCGACGGCACGAGAGCCGGTGTAAAGGGACCGCTGGCCTGGATGGCCCTGTTCACTCCGCGATAGACCGCAACGGCAACCGGAAAGGTAATCATTGCGATCAATGCCGTGGGCGGTAGAAGACCTACCACCACGTCGAGACCGAGACTCGCGAAAGCAAGGACTTCGTACTCGTTCAGCGCGTTGACACTGACGTGAGCCGCGACCGCACTGATCATCGCTACGGTACCAGCCGTCCAGTCAACGGAAGCATCCGAAGCATAGGCAACAGCAACCCCGAGCAGTACGCATACCGGTGTCAACAGGAGAAAAGCGGGGCGGATAACGCCTAGAATGGGTGGATAGTGCACCTTGTCGTCTCCGGTGTTTGGCGAAGCCCCGCTAACCAATAGTATAGGATTAACAGGATTTTTTTGTTGTGAATAGCACTTGCTGGTTTGGTAAGGGCGTGATCGGGCGTAGCAAATTCAGGAACGACAAGAATCCTGTAAATCCTGTGTAATCCTGTCCGATTGGAGTTTCGCGACGAAACTCGGGTTGGGCACTCGTCGGTCTGAGGCGAAGCCTCGCTAGGAGGTGCCCATCATTGATGGGCACGCTTCGCTTTGTACACCCTATTCAAGCAGGCGCGGCTTAAGAAACCTCCTTGGAATGACCGAACCTTAAAACCAGCTTGAAGGACGCTTGCTTTGCCCATCCTACGGGCTAGGGGAAAGCTCCCCGATTGACACGAATCAAGGGCATGGCGGGCATGGCACAGATAGCATTCCCCCCATTGCTCACGGAGTCGGATGATGCCAGAGATACCCGTCACTATTCCCCGCAAGCGGATGAGCCTATTCGCGCTTGGATTCCGGCCCTTTTTTCTGTGTGCGGGATTCTCGGCTGTGCTCTTGCTGGCCGCCTGGATCGGTATGCTCGAGGCCTGGATTCCTTTCGGATTTTACTACAGCGGCAGCACCTGGCACGCCCATGAGATGCTGTTCGGCTACACAGCCGCGGTGATCGCCGGGTTTCTGCTTACTGCGGTACGCAACTGGACCGGCATCGAAACCCCTACTGGTGCCGCACTGGTTGCGCTGACGGGTCTGTGGCTCGCGGGGCGCATCGCTCCCTTCCTCCCGCTGCCGGAAGCTGCCGTTGCGGCCTTGAATATCGCCTTCTTCCCAGCCCTTGCGCTTAGCCTGTACCGGCCGCTTTGGCACGGACGGAACAGGGTCAACCGGGTCTTCCTCGCCCTGCTTGCGGCCATGACCATTGCCTCACTACTGGTCCACCTCCAGTCGCTCGGAGTTACCCAGGACACCGCGCCGCGAGGGATTCGCTTGATACTCGACGTTACCCTGCTAACGCTCCTGATCGTCTCCGGAAGGGTCATGCCGTTCTTCACGGAGCGGGGGGTGGCAGGCACTCGACCGCGGAGTCGAGTCATCGTGGAGCGGCTCACTTTCGTCCTCGCCTCCCTTTGGTTGGCCGCCAACCTGCTGCTCCCGTCGTCGCAGCTCGCGGGCGTGCTCGCACTATCGCTCGCCTTGATTCAGGCCATGCGCCTTGTCGGTTGGCACGACGCTCGAGTCTGGGGCGTCCCCATCCTGGCAGTGCTCTATGCAGGGTACGTTTGGTTGATCTTGGGGTTCGCCCTCGATGGGCTTGCCAGTCTGGGTCACTTGCCACCGTCTCCGGCGTTCCATGCCCTCACGGTCGGCGCTGTGGGGGGATTCACCCTCGGGATGATGGCACGGGTCTCGCTCGGTCACACGGGGCGCGCGATGCGCTCGTCCATGCTTACGAACATTGCCTTCATCCTCCTCAACGCGGCAGCCTTGTTCAGGGTTTTCATGGCGCTTTTCTTTCCCGCGCAATACGGGACCTGGACGCTCGCCTCCGGGACCCTGTGGACCCTAGCCTTCGCGATCTTCCTCTGGGTCTACGCGCCGATCCTGATCGCCCCACGCGCGGACGGTCGGCCGGATTAGCAGACGTGCGGCACAAGTAATCTGTGGATAAAAAAAGGTTTTTGTCGGGAATCCCGACCTAGGGGGTGTTCTCAATTAAGGGTAACACGATGATTTTACTCGATAGACTAAGATTGCCCGTATTATCCGGCGGATGTCGTGGCCAATTTCTAATATCAACAAAATCATCGAGTTAAGTTCAACCCTGGAGTTTAGGGCACTTTGAAAAATACGGTTTTCGTCTACAGTACTTCTCACCAATCAATGACTTAGAGTCGCTTGATTAGTAAAAATACCTATTTTTCAAGGTGCCCCTTACCTCACGGATCCAGGTTGTTGATTGAGAACACCCCCTAGGTTCCTGATGGGGCAAAGCCGACTTGCCTGGCGGCGGACAGGTGCAGGGGATGCAAAGTTTTCAATCAGACGCTAACATAGCCGCCATGATTGCCCGTCAACCGCTGGTCTCCATCGTCGCCGCAATGTCCGAGAATCGGGTCATCGGACACCGTAACCGCCTACCCTGGCACCTCCCCGCCGATCTCGCCCACTTCAAGGGTCTGACCCTGAACAAACCCATAGTCATGGGGCGACGGACCTGGGAATCCCTACCAGGGCTGCTTCCGCAACGCATCCACATCGTGGTCACCCGCAACCCTTCCTATCGGGCCCAGGGCTGCATCCTGGTGGGCTCGCCGGCGGAGGCCATCGCCGCCGCGGGGTCTGCCCCAGAGCTGATGGTGGTCGGTGGGGCCGGTATCTACCGGGACATGCTGCCCCTGGCCCGGCGCATGTATCCGACCCTGGTGGCCACGACACTGGAAGGGGATGCCTTCTTCCCGGACTGGGATCGGGCCTGCTGGCACGAGATTACCCGGCAGGAGCGGCGGCGCGATGAGCGCAACCGCTACGACCTGGCCTTTGTGACCTTGGAAAAGTTCCCGTGAGATGCAGCTGCATGTCTTGGTTGCCTGCTCAGCCGTTGTAGTAGTTTCCGCCCGCGTGACCGGACGGCCGGGCTTCCGTTCCTCATGTGGTTCTTTATGATTTCGGTCACCTCATCCAATAGCGAGCGATTCCTACCTGCAAAAATGGCTAATGATTCCATTGCAGATACCTTCACAATTTTACTTTTATGCAGCAGGCACTTTTTCAATGCCCCTATTATCTCATTCTCTTCATTCTCGGTATATTCGAGACGCGGAGCAATTTGAGCCATATGCCAGAGGATTTCCTGTTGTTCGGAAGATACCAAGATCGATATGACCTGTGACCTATACCCTGCCAGAAACTCCGGTTTGTTTTTAGTCACTTTTTCGATGACATCCGCTGCTCTCATCCTTACGACCGGATCACTGTCGTGTAGTCCGTTAAACACTGCTCCGAAAAGAACGGAATTTCCCTCGATTTCTTGCGCAACTTCATTGCTTCAATAACTTTAGTGCGCGAAGCGCATCATAGTTGAAACTATGGACTTTAAGTCCCTTCACTTTCAGTCCGTGGCTTGTCCACGGATGAGGACTTTAGTCCTCCAGACTATGGACT
>Ga0209458_1000555_pt1 | contig 11922 bp, 17 predicted proteins | sample WorMetLIZAISLAND_FD_187411 | JGI IMG/M metagenome (GOLD analysis project Ga0209458, IMG submission 187411) | Marine gutless worms symbiont microbial communities from Max Planck institute for Marine Microbiology, Germany - Inanidrilus manae... ...
GCCGCCATCCAGGCGTGACGGCTTCCTTCGTCTCAATTCCAGGACCGCAAAATCGCCGAAAAAAAGCGCACAACAGCAACCGCAGATCAAATCCGACAACCTGACACCGCGTTTTTACACGGCCACATTCTCAAGCAGACGGTGGATACGGAACCGGTCAAACGGGCCTTCGCCGGCGAAAGCGGTATCATGAAGACCGACAACCACAAGGGCGTCGAAGTCCTCTCGGCATACGGGTTGACGGAGTTTCTCGGCCTCAAATGGGCGACGATCGCCGAGATTGAATTGGCCGAAGTGGACCTGCCAGTCGTCTCTTTACGTAACGCTATTTTCCTGACCGGAGCCATCCTGCTGATTGTTATCGGTGCTGCCGGCTTTTTTCTGGCGCGCGGCTTGACCCGCCCAATCGGAGGCATGGTCGCAACTATGGGCCGCCTCGCCGACGGAGATCACGAAGTTGATATTCCCGCCAAGGACCGCCAAGACGAAATTGGCGAAATGGCGAACGCTGTACAGGTGTTCAAGGACAATGCCGTCCGAGCGGTTGAAATGGAAGCGGAACAGGCCGAGCGCGAACGCCATGCTGGCGATGAGAAACGCCGAATGATGGCCAAAATTGCCAGCGATTTCGAAACGACCGTCGGACATGTGATCGACGGTGTTACCAATGCCACCAAGGACCTCCAAACTTCAGCCAGCTCGCTGTCGACGGTCGCCGAACGGACATCCCACCAGGCGACCACCGTGGCAGCCGCATCGGAAGAGGCAACCGTCAACGTCCAGACCGTCGCCGCGGCAGCGGAACAACTGGCCAGTTCGGAAACTGAGATATCGTCCCAGGTCCATCGCTCCTCGACGGTCGCTGATGCGGCCGCCGGACAGGCAGCGCAAACCCAGAAGACAGTTCGCGAAATGGTTGGCGCGGTAGAAGAAATCGGCGACGTCATCGAATTGATCACCGACATTGCCGAGCAGACCAACCTTCTGGCCCTCAACGCCACGATCGAAGCGGCGCGGGCCGGTGGACGCAGGTAAGGGGTTCGCGGTCGTCGCCTCCGAAGTCAAAAACCTGGCCAATCAAACGGCCAAGGCGACCGACGATATCCGCTCGCAGATCGCTAACGTCCAGACGGTCACCAACGAGGCGGCGGATGCCATCGCGCGGATCAATGATACGATCATGCAAATCGACGAGATCGCCGGATCAATCGCGACAGCGGTCGAGGAGCAAACAGCAGCCACCCAGGAGATCGCGCGAAACGTCGAACAGGCCGCCGCAGGGACCCGGGAAGTGTCATCGAGCATCGGCAGCGTGACGGAAGCGGCTGGGGAAACCGGCGTTTCGGCCAACGAGATTCGATCGGCAGCAGAGAAATTGTCCGCCGACGCGGACCACCTGCGTACCGAGGTCGGTACGTTCTTGGCGGAGATCAGAGGGTAGACTCAGCCCCTTTTCTTTCCAGATGCGATGGCGTATCAGTCCTGCCATGACTGATACCCATGCAGATCGCATCCTGATCGTCGATTTCGGCTCCCAGGTGACGCAATTGATCGCGCGCCGGGTCCGGGAATCCGGCGTCTATTGTGAAATCCATCCGTTCCAAAACGTCGACGAGAGCTCGGTCCGCGACTTTGGTCCGAAAGGCGTTGTGCTCTCCGGCGGTCCGGCCTCAGTGACCGAAGCGACGACACCGCGGGCACCGGACAGCTTGTTTAGCGGCGAGATGGGACTGCCGATTCTCGCGATCTGTTATGGCGAACAGACCATGGTCGCCCAGATGGGCGGCGAAGTCGTACCGTCTCAGCATCGAGAGTTTGGCCGCGCCATCGTCGACGTCACCGGTTCGTGTGCTCTTTTCGAAGGTGTCTGGCAAACGGGAGAAAGGCACCAGGTGTGGATGAGCCATGGCGACCGCATCGACTGTATCCCTGACAACTTCGAGATCGTCGCCGTCACCGACAGCGCCCCCTTTGCCGCCATCGCCGACGACAGCCGTCGCCTCTACGGCGTGCAGTTTCATCCCGAGGTCGTCCATACGCCCGACGGCGCCCGCCTGCTTGCCAATTTCACGCATAAGGTCTGCGGCTGCGGCGGGGACTGGACCATGGCCGCCTTCAAGGACGAAGCGATCCAGAAAGTGCGCGATCAGGTCGGCGACGGCAAGGTGATCTGCGGACTTTCCGGCGGTGTCGATTCGTCCGTCGTCGCCGTACTGCTGCACGAGGCGATCGGCGACCAACTGACTTGCGTGTTCGTCGACCACGGCCTGATGCGGCTCGACGAACCCGAACAGGTTGTCTCGCTGTTCCGTGATCACTACAACATCCCGCTCATTCACAAGGACGCCTCGGATCTGTTTCTCGGCGCGCTGGATGGCATGACCGACCCGGAGAAAAAACGAAAGACCATCGGGGGTCTTTTCATCGACGTCTTCGAGGAAGAGGCGAACAAGATCGGGGATGCACGGTTCCTGGCGCAAGGCACGCTTTATCCGGACGTCATCGAAAGCGTGTCCTTCACCGGCGGCCCCAGCGTCACCATCAAATCGCACCACAACGTCGGCGGACTGCCGGAACGCATGAACATGGAACTGGTCGAACCGCTCAGGGAACTCTTTAAAGACGAAGTCCGTGCGCTTGGCCGCGAACTTGGTCTGCCCGATGCCTTCGTCGGCCGCCACCCCTTCCCCGGGCCGGGTCTGGCCATTCGTATACCCGGTCAGCCGATCACCCGCCAGAAGCTCGATATCCTCAGAAAAGCCGATGCCATTTACCGTGAAGAGATTGAAACAGCGGGATTGTATGACGCCATCTGGCAAGCCTTTGCCGTCCTCTTGCCGGTTCAGACCGTCGGCGTGATGGGCGACGCCCGGACCTACGACTATGCCTGCGCGCTCCGTGCCGTCACCTCGACTGACGGTATGACGGCGGATTACTTCCACTTCGATCACGACTTCCTGAGCCGCACGGCGAACCGTATAATCAACGAAGTTCAGGGCATCAACCGGGTGACCTACGATGTAACCTCGAAGCCGCCCGGCACCATCGAATGGGAATGAGGTGTAGGCCCTATGTCGCACGAGTCCCCGGAGAAGCGCGGTCAGCGGTTTGATCTCTCGACCGTCAAAGTCTTTATAAACGGCGAAGAAAGGTCCCTGCTCAACGTATCTTCCAGCGGTGTCCTCATCGACGATGCCCCACCCGGCCTGGTTGTCGGTGCCCCCTGCGAGGTCGTGCTGAAAGTGAAAGCCCTCGGCAAGTGGGTCCCAACATCCGTCATGGGTGTCGTCAAACGGATTCCCGCCGACGGTCAGGTGGCAATCCAATACGCGACGCCGGGAAAGACCTGGAAAACACTGCTCAACATCCTCAACAAGCGGGAACACACGGCGCCTGGTTGATCCGCCGTTTCCGTAGCATCTTGTTCGAATCAGAACGGCGATTCCATCGACGAAGAGGCCTTGTCGTGCCGACAGGCAGGCATCATCATGACTTTATCGGTCGGTGAAGGGAAACGAGTTCCATGACGCATGCTGTCAAAATTAAGGATGCCCTGAAGCCGACGAAGACCCTCGTGCGCCGAAGTCCGGATACCCCGGATGAAGACGTCGAGAAAGCCTTCGCGACGCTTGCGCACTCATCGGAGTCGGGGATTTATGCCGGCAGTTTTCAAGGCCGGAGTGCCTGGGAGCGTCATCCCAACGGAGACGAACTGGTGCAAGTGATCGACGGCTTTGCGACGGTGACGGTCATTGTTGAAGGCGAACACCACGTTCTCGACATGAGCGCGGGGATGGTGACGTTGGTGCCGAGAGGTTGCTGGCATCGGTTCGACGTGCCGGAGCGATGCACCATAATGACGATGACGCCGGCGCCCACGGAACATTTCAGCGGCGACGACCCCACAAGGTAATCTCGCGGCCGGCTGGTCTCGGGTGGCTGAAACGCAGAAAACGACTTGGCGCCGATGCTCAGCCGATATCCACGGCCAATCCGTCGACCACCTCCAAGTTGGGCAGCGCCTCCAAGATCGCCGGCGGCGCTATGATCTTCGATGACCGGTTGCCGCCGCCGAGGATAATTCGTTCGCGCTCCATGACCCGGGAGTCGATCCACAGTGGGAGCGAATCCGGCAGGCCGAAAACCGTAACACCACCCAGTTCCATCCCGGTCATTTCACGGGTTTCCTCGGGTGCGGCGAAGGATACCTTGCGCGCCCCTAACCGTTTGCGGACGGTCTTGTTGACGTCCAATCGCGTTGTCGCCAGCACCAGGCAGGCTGCGAATTTTCGTTCGCCGGTCTTGGTTTTGACGACGATCGTATTTGCCGAGTCCTCCAGAGCATAGCCATAGCGCTCGGCGAAGACGGCTGTTTCCGCGAGATCAGGATCGCAGGCAACGACTTCAAACGGCTGTCCACTCGTCTCGAGAAAACGCCGGATCGCGGGCGGGCAATCGGTCACGAATGTTCGCCGGGGACCACTTATTCTTCTCTGTTTTTGACGACCAGCCACAAGGCGTGGATCATGCCGGGAACGAAGAAGAACAGGGTGAGGATCAGGTTAAGCCAGAAATGCAGACCAATGCCAACAGTCAAGAAAGCAGCCAACGGTGGAAGAAAGATGGCGATGATGATCCGAATTATGTCCATTGTTCCCTCGCATACCCGGTCGAAGCACAGAACCTAGCGCCTTTATCCCATCCTCGGCAATTGGCCGCACCACCAAGCGGAGAGTGGTCTTCAACAGGAGAACTCGTGTAGCGAAACCGGAATTTCGTCGTCCTTGAATAGAATGCACGCTTCGCCGGTAAACCGGTTGACCCGGACTTCATAGTGGAGATTGCCGGCCGTTTGCGGCACAGTCTCGTATACGATGTGCGGCACGGTAAGGACGAGGACGGGAACCAAAAGTATCACCGCCAGCCGCCACAGCAGAGGGGGCTTGACCATATTGGCAATCGGCCTCTTTGGTTCCGGATTGCCGGTGTCTGAAATGGTACCAGCCATGTCCCCTCTCCATGTTGCAACTCTCCGATCCTAGGGGAAAGGGATTAACGATCGATGAGCGATACGGAATCTCGATTGATCCGTCTGGAAGGGTTGTCGGCTGAACAGGAACGCGTGATTGGTGATCTCAGCGACATGGTTGCCGAGCAATGGCACGCGATCGATAAACTACAAAAAACCTGTGAGAACCTTCGGGACTTGATAGAACGCATGCAGGATCGGATGGACCATCCGGAACAGGAACCGCCGCCGCCACACTACTGACACCGGCGAAGAGTTTATCTCCCGAATCGGTTCTTGAGGTCGATCTTGTTGCGCAACGCCAGGAGGAGTTCGCCGATATCCTCGACCAGTTTTTTCTGGTCGCCCTTCAACTCCTGCCGGAAAACCGCCTTCATCGCCAAGATATGAACGCGGATCACTTCCAGTTCCGGCTGGTTCATGCTGGAACGGCCGTCGAGGAACTTGCACAGGGAATCGCCGACTACGGAGATCAGCGGAAACCCGAATGTACCGCCCTGGCCCCGGATTTCATGGGAAACGTCGAATAACTGCTGAACGTGTTCATGGTTGAACTCAGACTCATGCGCAACTTCCTGAAAACGCCGCCACAGGTCCTCCAAATCATCGACCGCCCAGCCCTGATACCCTTCGATCAGGTCTTCGGCTGCGTTGAGCGCCCGCATGATCGCTTGTTCGGGCGTCGGGCCGCCGGACTTGGGCACCTTTTCGGCGATATGCCGGGGCGGTTGGATGAGCGTGGGTTTGGCCATTGGAAGGGCGGTTCTCAGGCCAACTTGCGCCTGTCTTCACCCATGAAACCGCCGCGGCGGCCCGTTCGGCGATCGGGTCCGAAGTTCTTGCCGTCCCGGACAAAAGGACGCTGGTCATCAACCACGGAAACCAGGCGTTTATAGAGGGATTGGGCGCTCAGCGGTTTTGCAAGAAATGAGGAAATTCCGGCGTCGCGCGCCTGCTTGACTCTGTAGAGCTCGGTGAATCCGGTAAGCATAATGATCGGCACATAGGGGTTCGGCGAATCATCGCTCAATCGCAGTTTTCTCACGAAATCGAGGCCGCTCGTCGGCGGCATATTCCAATCCGTGATTATGAGATCAGGGTCGAAGGTCTTTACCTCGGCGAAGGCCGTATCCGTATCTGCCGCCTCTTCGATTTCCTTGACGCCAAAACCACCCAGGAATGTCTTCAGCAACGAGCGAATTTGCCGGCTATCGTCACATATCAAAACCCTGAGGTGTTTAAAGTCGTAACCACTCATACCGGGAAGGATATCCACTTTGCGTTCGCGATCAATAAATTAGTGGGTGAATTTTAAAAGGTGTTCACAATTCCGCATGACAAACGGAAATTGGTGTACGCTGGCGCCAGACAGCCTTTGCTTGCGCATGAAATTCTCCAAGAAACTCAAGCGAATGAGATGAAATGTGCCTTTCTCCGGCATATATACTCTTAATTGCCCCTGTAATTGCGATTAACGATTGAACGGTAATGCGACCACTCGAATCGGACACCCAGGATAGACCAGCGAGGAACGATCTCGAGACGATCAGAACCCTGCTGCCGTACCTGTGGCCAACGGGTATTCCAGGTTTAAAAGCGAGGGTGGTGATCGCCGTCGGATTTCTCGTCCTCGCCAAAGTTACAAACGTTGCCGTTCCTATTTTCTACAAGAAAGCTGTCGACAACCTGACATCCCCCGAGGCCGCAGTCGTTGTTGTTCCGGTCTTCCTGTTGTTGGCATACGGTGCCGCGCGGGTTTTGGCTCAATCGTTTGGCGAGTTGCGCGATGCCGTATTTGCACGCGTCGCCCAGCGGGCCATACGCCAAGCCGGCCTCAGGACATTCCAGCACTTGCACCAGTTGTCATTGCGGTTCCACCTTGATCGCAAGACTGGCGGCATCAGCCGTGCCGTGGAACGCGGCACTAAGGGCATCGAGTTTCTACTGCGGTTCATGTTATTCAACGTTGTGCCCACCCTTCTTGAGATATTCCTCGTTTGCGGAATTCTCTGGCACCTCTACGGGATCGCGTTCGCCGCGGTCACCTTCGTAACGCTTGCCATCTACATCGCATGGACATTGATCGTCACCGAATGGCGATTGAAATATCGCCGCGCAATGAACGATTCGGACAACCAGGCCCACACCAAGGCCATTGACAGCCTGCTGAACTTCGAAACGGTTAAGTATTTCGGTAACGAAGATCATGAATCGGGGCGTTTCGACGAGGCTCTGCAGGGCTACGAACACGCTGCCGTCAAGAGCAATGTATCCTTGGCGTTCCTAAATATCGGCCAGGGTTTGGTCATCGCCGCCGGCGTCACCGGCGCCATGGTCATGGCCGGTTACGGTGTTGCGGACGGATCGATGACCGTCGGTGATTTCGTACTCGTTAATTCCTACCTGATCCAGCTGTTCCTGCCGCTCAATTTCCTGGGGTTCGTTTACCGCGAAATCAAACGCTCGCTGACGGACATGGAAGCCATGTTCGGCCTGCTGGACGAATATCCGGAAGTCGAGGACAAGCCGGACGCGCCGGCGCTCGCGATCAGCGGCGGGGAAATCATCTTCGACGATGTCTCTTTCGGGTACGACCCAAGGCGCCCGATCTTGAAGAACGTCTCCTTTTCGGTTGAACCGGGGAAAGACGGTCGCCCTCGTCGGGCCGAGCGGTTCCGGAAAATCGACCGTCTCACGCCTTTTATTCCGGTTTTATGACGCCCAGTCCGGCGACATCCGCATCGACGGCCAGAGCGTACGAAACGTCGCACAAAGCTCCCTGCGCGCCGCCATTGGCATGGTTCCGCAGGACACCGTGCTGTTCAACGATACGATCTACTACAACATCGCCTATGGCCGTCCCGGTGCGACCCCATCGGAGATAGAAGAAGCGGCGCGGCTGGCCAGCATTCACGACTTCATCATGGCGCTGCCGGAAGGTTACCAATCGAAAGTCGGCGAACGCGGCCTGAAGCTGTCGGGCGGCGAAAAGCAGCGTGTCGCCATTGCGCGGACAATCCTAAAGCGCCCTCACATCCTCGTCTTTGACGAAGCGACGTCCGCCTTGGACAGCCGCACGGAACAGGAAATCCTGTCTTCCCTGCGTCAGGTTTCCGCCGACCATACGACGCTCACGATCGCGCACCGGCTCTCGACGATCATCGATTCCCACGAGATCATCGTCCTCAATGAGGGATTGATCGTCGAACGCGGCACCCACAACGACCTTCTCGCCCGCGACGGCCTCTATGCCGACATGTGGGCTCGTCAGCAAGAAGCAGCCAAGGCGCGGGACACTTTGGTCGAGACAGGCGAATTGGAGGAGTTTGTCCTACCGATGGCAGAGGTCCCGGCCGGTAGAACCGATTGATCGGCGGCTGATTCCGGATCGGATTGACCATCAACGGCCACCAAAGGCTTGCTTTCCCTTGAGGGAGCGACAAACAACCGATTTCAGTGCCCAGGACTTAGGGTTTGATAGTCGGCTCGCGTTCGATCCATCCGCCGCCCAGCACGCGCTCACGATCATAGAATACACAGGCCTGCCCCGGTGCGATACCGGCCTGCGGTTCTGCTAAAACGGCCTCGGCCAGATCCCCGCCACGCGCGTAAAGGCGGGCGGAAACGGCTTCCGTTGTCGAGCGCACCTTGACGGTGACCGGCTGGCCGTCGGCGGGCCCCTTGCCGTCGCCCAGCCAATTGATGCCGGTGACGGCGACGCGGTCCTTGAGCAGAGCCGAACGGGGGCCAACTACAACGCGCCGGGTGTCGGGCTCCAAGCGTACCACGTACAAAGGTTCCGCCGCGCTGACACCGATACCGCGGCGCTGTCCGATGGTGAAGCGGATGATCCCGTCGTGGCGGCCCAGTATGCTGCCGGCCTCATCAACGATATCTCCTGGGTCACAGGCGCCGGGGCGAAGTTTCTCTACGACGCTCGCATAGTCCCCATTGGGAACGAAACAGATGTCCTGGCTTTCGGGCTTGGCGGCGATCGTTAGGCCGAGGCGCTCAGCATCACGGCGGGTCTCGGACTTGACCTTGTCGCCCAAGGGAAACCGAAGGAAATCCAGTTGTTCACGCGTGGTCGCGAAAAGGAAGTAGCTCTGATCCTTCTTTGAATCCCGCGCGCGATGCAACTCCGGCCCGCCGACGCCCACAACGCGGCGGACGTAATGCCCGGTGACGAGCGCATCGGCTCCCAGGTCCTTGGCGGCACCGAACAGGTCACGGAATTTGACCGTTTGATTGCATTTCACGCAGGGGATCGGCGTTTCGCCGCGTAGATAGGTATCGGCGAAATCATCGATCACGCTTTCCCGGAACAGCGTCTCGTAGTCGAAAACGTAATGCGGGATGCCGATAGTATCAGCGACCCGGCGAGCATCGTAGATGTCCTGCCCGGCGCAACAACTGCCCGGTCGCTGCTGCACCGCCGCGCCGTGATCATAGAGCTGCAGGGTCATGCCGATGACCTCATAGCCTTGCTCGACCAATAGGGCCGCCGTCACCGACGAATCGACGCCACCCGACATGGCAACGACAACCCGCGTTCGAGCCGGCGCCTTATCGATGTCCAAACTGTTCATGGCCGGAAATATAGGGACGAATCAGGCCCAGGCAAGCAGCGACGGCGCCTTTGACCCTATCCTCCGCGTGGCCGGCGAAGTACGCTTCAAGTATGGACATCCGGTCTCTTGTGTTATGCCTGAGTTGTGCCGCTGCCTTGTACGGTCTTTCCCCAGCGGCGGCGACTGGTGGTGTCGTCGAACCGAGTTCCGGCGTAGAACTGGGCCGCCTTCTTGGTAACCTATACGGCAAATCCCTTTACTGCGGGCTCGATCGAAAAGGCGAAAGCGGTTTCGAACGCCGGGCCATCGCCGCCATCGATAAATGGGCGCGCAACCCGCGTGACCGGTTCGAGGGTGTCAAGGAATTTTCCGTCCGTGCCGCAACCGGGTTCAAGTACGGGCCGAAATGGGTCAATGGCGAAACCTGTCCGAGGGTTCTGAGGGCCTTCTCCGCCTATGGCGAATGGCTCGGAAAATAACCCGGCGGCAATTCGGGCCACCGTCAAATCGAGTGTCAGCCCGCCGGCGGCGGCGGGTCCGTGGGCGCCAGGGCATCGAGCGTATTGGAACGGAAATCCCGCCGATAAAGGACGAGAATGACGAAAACGCCAGACACCGCGAACATCCAGGGTTGGATAAACCAAGTTAACGTCGCCAATCCGAAATAGTATGCACGCAAGCCGCGGTTGAAGGTGTTCGATGCGCGGGTCAAAACCCGTGCCGTACGCAAGGCATAGTCTTCGCGGATTGAAAGGTCGGCATCGGTCGTATCGGGCGCGGCGCCGATAAGGATCAGGGAGTAGTTGAACTGGCGCAGACACCAGGCAAACTTGAAAAACGCGTAGATGAAAACCCCGGCTAAGGCGAAGACTTTGAGCTCCAGAGCTTCCTTGGAAGGATAAGCGGCAAACGAAAGCTCCGAGATGACGACAGTCAAACGATCGGCATTGCCCAGAATGGCGACTATGCCGGCCAGGATGAGGATCGACGTCGAAGCAAAAAGGGTTCCGCTGCGAATATGGGCAATAACGATATTGACGTCGGCCATGCGGTTTTCGCGATCGAGCATGCGGTGCATCCAGGCTAGCCGGTGGCCGTACATGACCTGCGCCATCTCACGCCGTCCCCAGCCATATCGGTCAGCGAACAACGTGTAACCGATCCAGCAGGTCAGCACCCAGCCGAAGGCAGCGACATCGATCATGTAGGGGAACTCAACACCGCTCACGAGATTCGCTCTTTGTGCCGCATTCACATTTTGGTGACGGAAATGTCGTACGCTTAGTAGATTGTACGACTTTTTCATAAAAACCCTTGAATCCCAAGGCTTTCCTAACCTCGAGACGAGTTCCATGCCAACCCGAATAAAAGGTGCATTAAATCAACCTATATCGCTTTCTTTCCCGATATTTGGCACTATAAGTCATATTCGGGAAGTTGATACCGAAACAAGGTCGAGGCGACGGAATTGACGAACTGGGCAGCCCAACTTTCTCCCGTAGCGACCGCGCAAGTCCGCAACCATATCGTCAAGTACGAATTGTACCGGCACCGCAACCTGCTGGACCGGTTCCAGGAGGCCGCGATCGACCTCAGCGACAAACTCGTCGAAGGCCGTTCGAAACGAACCTACTGGGAAGTTATTTACTACCTTTGCGGATGCTGGTTCCGGAACCAACCGCCGACGACATCGGACGTTTATCAACACGTGGGTCTCTCCAAGGGAATCGTCATTTCGTGCCTCAACCACCTAGAGCGACACGGGGTCATTCTCAAAACGCCCGGCGATCTCGACCGGCGGGAACGGCGTATCGGCTTCACCAGCCGCTTCGAGAAGATCCTGTCGGATTTCGTGTTCGAGTGTTTTCAGGAGTTCGAAGAACAGATCATCCCGGCCCTTTTAGCGGATGCATCGACGGACCGGCATATCGGGCTCTCCCAGGCCGAAGAATCCGACGACCGGTTGCGCGCCTTGTACGCGGCGAAACTGAGTCACGATCTTCGTGTCCCACTGAACACGATCATTGGATTTTCCGAAATCCTGACGAAGGAACTGCTTGGGAGAATGGACCCGCCGGGTTACAGGCGATACGCGCGCGACATTCAAAAGGCCGCTCGCCAGCTTCTCGGCCTAATTGATGATGTTCTCGATGCTCAGCATATCGGTCCGGTTCCGACGAGTAGCAACACATCAAGTGCATTCGGTCTCGGGCGCCTGCCATGAGTAGAGCTTCCAGCCGCGCCGGCGCTGCTTCTGCGAGCGGATCTGCATGGCCCGGGACAGCGGGATGGCGAAGGTCGCCTCCAGCGCCGCATCGCCCT
>Ga0209458_1000556_pt1 | contig 11920 bp, 10 predicted proteins | sample WorMetLIZAISLAND_FD_187411 | JGI IMG/M metagenome (GOLD analysis project Ga0209458, IMG submission 187411) | Marine gutless worms symbiont microbial communities from Max Planck institute for Marine Microbiology, Germany - Inanidrilus manae... ...
CGGCATCAGCATCTGCCGCCAGCAGGTCTGGCTGTCGATGCCGATCAAGAGCCTCGGCCTGCACAACGTCACCATCAGCCTTCACCCCGAGGTCACCGTCGAGGTCGTGGTCAACGTCGCCCGGACGCCCGAGGAGGCGGAGACCCAGGCCCGCACGGGCCGCGCCGCTTTCGGCGTCGGCGCCGAGGAAGAGCCGGAGGTCACGATCGAGGAGCAGGCCACCGAGGTCTTCGAGGCGGAGGTCGCCGAGCAGGCGATCGAACAGGTCCACGCCGAAGAAGCCTTCGACGAGCAAGTGGCGGAAGCGGAAGCCGAGGCCGAGGCTGAGGCGGCTGTCGCTGCCGCCGCGGAGTCGCCGAGCGGGGAGGAAGTCTCCGAAAGCGACGAGTCGCCCAAAGAGACGGCCTGATGCGCCCGAGGCCGAGCCCCCCGGCCTCGGCACGCCCGATCTTTTCCGGGCCGCCTATCGCGTGATAAAATTGTGACGTCGCGCGCGTAAGAAGAACGCTGCGGGCCACTGCCGATCGACCGGCTTGGGGGGAGAACGGCAATGCTGCTTGCAAAGCTGTTGGAGAAGCTCATTCGCATCGGCCGGCTGACGGTGGTCGATGCTGACGGAAAAGCCCACGTCTTCGAGGGGTCCGACGGCCCGGCCGTCACCATTCGCCTGCACGACAGGTCGTTGCACTGGAAGATGTTCCTGCGGCCGGACTTGGCCACGGGCGAGGCGTACATGGACGGGGCTTTGACCGTCGAGGACGCCGATCTCTACGTCTTCCTCGACCTCATCGGCCGCAACATCGAGGCGACCGGCAATCAGCCGCTGAACCGGGTGACGGCAGCGGTGGCATGGTTGTTCCGCCGCCTGCATCAGTTCAATCCCGAGAATCGGGCACGGCGCAACGTCGCCCACCACTATGACCTCTCGGGCGAGTTCTACGATCTGTTTCTGGACAGCGACCGGCAATACTCCTGCGCCTATTTCCGCTCGCCGGAAGACGATCTCGAGACGGCGCAGATTCAGAAGAAGCGCCACATCGCCGCCAAGCTGCTGATCGAGCCGGGGATGAGCGTGCTCGATATCGGTTCCGGCTGGGGCGGGCTGGGCCTCCACCTCGCCCGCGAGATGGGGGCGCAGGTGACCGGGGTAACGCTCTCCCAGGAGCAGCTTGACCGGTCGCACGCGCGGGCCGAGGAGGCCGGGCTTGCCGATCGCGTCGAGTTCCACCTGCGGGACTACCGCAACCAGATCGGCATTTTCGACCGAATCGTTTCGGTGGGCATGTTCGAGCACGTCGGCGTGGTCCATTTCGCGGAGTATTTCTCCGCCATCCGTGACCGGCTTGCCGATGACGGTGTCGCCCTCTTGCACACCATCGGACGGGCCGACGGTCCCGGTTCGACCAATCCGTGGATCCGCAAGTACATCTTCCCGGGCGGCTACATCCCGGCGCTTTCGGAGGTCCTGCCGGTCATCGAGGGCAACGGCCTGTTTGTCACCGACGTCGAGGTGCTCCGCCTGCACTACGCCGACACGCTGCGCCATTGGCGGGCGCGATTCCTGGCAAATTGGGACAAGGCGCGCGCGCTTTACGATGACCGGTTCTGTCGGATGTGGGAGTTCTACCTGGCCGGCAGCGAGATCTCGTTCCGCTACCTGAACTGCGTCATCTTCCAGATCCAGCTGGCCAAGCGCCAGGATACGGTGCCGCTCACGCGCGACTACATCGCAGCGGCCGAGCGGGCGCCGGAGGACCGCCGGGACCAGGACAGCGACCGTGCCGCATAGTACGCCTGAGGCGCCCCCGCGATCGGGATATCCACAGGTTGTCCCGAATCGCTCCCCGGGATTCACCGGCGCCGCCACGGCAGGCGAAGCTGTACACATTGGGATTCGTTATCCCGAACGGATGCTGTTTCGGCACCCGGCATCCACCGCTACCATCTCCGGATGGCCACCATCGCTCCGCCGTCGCCTGCCGGCTTGCACGATGCCGCCCCGACCGTCGCCGCCTTTCGCCGCCAGCCCATGAACATCGAGGCGGAGAAGGCGCTGCTGGGCGCCATCTTCGTCAACAACCGCGCCTACGAGAAGGTTTCGGACTTCCTTCGGCCGGAGCATTTCGCCCTGGCCGAGCACGGACGCGTGTTCGACGCCTGCGCGTGGCTGATCGAACGCGGCCAGATCGCCGATCCGGTGACGCTCAAGGCGTTCTTCGAAGCCGACCAGTCGCTGGCCGACATCGGCGGCCCGGCCTATTTGATGGAGCTCGCCAATTCGGCCGTGACGGTGATCAACGCCGGCGAGTACGGCCGCATCGTCCACGACCTCTATCTGAAGCGCGAACTGATCGGCCTCGGCGAGGACGTTGTCGACCGCGCCTATAGCGGCGATCTCGACGAAACCGCGACCACCCAGATCGAACGCGCCGAACAACGCCTCTACGATCTTGCCACCCGCGGCGAGTACGAAGGCGGATTCGCCACGTTCCGCGAGACTCTCACCGAGGCCATCAACATGGCCCAGGCCGCGCACACCCGCGATGGCGCGTTGAGCGGCGTACCGACGAAATTCGCCGACCTCGATGCCAAGCTCGGCGGGCTGCATCCGTCCGACCTCGTCATCCTCGCGGCTCGCCCGTCCATGGGGAAGTCGGCGCTGGCAACGAACGTCGCCTGCAACGCGGCGTTGCAGTACGTCCAGTCCGGCGGCAAGGAGGGCGCCGTGGTCGGGTTCTTCTCGTTGGAAATGTCCGCCGAGCAGCTCGCCACCCGCATCCTCGCCGAGCGCACCCGCATCCCGTCCGACCGCATCCGCCGCGGCATGGTGCCGAAGGACAAGTTCACCGACCTGGTCGCCGCCAGCCGGGAGCTCGCCGGTCTGCCGCTGTTCTTCGACGACACGCCGGCACTGACCATCGGCGCCATGCGCACCCGAGCACGGCGGCTGAAGCGGCAACACGACCTCGGACTGATCGTCGTCGATTACCTGCAACTCGTCGCGCCATCGCTCGGTAGCCGCCACGACAGCCGGGTCCAGGAACTCTCCGAGATCACCCGCGGGCTGAAGACTCTGGCCAAGGAACTGGATGTTCCGGTTCTGGCGTTGAGTCAGCTCTCGCGTGCCGTCGAGAACCGCGACGACAAGCGTCCGCAACTCGCCGACCTGCGCGAATCGGGCACCATCGAGCAGGATGCCGACGTCGTTATGTTCATCTTCCGTGAGCAGTACTACCTGGAGCGGGCCGAGCCCAAGCAGCGCGCCGACGAGGCCGAAGACCGCCATGCCGCGCGTTACGAGAAGTGGCTGCAACGGTGTGAAGAAGCTCACGGTGTCGCTGACATCATCATCGCCAAGCAGCGCCACGGTCCCATCGGCACCATCGGCCTGCAGTTCGAGGGCGAGTTCACCCGCTTCGGCAACCTCGAGCAGCCGCGCGGCACCGACGACGACGCACCCTTCTGACGGCCGCGCCGATGAGCGATCCGATCCTTGCCGGCGCCATCCTGACCATCGATCTCGACGCTCTTGCCGCCAACTGGCGACTCCTCGCGGACCGCGTCGCTCCGGCGGCCTGCGCCGCGGTCGTCAAGGCCGATGCGTACGGGACGGGAATCGAGCGGGTCGCGCCGGCCCTCGCGGCGGCGGGGTGCGCCACGTTTTTCGTCGCGCTGCCTGACGAGGGAGTGCGTCTCCGTGTCCTGCTGAGTGACGCCGAGATCTGCGTTTTCGGCGGGGCGCCGCGCGGTGCCGAGGACGTGTTCGCCCGCCACCGGCTGGTTCCCGTGCTCAATTCCTTGGGCGACATCGAGGCGTGGAGCGCCTTTGCCCGAACGAACGAGAACCCGGCGACAGCGATGCTTCACATCGATACCGGCATGTCGCGGCTGGGACTGCCGCCCGACGAACTGGGCCGGCTCGCCGACGAGCCCGACCGGCTCGATGGCGTCGAGCTCCGCGCCGTCCTCAGCCATCTCGCCTGCGCCGACGAACCGGACCACCCGATGAACCGCCGCCAGCTCGACGCCTTCCGCACCGCCCGCGACCGTCTGCCGACGGCAACGGCGTCGTTCGCCAACTCGTCCGGCATCTTCCTCGGGCCCGATTTCCACTTCGATCTCGGCCGTCCGGGCATCGCCATCTATGGCAGTGCGCCGGCCCCGGACCGGCCGAATCCGATGGCGCAAGTCGTTCAACTGCAAGGGAAAATCCTCCAGGTGCGTGAGATTGACTCGCCCCAGACCGTTGGCTATGGTGCGACGCATCGCGCTGGGCGGCGTGAACGAATCGCGACTATCGCCATGGGCTATGCGGACGGTTATCTCCGGTCGCTGAGCAACTCCGGCACCGGGTACGTCGGCGACGTTCCCGTTCCCGTCGTGGGGCGCGTGTCTATGGACTTGATCACTTTCGACGTCACCGCGCTGCCCGAGTCCGAGGCTCGGCCCGGCGCCTTCATCGACCTGATCAGCCCCCACAACCCCATCGACGCCGTCGCCGCCCAGGCCGGCACGATCAGCTACGAAATCCTCACCAGCCTGGGTGCCCGCTATCACCGCGTCTATACCGGCGGCGATGGAGCCGCCCGATCATGAACCCCTTGCAAGCCGTCGGCCGGCTGGTCATTGGTTTCCTCGCCACCACGGGGCGGCTGACTCTGTTCACCATCAACGGCATCAGCCATTGCGTGCGGCCGCCGTTCTACCTCCGCATCGTCCTCCGCCATATGGTCGAGATCGGCTATTTCTCGCTGCCGGTGGTCGGGCTGACGGCGATCTTCGCTGGCATGGTCCTGGCGCTGCAGAGCTACACCGGCTTTGCCCGGTTCTCGGCCGAGGGCGCCATCGCCAACGTCGTCGTGCTGTCGATCACCCGCGAGCTGGGGCCGGTGCTCGCCGGGCTGATGGTGGCCGGGCGGATCGGCGCCTCGCTGGCGGCCGAGATCGGCACCATGCGGGTCACCGAACAGATCGACGCGCTGAACACGCTGTCGACCAACCCGATGAAGTACCTGGTCGCGCCCAGGCTGATCGCCGGGGTGGTGATGTTCCCGTTCCTGGTCCTGGTCGCCGACATCATCGGCGTGTTTGGCGGCTATCTGGTCGCCGTCTACAAGCTCGATTTCAACGCCGCCAACTACATCCAGAACACCTGGGACTTCCTGGAAGCCCATGACGTGATCTCCGGGCTGGTCAAGGCGGGGGTATTCGGTTTCATCGTCACCCTGATGGGCTGCTACCACGGCTACCATTCGAAGGGCGGTGCCCAAGGGGTCGGCGCGGCGACGACCAATGCCGTCGTTACCGCCTCGATCCTGATCCTTTGCTTCGACTACATCCTCACCGAAATGTTCTTCGCCAAATGACGACGGGGACCCGATGACCGAAGGGCAGCCGAAAATCCGCATCCGCGGGCTCGCCAAGGCGTTTGGCGACAAGGTCGTGCTGAACGGCCTCGACCTCGACGTCGGGGTCGGCGAATCGCTGGTGGTCATCGGCGGATCGGGCACCGGCAAGTCGGTGCTGATCAAGTCGATCCTCGGTCTTCTGGAGGCCGACGCCGGCTCGATCGAGGTGGACGGTGAAGAGGTGGTCGGCGCCGCCGCCGCCGACCGCGAGCGCATCAACCAGAAGTTCGGCATGCTGTTCCAGGGCGCGGCGCTGTTCGATTCGCTGTCCGTCTGGGAGAACGTCGCCTTCGGTCTCCTGGCCCAGAAGCGGGTCGGCCGCGCCGAGGCCCGCGACATCGCCATCCGCAAGCTGGGCATGGTCGGCCTCGGTGCCGAGGTCGGCGCGCTCTACCCGGCCGAGCTCTCGGGCGGCATGCAGAAGCGCGTCGGCCTCGCCCGCGCCATCGCCGCCGACCCGGAGATCATCTTCTTCGACGAGCCGACCACCGGTCTCGACCCGATCATGGCCGACGTCATCAACGACCTCATCGTCAACATCACCCGCGAGGTCGGCGCGACGGCGCTGTCGATCACCCACGACATGGTCAGCGCCCACAAGATCGCCCACCGCATTGCCATGCTCTACGAGGGCCGGATCATCTGGGCCGGTACCGTCGCCGAGCTGGAGGAAGAGCGTGAGCCCCACGTCGACCAGTTTGTCCATGGCCGCGCCCACGGTCCCATCAAGATGGCGGTCCGGGCGTAGGAATCGGCCGAACGGGATCGATTGATCCCGAATCGACAGGTCTGCGTTCAGACCGCCAAACCGGAGAAACGCGAAACTCCCGCTTTGTTCGTCTTTGTGTCGTCGGTGTTTCCCCGGTCGCGTTTCTGCGGAGATGGAGTTTTGACTATACTGCCGGCTCGTCTTCTGAGGCGTTGAACAGAACCCGGGATCGCCGTTTGGCCCGAACCGCCGCCCAATACGTCTGCCAGGAATGTGGCGCCGCGCAGCCCAAGTGGTCGGGCCGATGCGATGCCTGCGGCGCGTGGAACACGTTGATCGAAGAGGCGCCGGCGGAGACCGCGCCCAAGGGGCTCGGCGCCAGGCGCGGCCGCGCCATCGACTTCGCTCCCCTCGACGGCCCGGCGACGCCGACGCCCCGGCGCGTCACCGGCATCGGCGAGTTCGACCGCGTCACCGGCGGCGGGCTGGTCGTCGGTTCGGCGCTGCTGGTGGGCGGCGATCCGGGGATCGGCAAATCGACGCTGCTGTTGCAGGTCGCCGCCGCGCTCGCCGGCGAGGCACGGTGCGCCTACGTCTCCGGCGAGGAGGCCATCGACCAGATCCGCCTGCGCGCACAGCGGCTGGGGCTTGCGGGGTCATCGGTCGCGTTGGCGGCGGCGACCTCGGTGCGCGACATCGCCGCGGCGCTAGATGCCGGCGACGGCCCCGATGTGGTGGTCGTCGATTCGATCCAGACGCTCTACGTGGACACCCTCGATTCGGCGCCGGGCACTGTCGCCCAGGTGCGCGCCTCGGCGCAGGAACTGATCCGCCTGGCCAAGCGCCGCGGCTTCGTCGTCATGATGGTCGGCCACGTCACCAAGGAGGGCATGATCGCCGGCCCGCGGGTTCTGGAGCACATGGTCGATACGGTGCTCTACTTCGAGGGCGAGCGCAGCCACCAGTTCCGCATCCTGCGCGCGGTCAAGAACCGCTTCGGCGCCACCGACGAGATCGGCGTGTTCGAGATGACCGACGCCGGGCTCGTCGAGGTCGCCAACCCGTCGGCGCTGTTCCTCGCCGAGCGCGAGGGCGAGGTCGCCGGTGCCAGCGTGTTCGCCGGCATGGAGGGCTCGCGCCCCGTTCTGGTCGAGATCCAGTCGCTGATCGCGCCCTCGGCGCTGGCGACGCCGCGCCGCGCCGTGGTCGGTTGGAACTCGGGCCGCCTAGCAATGATCCTCGCGGTGCTGGAGGCCCGGTGCGGTGTCGCCATGGGCGGCGCCGACGTGTTCCTCAATGTTGCCGGCGGCCTGCGTATCGGCGAACCGGCGGCCGATCTTGCCGTGGCGGCGGCACTCGTCTCGGCAGAAAGCGGCCGGCCGTTGCCGGCGGAGACCGTGGTGTTCGGCGAGATCGGTCTCGGCGGCGAGGTGCGCGCGGTGGCCCGCGCCGATGCCCGGCTCAAAGAGGCGGCGAAGCTGGGCTTCATCCGCGCCATCGTGCCGGCCCGCCGCGGCGGCGCGGCCGGCGCCCAAGGCGTCGCCGGCATCGACGTGGCCGAGGTTGCCCACGTCGCCGACCTGCTGGCGTTGCTCCGCGAGCCGGCGGTCGACCGGCCCCAGGCCTGGAGGGCCGGCCGTGGGTGACCTGCCGCTCACGGCCCTCGACATCGCCCTTGTCGCGGTGCTGGTGATCTCGGGTCTGTTCGCCTTCGCCCGCGGCTTCGTCCATGAGGTGCTGTCGGTCGGCGGCTGGGTCGGTGCCGTGCTGGCGGCCTTCTTCGCCCTGCCCTACGCCCGGCCCTATGCCCGGCCGTTCATCGACAACGAGTTCGTCGCCGACATCGCCGCCGGCATCGCCATCTTCCTGGTCACGCTGGTCGTGCTGTCGTTCGCCAAGCGCTCGATTTCGCGCCGCGTGCAGGACAGCGCGCTCAACGCGCTCGACCGGTCGTTGGGCTTCCTGTTCGGCATCCTGAGGGGTGCCGTGCTGATCAGCCTTGCCTACATCGCGGTGGAGTGGATGATGCCGCCGTCGGATCAGCCGCCCTGGCTGCGCGGGGCCCGAGCCATGCCGCTGGTGGAGGAAGGTGCGCGCCTGTTGAAGTCGGTGGTGCCCGACGAGACCCGCACCGCGGCCGAGGAGTCCGCGGGCGACGCCCGCGACGATGCGCATAAAGTTCTTGAAACACAGCGGATGTTGCGCGACATCATGACTCCCGAACCGAAGGGTGGCGACACGGGCGGCGATGCCGGATCGGAAGGCTACGGCCCGAAGGAGCGCCGCGAGATGGAACGGCTGATCGATTCGAGCCGGTAACGCTCGCGAGGGGTGGCGATGACAGGTTCCGAGCAGTGTGACGTAACCACCGCCCCCGGCGTCCTCGACGACGACCATTTCCACGACGAATGCGGGGTGTTCGGCGTCTATGGGCGGCCCGACGCGGCGGCGACGACGGCGCTGGGATTGCACGCGCTTCAGCACCGCGGCCAGGAGGCGGTCGGCATCGTCACCTTCGACGGCGAGCACTTCCACAGCCACCGCGCCCTCGGCCTTGTCGGCGACAACTTCGGCTCGGCCAAGGTCATCGGCCGCCTTCCCGGCAACCTCGCCCTCGGTCATGTCCGCTATTCGACGACGGGGGATACCCTGCTGCGCAACGTTCAGCCGCTGTTCGCCGATTTCGAGTTCGGCGGCCTGACCATCGCCCACAACGGCAACCTGACCAACGCGCTTCGCGTGCGCAAGACCCTGGTCCACCGTGGCTCCATCTTCCAGTCGACGACCGACACCGAGACCATCATCCACCTCATCGCCACCAGCCACTACTCGACCGTCGTCGATCGGCTGATCGATGCCATGCGTCAGCTCGAGGGCGCCTATTCCCTGGTCGCCATCACCCGCCAGAAACTGATCGGCATGCGCGATCCGCACGGCGTGCGGCCATTGGTGATGGGGCGGCTCGGCGGGGCGATGATCCTGGCCTCGGAAACCTGCGCCCTCGACATCATCGGTGCCGAGGTCGTCCGCGACGTCGAGCCCGGCGAGATCGTCGTCATCGACCGCGACGGACTGCGCTCGATCAAGCCCTTCACCCGCGCGCCGCGCCGGTTCTGCATCTTCGAGTACATCTACTTCGCCCGCCCCGACAGCACCATGGAGGGCCTCAACGTCTATGAGGTGCGCAAGCGCATCGGCGCCGAGCTGGCGCACGAGAGCCCGGTGGATGCGGACTATGTGGTGGCGGTCCCCGATTCCGGCGTTCCGGCGGCCATCGGCTATGCGGAGGAGTCGGGCATTCCGTTCGAGCTCGGCATCATCCGCAACCACTACGTCGGGCGGACGTTCATCGAGCCGAGCGACCGCATCCGCCATCTCGGCGTCAAGCTGAAGCACAACGCCAACGCGGCGCGGTTGAAGGGCAAGCGGGTGATCCTGGTCGACGACTCCATCGTCCGCGGAACGACGTCGGTGAAGATCGTCGAGATGGTGCGCGCGGCGGGTGCCGCCGAGGTGCACATGCGGATCTCCAGCCCGCCGACCTCGCATTCGTGCTTCTACGGCATCGACACGCCCGAGCGCGAACAGCTCCTCGCCGCCCGGCTCGATATCGAGGGCATGGTCCGCCATATCGGTGTCGATTCCCTGGCCTACCTGACCATGGACGGGCTCTACCGCGCGGTCGGTGAACCGGGCCGCGATGATTTGGCCCCACAGTATTGTGACGCCTGTTTCAGCGGCGACTACCCGATCCGGCTGACCGACCACGACGAGCATCCGGTGCCCGAGCAGCTCTCACTGCTCACCGAGCAGGCTTAGGAAGTGGGCGTGGCTGCGGCGGACAACGGCGGCCGCCTCGCCGGACGTATCGCCCTAATCACTGGTGCCTCGCGGGGGATCGGCCGGGCCGTCGCGTTGCGCTTCGCTCGCGAAGGTGCCGACGTGATCCTTGTCGCCCGCACCCAGGGAGCGCTCGAAGAGCTGGACGACGAGATCCGCGGCATCGGCCGACACGCGATCCTGGTTCCTGCCGACCTTACCGACTACGGCGCCATCGACCGGGTGGGCGCCGCCGTCCTCGAGCGCTGGGGCCGGCTCGACGTGCTGGTCGGGAATGCCGGCGCGCTCGGCGTCCTCGGACCCATAGGCCATACCGACCCCGCGGTCTGGGAGCAGGTGTTCACCATCAACGTCACCGCCAACTGGCGGCTGATCCGCAGCTTCGATCCGTTGCTGCGGGCGTCCGATGCGGGTCGGGCCATCTTCGTCACGACGGGCGTCAGCGGCGGGCGCGCCTACTGGGGAGTCTACGCCGCGAGCAAGGCGGCGCTGGAGGCCATGGCTCGCACCTACGCCGAAGAGGTCGCCAAGACCGCGGTGCGCGTCAACCTGATCAACCCAGGCGGCACCCGGACCCGGATGCGGGCCGAGGCGTATCCCGGCGAAGATCCGATGACCCTGAAGACGCCCGACGACATCGCCGGCCTGTTCGTCGACATGGCCGAGCCGGCCTGGACCGCCAACGGCGAGGTGGTGACGGCTTAAAGGGGGGGGAACGGATGGACAAGCTGAGAGAGATGAGCCGGCAGCGAAAGGCCGCCCATGCCGAACTCCTCGAGGCCGAGTCGAAGGTCTACCAGGCTTTCCTGGACATGGAGCGCGCCGCGTTCGCCGATGGCGCCCTGCCCAAGAAGACCAAGGAGCTGATCGCCGTCGGCATCTCGGTCGTGATCAACTGCGAATCGTGCATGCAGTGGCACATCGAGCAGGCGGCCGGGGCCGGGGCCGACAGGCGCGAGGTCCTGGAGGCCGTCGAGGTCGGCATCGAGATGGGCGGCGGCCCCGCCCACGCCCACGCCCGGTTCGCGCTCCAGGTCATGGCCGATGTCTTCGATGGCTGACCCGAGAAGGGAAGACGCCGACGAAGATGCCGGCCCGCTGCTGTTGACGCCGGGACCGCTGACCACCGCCCCCGCGACCCGGCGGGCGATGCTCCGCGACCGGGGCTCGCGCGACCCCGAGTTCGTCGCCCTGACCGCCGGCGTGCGGCGGAGACTGGTGGACCTTGCCGGCGCCGCCGACAGCCATGTCTGCATGCCCATCCAGGGCAGCGGCACGTTCGCCGTCGAGGCCATGCTTGGGACCCTGACCCCGCGCCGGGCACGGACGCTGGTCGTCCTCAACGGCGCCTACGGACGGCGCATGGCCAAGATCCTCGATACCATGGGGCGCGCCTACACGGTCACCGAGACGCCCGAGGACATTCCCGCCAATCCCGCCGCCGTGGACGCGGCACTCTCCGCCGACCCGGAGATCGCCTGCGTCGCCGTCGTCCATTGCGAGACCACGTCGGGACTCCTCAATCCGCTCGAAGACATCGCGGCCGTCACCGACCGCCACCATCGCGGCCTGCTGATCGACGCCACGAGCAGCTTCGGGGCCATTCCACTGGATGCCCGAACAACGCCGTTCGACGCCCTCGCCGCGTCGGCCAACAAGTGCCTCGAAGGTGTGCCCGGACTGGCCTTCGTCATCGCCCGGCGGTCGCTCATCGAGGCGGCGGCCGGCAACGCCCATTCGCTCAGCCTGGATCTCTGCGACCAGTGGCGGGCGATGGAGGCCAACGGCCAGTGGCGGTTTACGCCGCCCACCCACGTCGTCGCGGCGCTGGCCTCGGCGCTCGACGCGCTCGACGCCGAAGGCGGCGTTGCCGCGCGCGGCCGGCGCTACACCGAGAACTGCCGCGTCCTGGTCGAGGGCATGCGGGCGCTCGGCTTCGAGACATTGCTCGACGACGACCAGG
>Ga0209458_1000557_pt1 | contig 11899 bp, 14 predicted proteins | sample WorMetLIZAISLAND_FD_187411 | JGI IMG/M metagenome (GOLD analysis project Ga0209458, IMG submission 187411) | Marine gutless worms symbiont microbial communities from Max Planck institute for Marine Microbiology, Germany - Inanidrilus manae... ...
TCTCGGCCGGCTCTTTCTTGCTCATCGATTTCTGCCTCATCTTCGTTCCCTTCGGTCACTACGATGAGCCAGAAATCCTCCCTTGTGAAAACCCCTCAATGTGTCCCAAGGGTGCTGACGTCAGACAGACGCTAACGACATTGAGATCGGCCTGACCGGTCTGTCCGGTACCCTAACCTCGAGCGATTTCCTGGTCACCGCCAGCGGCGATACGGTGGTCAACTATTCGGGCACGGCGAGTTACACCTTCACCGGCAACGCCGACCTTTTGTTCGGCAGTTCCGGCGCCGACACGCTCACTGTCAGCGGCACCGGCACCGCGGCCGACACCATCGACGGCGGTGCGGGGAACGACCACATCAACCTGTCCGGCGGTTCGACCACCTTCGCCGTCACCAACATCGAATCGATCACCGGTGCCGCCAGCGGCGATACCTTCACCATCGCCAACACCATCTCCGGCGTGGCGCTCCGGATGGGCGGCGGCGGCTCGACCGACACGGTCAATCTCGCCGACGGCGGCAATACCTTCAGCGCTTGGGAGGACATTGAGGTCATCAACGGCGGCAGCCGCACCCGGCAATACGACCTCGGCGGCGGTACCGACACCATCACCACCCTGACGTCGGCCAATCTCGCCAACGTGGCCTCCGGCGAGACCCTGACCATCAACGCTTCGGCGGTAACGACGGCGTCAACGAACTGGATGGCACCCTCGTCATCACCGGCGGCGCCGGCAACGACGGCACGGATACGCTCCGCGGCATCCACAACATCGAGTTCACGGACGGCACCATCACCCTCGATCTCGGCAACGTGCTGACCTTCGACGGCTCGAACGATTCCATTTCCATCACCCAGACCGGCGTCGCCACGGGAAGCGGCGATTTCACCTACGAGGCCATCTTCAAGACCTCGAACTCGGCGGCGATGAAGATCATCAAATTCGGCGACGTCGCCGGCGCCACGAACGACCAGGCCGGCGGCATCACCGTCGGTTCGGATGGTACCATCTCGGCCACGTTGAACGGCACCGCCGGCCAGAGCTCGACCGTTACCGTCAACGACGGCAACTGGCACCATGTCGCCGCCGTCATGCAGAGCGGCACGTTGACGGTCTATGTCGACGGCGAAGTGGCGGCGACCAAGAGCGGATACAGCCCCGACATTGACGGCAACGAGGCAGGCCTGGTCGGCTACTGGCCCCTGGACGATACCGGTTCGACCGCCGAGAACATCGTTTCTGGCGGCGCCAACGGCACCATCTCAGGCGCCACATCGGGCAGCTCCACGGACCGCCCGGTCGGCGAGATCGAGGGCATCACCGGCACGTCGGGCGGCGATACGGTCACGCTGTCGACGGCCTTTACCGACGGCGAGACCGTATCGCCGCCCATACGGTTCGTTATGTGTCCTCGTCGGATGGCGCCGGCGCCGGAACCACCACCGGCTACGACACCATCACCGGATTTTCGACATCGACGGACACCTTTATGGTTGCCAGCGCCCTCGATACCCTGCTCGACGACATCACCAGCAACGGCGCATTGGGCTTCGTCAGCGATGCGGCCGCCAATTTCACGTCCACCCACGAGGCCCTGAAGATCACCGGCCTGAGCGATGCCAATCTCCTCGACCTGAGCACGGTGACCAGCGCCAACGGCGCCACAGACACGGCGGTCTACTATTTCCAGGAAAACGGTTCGACCGCCAATAACGTGGAAAGCGGCGAGCTGTCGATGCTGGCGTTGATCGACTCGGCCGTGCTTGACACCACGGAATTCACCGCGTCCTAGCCCGTCTGTTTGTTCAATCCCCGTGTTCCTCGTGGCGCAGTTCCAAGAGCGCCCGGTTGTAGGCGCCCATGACGTCGCGATGATGTACGCAGCCGCGGAATTTCATGGTTTCGACGTCGTCGACGACGGCGATATGCTCCTCGTGAGTGTCGCGCATCAGGGCCAGCGCCGTCTCCAAGTCGTCATCGGGCGTTAGCACCGGCGGATGCAGGCGGGCTACATCGCCGGCGTTGATCAGGTCGTCGACGTCGTGGTCGAAGGCGGCCTCTGAGAGGTCGGCCAGGGTCACGGTCCCGTAGAGCTCACCCTCGCCGCGGAGCACGAAGATCTCGCCGACGATGGATTTTTGCAGGCTGGTCCTGAGTTCGCCGAGGCTGACACCCCAGTTGACGGTTTCGGCGTCTCCCGCAATCACCCTCCCGACCCGTACCGAGCGCATGATCTCAGCCTCGAATCCCTCCTTGATGTTGATACCGCGCCGCTCCAGCTGCACCGTGAAAAACGAACGGCCGAAGAAATGATGGGTGATCTCGGAGGCGACAACGACGGCGATCATGACACCCAGGGTCAGCGCATAGTTGCTGGTCATTTCGAAGATGATCAGGGTCGTCGATATGGGGGCGCCGAGGACCGCGGCCGACACCGCGCCCATGCCGACAATGGTATAGGCGCCCGGACCCGACGACAGCTCCGGGAAAACGCCGGTGGCGCCGATGCCGAAGGCGCCGCCGACCATGGCGCCGATGACGATCGATGGGCTGAACACGCCGCCGCCGAAACCGAAGCCGATGCTAAGTGCCGTGGCCAGGATCTTGGCGGTGCCGACGGCGACCAGAACCCAGAAGGAGAACTTCTGAAGAAGCGCCGCCTCCGTGGTGCCATAGCCGACACCGAGGACCTGCGGAAAGGCGAGCGCGATGATACCGACGGCGAGCCCGGCGATGGCCGGCCGCGTCCATGGCGGAACGGTCAGGCGTTCGGCCAGGGATTGGGCGGCGAAAATGGAACGCATGAAGACAATGGCGGCGATGCCGGAAACCAGGCCGAGCAGGACGAAGGCGGGAAATTCCCAGAACGACGCGATGATCTGGTGCTCCAGCGTGAAGGCCGGGAAGTCGCCGAAGAAACCGCGTGACACGGCGGTGCCGGCGACGCTGGCAATGACGATCGGGGCGAAGGCCTTGAGCGCATAGTGACCGACGACGACCTCACTGGCGAACAGCGCGCCGGCGATGGGGGCATTGAACGACGCCGCCACCGCCGCACCGACACCGCAGCCCAAAAGCGTGCGGGCCAGCGAGCGGCTCAGATGCAGGCGCCGGCCGACCCAACTGCTGAGCGCCGCGCCCAGGTGCACGGCCGGGCCTTCGCGGCCGACCGACGCTCCGGAGCCGATCGAAACGGCGCTGATCAGCGCGGCGCCCCAGCCGGCCCGTGTCGTCATGCGCCCGCCCTTCAAGGCGTTGGCTTCGATGACATCGGCGACGCCTTCCGGGCGGCGGTCCGGCATCAGGTGGTAGACGAGGATACCGACCGACAGGCCACCGGCCGCCGGAATGAGCAGGATGTGCCACCAGGGAATGGTCTCGGCGTGTTGGAACAGGCGCTCGGAGGCGGATCCGAAGAGGCCCAGTTGAACCAATAGGATGAATTCGCGAAACAGAATAATGGCACCGCCGGTCAGGCAGCCGATAACTCCGCCCAAGACCGACAGGATCAAGTGATCGTTGCGCAACAGGCGGCGCAACCGCGAGAGGATCCGGTGATAGGAGAATCTTGACCTGTTCATGGCTCGTCAGGTCGCGATTATAGAGTGAGTTGGTGAGAAAAACCTATCAACTAATGGGATGGTCGAGCGAATAACCGGCGGCCCGCACGGTCCCGATGAGGTCGGCACCACCGCCCGCATTGAGGGCATTGCGCAGCCTTCGGATATGGACATCGACAGTGCGCAGTTCGACGTAGATGTCGCGGCCCCACACCCGGTCGAGCAGTTGTTCGCGCGAGAACACGCGGCCCGGCCGCTCCAGGAACACGCGGAGAAGGCGGAATTCAGTCGGGCCCAGGTGAATAGAGCGGTTGTTGCGGGTCACCCTGTATTCTTCGAGGTTCATGACGATGTCTTCGAACTCCAGCATGTCGGCCGATTTCTCCGGATTGGTGCGTCTGAGGACGGCCTTGATGCGGGCAATCAACTCGCTGGGCGAGAACGGTTTGACCACGTAATCGTCGGCGCCGGTATCGAGACCGCGGATCCGGTCTGCTTCCTCGCCTTTGGCGGTCAACATGATGACCGGCATTCCCTTGGTATCTTCGTTGCGCCGGATCTGGCGACAGATTTCAATACCGGAGAGGTTGGGCAGCATCCAATCGAGGATGACGAGATCCGGAGGCTCTTCGGAAATCGTCGGCACGACCTCCTCGCCGTTGCTGACGACCTCAGTGCGGAAACCGGCGTCATCCAGGTTGTAGGCCAAGAGTTCGGTAAGCGAGCGATCGTCTTCAACGATCAAGACCTAGGGTTTCATTTCTTTCAGGTATCCTCAGTATCCGATTCGCTATCCCTGGTCTTCTCGACCACGAGGAAGCTCGATTCATCGTCCTTTTGGCGTTTCTCCGCTGGCATATAGCCGTGGACGAGGAAGTAGACGTTTTCGGCGATATTGGTTGCGTGGTCTCCAATCCTTTCGATGTTCTTGGCGACGAACAGGAGATGCGTGCAAGACGTGATGACTCGGGGATCCTCCATCATGTAGGTCAAGATCTCGCGGAACAGGCTCGTGTGCAGCGTATCGACCTCGGCATCGGCCTCGCGTACGTCCTCGGCCTTGTCGGCGTCGCGCTTGACGTAGGCGTCGAGCACATCTTGGATCATGTGCTGGACCTGACGCCCCATGCGCGGCGTCTGCGACATCGCTACCGTTCGTTTGGCAATGTTTTTGGCATAATCGCCGATCCGTTCGACGATCGCCGCCGTCCTCAGCGCCGTGATGACGACACGCAGATCATCGGCCATCGGTTGGCGAAGGGCAAGCATGGCGATGGCAAGGTCGACGACCTCGGCCTCGAGGGAATCGATCCGCGTGTCGCTGGCGATCACCTGTTCGGCCAGGTCCTCGTTTCTCTCGACCATGGCGTCGATCGAGTTGGCCAGCTGGTGTTCCGCCAACCCGCCCATCTCGGCGATGATGTTGTCGAGCCGGTTAAGGTCGTCGTCGAAGGATTTGACGATGTGTTCGCTTTGCATCCGATGGTTCTCCCATGACCTTCGTTATGTACGGACCCGGCGATGGCATCAGCCGAAGCGGCCGGTGATATAGCCCTGCGTTCGCTCTTCCCGAGGGTTGGTGAAAACTTGTTCGGTATCACCGATCTCGACCAGCTCACCGAGATGTAAAAAGGCGGTCCGTTGCGACACGCGCGCCGCCTGCTGCATGGAGTGGGTGACGATGACGATGGTGAAATTCTCGCGAAGCTCGTCCATCAACTCCTCGATCTTCGCCGTGGCGATCGGATCGAGGGCCGAGCAGGGCTCGTCCATGAGGATCACTTCCGGTGTCACGGCGATGGCCCGCGCGATGCAAAGGCGTTGCTGCTGGCCGCCCGATAGCCCCGTCCCCGGCGTGTCCAGGCGGTCCTTGACCTCTTCACAGAGACCGGCGCGCTCCAGGCTGTGGGTGACGATGTCGTCGAGTTCGGACTGGGTTTCCGCCAGGCCATGGATCTTCGGCCCATAAGCGACGTTGTCATAGATCGACTTGGGAAACGGGTTCGGTTTCTGGAAGACCATGCCGACGCGGGCCCTGAGATGCACGACATCGATCTTCGGATCGTGGATATCGAGATCGCCGAGCCGGATGTCGCCGGCGACACGGCAGCCCTCGATGGTATCGTTCATGCGATTGAGGCAACGCAGATAGGTTGACTTGCCACAACCGGAAGGCCCGATCAACGCCGTCACTTGGTTCTCCGGGATCTCAAGATCAATGTCGAACAACGCCTGCTTTTGACCGTAGAAGACACAGACGTCCTTGGTGACGAACTTCGCCGGCGCCTGAGGCTTTGAGATCGCATTATTCGAAGCTTCCGGTATGGCAGTAGCCTTTTCCATGGTCATCAATCTACTACCCTTACCAAGTGCGTTCGAAACGTATGCGCAAGATCACGACAAGCGCGTTCATTAAAACGAGAAATGCCAGCAGAACCATGATCGCGCCGGATGTTTTTTCGACGAAGGCCCGTTCCGGGCTGTCGGCCCAGAGATAGATCTGCACCGGCAACACCGTCGAGGGATCGGTAACCCCGCCTGGGATGTCGACGATGAAGGCGACCATGCCGATCATCAACAGCGGTGCCGTTTCCCCGAGGGCCTGGGCCATTCCAATGATGGTGCCGGTCAACATGCCCGGCATCGCCAGCGGCAGTACGTGATGGCTGACCATCTGCACGCGCGAAGCGCCCAAGCCCAGGGCCGCCTCGCGAATGGACGGCGGTACGGCTTTCAATGCCGCCCGGCCGGCGATGATCATCGTCGGCAAGGTCATCAAGGTGAGGACCATGCCGCCGACCAAGGGCGCCGAACGAGGCAGGCCGAAGAAGTTGAGAAATACGGCGAGCCCGAGAAGTCCGAAGACGATCGACGGCACGGCGGCGAGGTTGTTGATGTTAACCTCGATGATCTGCGTGAACCGGTTCTTCGGCGCAAACTCCTCAAGGTAGACGGCGCTGGCGATGCCGATCGGAAAGGACAGGATCAGGGTCACCAGCAACGTGTAGAACGAACCGACGGCGGCACCCTAGATGCCGGCCAGTTCCGGCTCCCGTGAATCACCCTCGGTGAACATAGAGGTGTTGAAGACGGTTTCGACGAGACCCCGATCCTTCAGCCGCTGGAACCAGGCGATCTGCTTGTCACTGACCCGGCGGCCGCTCTCCGGCGTTTCCGCCTTGATGACGCCCTTGTTGAACTGGTCGATGTCGTCGGACATCGGAAACAGGACGCTGACCCTTTTGCCGACGAGCGACGGATCGTCCATGACCAGTTCGCGCAATGAGAAGGCGGCGCCCGGGCTGATCATTTCGTGCACCCGACGTTTATCGCTGCGCGAGGTGACGTCGGGAAGCAGATCGAGCGTCGCCTGGCGGATCAGTTTCCGGTAGTTGGCGTTCGACAGGGTCTGCAGGTCGCGTGTGCCTTCCGGATCGATATCCTGCGGATAAAGCGTTACCTCGAGGCGCGCCATGGTCTGCATGAAAGCTGGCCAGCCGCTGGAAATGATGGTCGTGAATAAAACGCCGACGCAGAAAAGCGCGAAGACCACGGCCGCGATTCCGTACATGCGGAAGCGCCCTTCCGCCGCATAGCGCTTGGCCAAACCGGCGGCGATGCGGTCCGACGAGGCGGTGCGGCGGCCGTCGTTGCCGTTGATGTTGGCGGCGTCACTCATATTGTTCTCGGTATTTGTTGACGACCGCCAGCGCGATGACGTTGAGAAAGAGAGTCACGAAAAACAGCATCAGCCCAAGGGCGAAAGCGGCCAGCGTCTTGGCGCTATCGAATTCCTGATCGCCGACCAGGAGCGTCACGATCTGCACCGTAACCGTGGTCACCGCCTCGAACGGATTGGCGGTCAGGTTGGCCGACAGGCCGGCCGCCATGACGACGATCATGGTCTCGCCGATGGCCCTGGATGCGGCCAGCAACAGGCTGCCGACGATGCCGGGGAGCGCCGCCGGAATGATCACCTGGCGGATGGTCTCCGACTGTGTCGCACCGAGGCCGTAGGACCCTTCGCGCATGGCTTGCGGTACGGCTTTGATGACGTCGTCGGAGAGTGACGAGACGAAGGGGATGATCATGATCCCCATGACAACACCGGCGGCGAGCGCCGACTCGGACGCAATGACGAAGCCGCCGGTGGCGCCGAGCTCGCGGAAGAAGGGCGCCACCGTCAGGGCGGCGAAGAAGCCGTAGACGACGGTCGGGATGCCGGCCAGGATTTCGAGGGTCGGCTTGACGGTGCTGCCGACCTGGTCTTCGCGCAGCGCCGTCTGCGGGCTCCACTCGAGACCGAACAGGAAATCGACGGGCGAAACCTTGCCGAAAAACCGGATCGATTCGAAGAGCAGGGACAGCACGATGCCGATGGTCGTCAGGATGGCGACGGCGGAGCACAGGAACAGAATGATGCGGATGACACGCTCGACACAGACGCGGGTGCCCATGTCTTTGTGAATGACCTTGGTGCCCCAGGCGATGCCGCCGATGGCCAGACAAAGAACGACGACGCTCTTCGCCATCAGGCTGATCTGGCTCAAGTTGGCATAGCGTGCCGCCGCCTCATCCAGCCACGGCTGGTCCTGGCGGCTCGGAATGTTGCCGGTGGCCAAATTCGTGATGTCGCTGATGACCAGCGACAGAGCGGAGTCGTCCTGGTTTCGGACTTCGCGGGGCAGGTCCGAGAGGACGAGGGACTGAATGATCCCCTGTTCCATGGTAATCCACAGGACCGACACGACGAGCGCGGGAATGCCGCACCAGATGGCGACGAAATAGCCGTAGTAATTTGGCCTCGAATGAAGACTGCGGATATGGCCGTCGGCCAAAGATATGGCCCGCGACCGGCCCATGTAAAAACCGCCAACCGTCAAGGCGATGAGAACCAGATATAAATAGGTCAGGGACATCGGGGGTCAGTGGCTTCTTTGAGGGTCGGAACACATAAGAAAATAAAAAATGATCATCCGGAGAGCCGCCGGGCGGTGATCTCACCGCCCGGCGTGCGTCCGGAAACTACATCGAGAGGTTGTGGTTCAAGCCTTTCGCGTCTGTCGCGTATTTCTTGCGCTCGGCGTCCGGCATCGGAATCAGACCCTTGTCGGTGAGGTACCCGTCCGGGCCCCAGGCTTGTTCGCTGGTGAACTCGGCCAGATATTCCTTGATACCCGGAACCGTGCCGACGTGCGCGTTCTTGACGTAGAAGAACAGCGGGCGCGAGACGCCGTACTTGCCGCTGGCGATGTTTTCGAAGGTCGGGCCGTTGCCGTCGACGACGCTGCCCTGGACCTTGTCGGCGTTCTGGTCAAGGAAGCTGAAGCCGAAGACGCCGAAGGCGTTCGGGTTGGCTTCGAGCTTGCGGACGATGAGAACGTCGTTCTCGCCGGCTTCGATGAAGGCGCCATCTTCACGGATCGAGTGACAGATGGCTTTGTATCTCTTCTTGTCCGTCTTCTTAAGGGCGGCAACGTCCGGAAACTTCTTGCAGCCGCCTTCCATGGCCAGTTCGACGAAGGCGTCACGCGTGCCGGAGGTTGGCGGCGGGCCGAGAACCTCGATCGTGGTCGCCGGTAGGCTCGGGTCGATGTCGCTCCACTTCTGATACGGATTGGCCATCAGCTTGCCGTTGTTTCCCGGAACGTCCTTGGCGAGAGCCTGAAAGATCTGCTTTTTCGTCAGTTTCATGAGCGGCGCCGACTTGGCGTTGGCGATGACGATGCCGTCGTAGCCGACTTTCACCTCTGTGATCTGAGTGACGCCGTTCTTGGTGCAGCGCTCGATCTCGGATTTCTTGATGGCTCGCGAAGCGTTGGTGATGTCGGGATGCTGGGTGCCGATGCCGGCGCAGAATAGCTTCAGGCCGCCGCCCGAACCGGTGCTCTCGACGACCGGCGTCTTGTGGTTGGTGGTCTTGCCGAACTGTTCGGCGACGACCGTGGCGAACGGATAAACGGTGGACGATCCGACGATCCGGATCTGGTCGCGCGCATCGGCGCCACCGGCGTTCGCCAACCCGACGGCGACGGTGACGGCAAATGCGAAGGATTTGCGAAGCATGAACTTCTCCTCGTGTTCTAGGTTCTCGGAACGGGTACGGCCCATACTCACACTCCAGCGCGCCGACCCGGTTTACGGGCGGCAACCTATTGAGGTCCGGCATATATAATGTGTCAAAACCGTGAAGCTTTTGTGACAGGCCCCGGCTCGCGTGCCGGTTCGGCCATTTTCAGACCCGCGGCAAGAACACGGAGAACCGGCTGCCCTCGCCCATTTCGCTCTCGATGCGCAGCCGCCCACGGTGGCAGTTGACGATGTGTTTGACGATAGCGAGCCCCAACCCGGTGCTGACCGGGCCGGCGTCGGATCCTGGCGATCGTGCTTGATCGACACGATAAAACCGCTCCGTCAACCGTGGAATATGTTGGCGTGGTATTCCTTCCCCGTGGTCGGCGACATGAACGACGACCCCCGGTTTTCCCGTACCGGGTATGCGTTCGACCGTCTCCGCCGCCACCTCGACCGCGGTGCCGGGGCGGCCGTAGCTTATGGCGTTTTCTATGAAATTTCGGAACACCTGTGTGACCTGGTCGTTGTCGCCGATGACGTTCAGATTTTCATCGATGCCGGTCACTTCTATGGTCATGTTGCGGGCATTGGCGCGGGCGGACAGGAGTTCGCGGACACCGGTCAAAGCCGTCGATACATCCACGTCCTGGCGAGGGCGCACGTGCTCGTCGATCTCCACCCGGGACAACGACATCAGGTCGTCGATGAGGCGGTTCATCCGCTCCGCCTCGTTTTTCATGATGCCCAGGAATCGCTCCCGTTTTTCGCCATTCTCGCCAGCCGATCCCCGCAAGGTTTCGACGAAACCGAGGATCGAGCTCAAGGGCGAGCGCAGTTCATGCGACGCATTGGCCACGAAGTCGGCACGCATTTGATCGGAGCGGACGGAACCGGTCTTGTCGTGAAGAGAAATCAACGCCCGGACGACCGAACCGTCTTCGAGCTCGACGCCGCGACCAAGTGGAACGGCGTGGAGATCGAATACCATCGTCACCGAACCGCGAATGGAGAACTCCTCGGTCTCTCGTTCGCCCTCGGTCAACGCGGCATCGACCGCGCTCAAAACCTGCGGGTGACGGATCGTCATGGCAAGGTCGGTGTTCGATCTGACGTCGCCGAAAACCTCTATTGCCGCCCTATTTGCGAACACCACGTGCCGGTTCTCGGAAATCAGAAAGATGGGATCCGGCAAGTTATGGAAAATGGTCTCGAGCGGCTGGGCCATGTTCGTGTGGTCACATTGTCCGGGTCAAATGGCAATCTCCAACGGGCGCCCCCGTCAGGCGGCTTTTTGGGACGCCATCACGCGGTCGCGGCCGCTTCGCTTGGCAAGATAGAGGGCCTCGTCGGCACGGGCCACGAAATCTTCGATCGACTCGCCGGCATAATACGTCGTGGCACCGGCCGAGACGGTGACCTTGCCGAGGTCTTCGCCGCTGGCGCGATTGACCAATCGCTTGCGGCAAATCCTGTCGCGGATCGTATTGGCCAGGCTCGCGGCGCCGTCGAGGCTCGTGTCGGGAAGGATGATCGCGAATTCCTCGCCGCCGTATCGGGCCGGCGTGTCCTGCCCCTTGACCGTATCCGACAACACGGTGGCCAGCAATTTGAGGACCTGGTCCCCCATCTGGTGGCCATGTGTATCGTTGAATTTCTTGAAATGATCAATGTCGATCATGATCAGGCTCAGCGGCGTTCCATTGTTCACAGCCTCTTGCGACGAAAGAGTAAGGACCTTGTCGAATCGCCGGCGATTGGCGATGCCGGTTAGGGCATCGGTCATCGCTTCCTGGCGCAAATGCTCGAGGTCTTCCTGCAGCCGCGAAATTTCGGTTGTCGAATGGTTGAGTCGCGATTCCAGGGCACGGTTCTTGTCGCTGATAAGGGTCGTCGCCTGAAGGATCTTATCGATGGCCGGCTTGAACACGCCTTTGTCGTCTTCCTTAAGGACCTGAGCGAAAACGTGGAGGTTATCGCTATAGGCCCCGGTTTCGTCGCTGACCTCGTTGACCTGATCGAGAATGCTGCGGATTTCGCCGAGCAGCGAATCCGCCGCCCGTTCAACGGCCGGATTAGCGTGACCCCCGTCGAAAAAGGTTGAATAGTCGTCCGTTAAGAAGCCCTAATTTCGCGGGGGTCTTGGGCTGATTGACGTCCAGAATGTTTCCATGATTTCACGCAACAGATCCGCCAGCCATTTGAGGATGAGGCGCAGGTTGTGGCCGATGGCGGTGAGCACGGCATTGGCGTGGTCGCCGTA
>Ga0209458_1000558_pt1 | contig 11894 bp, 14 predicted proteins | sample WorMetLIZAISLAND_FD_187411 | JGI IMG/M metagenome (GOLD analysis project Ga0209458, IMG submission 187411) | Marine gutless worms symbiont microbial communities from Max Planck institute for Marine Microbiology, Germany - Inanidrilus manae... ...
AGTGCGCGAAGCGCATCATAGTTGAAACTATGGACTTTAAGTCCCTTCACTTTCAGTCCGTGGCTTGTCCACGGATGAGGACTTTAGTCCTCCAGACTATGGACTTTCAGTCCATAGTGGTTGATTTCGATCCCCTCTCCCCAACCCTCTCCCGGAGGGAGAGGGGGCGCTCGTGGCGTGCCCAACATACTGCTATCGGCTATGTTCCCACTTATAGATTAACCACTACCAAGGTATGAAATGTCCCGAACTCCGGTCTGATCCGGACCGCCGTCTCAGCGTCGCACCCATGCTGGACCGGACTGACCGTCACTGTAGGTATTTCCTGCGTCTGATCAGCCGGCACACTTTATTCTACATGGAGATGGTGACCATCGGCGCTTTGCTCCGTGGGGATCCCGGACGCTTCTTGCGCTTCGATCCCGCGGAGCATCCGGTGGCGCTCCAGCTCGGGGGCAGCGACCCGCAGGAGCTGGCCGCCTGTGCCCGCCTGGGTGAGGAAGCGGGCTTCGATGAGGTCAATATGAACCTGGGCTGCCCCTCTAATCGGGTGCAGTCCGGGCGCTTCGGGGCCTGCCTGATGGCCGAGCCGGGATTGGTCGCCGACTGTATCGCGGCCATGAAGGAGGCGGTGTCCGTACCGGTGACGGTCAAGACCCGCATTGGTATCGACGAGCGGGACAGCTACCAGGAGCTCCGCGACCTGATCGGCGCGCTGGCGGCAGCCGGCTGCGATGCCGCGATCGTCCACGCCCGCAAGGCCTGGCTGAAGGGCTTGAGTCCCAAGGAGAATCGGGAGATTCCGCCTCTGCGCTACGAGGTGGTACAGCGGCTCAAGGGGGACTTCCCCAAGCTACCCGTCGTTATCAACGGCGGCGTCACCACACTGGCGCAGGCCCGGTCCCTACTGCGAGGCCTGGATGGGGTCATGATCGGCCGCGCGGCCTACCGGAATCCCTGGCTGCTCGCGGCGGCGGATTGTGAGATCTTCGGCGACCACCGTCCCCCACCTGGTCGCCGCCAAGTCCTGGCGGCCTACAGCGCCTATCTGGAGCGGGAGCTGGCGGCCGGGGTGCCGCTGAATACCATGACCCGCCACATCCTCGGCCTTTTCCAGGGCAGACCAGGGGCGCGGCGTTGGCGGCAGGCCATCAGCAGGCATGCCCACCGGCCCGGACGCGATGGTCGCTGGTTGCTGGAGGCGGCCCCACCGGACCCGTGATGCCGATGCCTCAACTTGAAAAGAAAACCGGACGACTCAAGATCAGAGGACCTATCCATCGTTTTCATAAGCACAGGGGATTGCCATCATGACCATCGAGCGCATCATTCTGGCCGTTGCCGGCACCGCCATCCTGCTCTCTCTCGGCCTAGGCTATTCCGTCAGTCCCTATTGGTACTGGCTTACCGCATTCGTGGGCTTCAACCTCTTACAGTCCGCCTTCACCGGGTTCTGCCCCCTGGCCATCATCCTCAAGAAGCTCGGACACAAACCCGGAAACGCATTCTGAGCCGGGAGCGATCCGCACGGGGCCTCTCCCCGGCCCCTATGAGTCGATGAGCTGGCGTCAGGGCCGTTGACATTTGTTTAAGCATGGGAAATTGCCAGGTCTTCGGGTGCCAGCGAGGCGCAGCAAGGTAGGGTGGGCTGTGCCCACCAATGCTGCTGGTGGGCACAGCCCACCCTACAAGTCCTGTTCGCCGAACCGCAATTTATAGCTCACACGCGAATCAAGTCTGCGGCTGGTAGTCCGAGGGTGGTTCGGAGCCGGTGCCGAAGAAGAATTTCTCCATTTCCCCTTCGAGAAAATTCCGGGCTTTGGGATCTACAGGGCTGAGGCGGTACTCGTTGATGAACATCGTCTGCTGACGTAGCCAGTCCTGCCAGGCCTGCTTGGAGATATTTTCGAAGATACGCCTGCCGAGATCGCCCGGGTAGGGTTGCCGATCGAGGCCCTCCGCCTCCCGCTGCAGCTTGCTGCATTGAACCATTCGACCCATTTGGATTCCCCTTTAAGGTGTTGGAAGTGTGTCTGTAATTTCCCGCAAGATACGGGCGACGGGCGCGGCCAATCCCAGGGCGATCGGCTGCCGCGGGTCGCACCAGAGCGCCCGGTCGCCGTCCGCTATCGCCTGGGATTCGGATTGCAGCTCGACCCGTAGCGGTCTGATGTCCAGAACAAAGTGAGAGAAGGTATGACGGCGGGCCGGCAGCATTTCAACCCGGCGTGGAAGCACGCCGAGGCGCTGCCGGCACCAGTCGGCCACATCCTGTCTGGGGCCACACTCGGGAAAGCCCCAGAGCCCGCCCCAGATCCCGGTGGGTGCGCGCGGCTCCAGCAGTGTCTCCCCGGCCGGACTGTGTACCACGAGCCACCGCGACTCCCGGACCGGCAGGATTGTCCGCGGCTTCGGCTCCGGAAAGGCGGTCGGCCTGCCTTGCCGTAGGGCCATACAGCCGTGAGCAAGCGGACAGCGATCGCAGCCCGGTTGGTGACGGGTGCACAGGGTGGCGCCGAGATCCATCATAGCCTGATTGTAGGCGCGGACCTCGGCCCGTGGCGTGCAGGCCTCCGCAAGTGCCCATAAGCGGTGCTGCACGGCGCTGCGACCGGGCCAGCCGGGGACCGCGAAGCACCGGGCCAAGACCCGCTTTGCGTTGCCGTCCAGGATGGGGTGACGCTGGCCGAGGGCAAGGGACAGAATCGCCCCGGCAGTGGAACGCCCGATCCCCGGGAGCTCCCGGACCTGTCGGATGTCGTGCGGAAAACGCCCGCCGTAGTCGGCAAAGATAAGACCCGCGGCCCGATGCAGGTTGCGGGCGCGGGCATAGTAACCGAGGCCCGACCACAGGTGCAGGACCTGATCCAGGTCCGCCGCGGCCAGATCCGTCACGGTGGGGAAACGGGCCAGAAAGCGCTCGAAGTAAGGGAGGACGGCGGCAACCTGAGTCTGTTGGAGCATGATCTCCGACACCCAGACCCGGTAGGGGCTCGGGTCCCGCTGCCAGGGCAGGTCCTTGCGGCCATGCCGTTCGAACCAGGCCAATAAGGGACCTGTTATCCGGTCAGTTTCCACGCGAGCTTGTTTCCTTCCGTAAAACCCACAGGCGACAAGTGTAACGCCGACAGGGTAACCAAATTATGTTCAATTCCCCTATTATTTCTGCCATCCCTGGCACCTATCCATAGCACTTGCGATTCCGGTACTCCCTGCCGGAATCCAGGTGCCAGGGATGGCAAAAACAATAGGGGGTTGAACAATTATGATGGTTCAACTTAACGACATTGCATCCAAATGTCCCTCTGCCATTTCAGTCCATCATCCACTATGGACTGAAAGTCCATAGTCTGGAGGACTAAAGTCCTCATCCGTGGACAAGCCACGGACTGAAAGTGAAGGGACTTAAAGTCCATAGTTTCAACTATGATGCGCTTCGCGCACTAAAGTTATTGAAGCAATGAACGTTCATTCAAGCAGCGCGTATTTTCCTCTGATTTCTTTTACGTCCTTGGTTCTGCCCGCACTGCTGTCTTCCAGTCCCCTCTCGATGGCTCCACGCACATAAATTTCGCGCATCGAGTCATCCCATGTTGCATGAGCCGGTAGTCGGTCGATCAGTCGACAGGCATCTTCTTTCCTAACTACAGTAGACATCGATGTGTCTCCTCTCGGTAGGATTCCGGGGTGGTTCCTTAATTCTACGCACTATCATCCTGTTTCATAAAATAGACAGGATTGACAGGATTACACAAGATTTACAGGATGCTTGTATTTTAAATAAAAATATCCTGTTAATCCTGGAAATCCTGTCAATCCTGTACTATTTATGATAAGGGCAAAGATCAACGCCCGAGCAGGTTCTTGAGGCCCTGGCCCAATCCTTTGATTCCAGTACGCTCTTCCAGGGATTGGAACAGCTCCTCGCCCTGTTCGCCGAGCTTGCGTTTGGCCGCTGTGCCCAGCACGCTACCCAGGTCCAGATCCCAGCGGGGGTAATCGAAGGATCCCGTCAGGTGCACAGGGATAGGGATCCCTTCCAGTCCCCTGATACCACGACCCCGCTGTGGCTTGATAAACTTGGGCTCGAAGCGGTAGTCGATGTGCCCTTGAACGAGATCAAGGGTACCGGCGCCGGTGATGCGCAGCTGGTCCGCGGTTGCGACTAAATCCCGGTTGCTCAGGACCCCATTCCGTACCTCGGCACTGGCGTGCAGGTCCTTAAATTCGGTCTGCATCGGCAAGTCCTCCGGCAACGCCGCACCCGATAACCAGGCACTTGCTTCCCGGATCAACCGCTCCAGGTTGATGCCCTTGACTACACCATGCGGGAAACGGATCGCCAGGGTGCCGGCAAGGCTACGCCGGAGCGCATCTCTGCTATGCCCGGTGGCGGTCAGGTCGGCGGTAATCTCGCCTCGCCCGCTCACCCGGTCGCCCCAGGGTAAGTCCGCGAGCAAGTGACCGGGTTCGACCTCCTCCGCGCGCTGGACCAACCCGACCCTGGGCTCGGTACCCTTGATGTCTAAGGCTAATCTGCCTGCCAGCCTGCCCTCACAGAAACGCTGCACCCGATTGTCGATCTCTAGGCTCCCATCCTTGGCCCGGATCTCCAGGTCGGTATCATCGAATCGAAGCCGAGCCAGCTTGAGCTCGCCGATGCGCAGGCGGCCTTCCAGCTCCAGGTCGCCGATGGGTCCTGCGATAGCTGGAGTGCTCGCCGATCCAGGTATAGGGACTGACGGCAAAGGCGGTTGCGAATCTTTCGCTGCCGGACTTGCCGCTTCGGGTAGAGGGACTGATACTGCCGGGGACTGGTCCGAGACAGGGGTCGCCGCTGCAGTCGCCTTGCCCGTGTCCAGTCCTGCGGGCGCGGCGGTAGACTCGGCTGTTGGCACCCGCTGTTGCGACACCTGCCCCGGCGGCGCCGAGGTTTGCTCGGCTGTTTGCTCGCCTATTTGATCGATAGGGGGCAGATAGGAATCCAGGTCGAGCCGATCGGCCACCAGATCGAACCTGGATCTCAGAGGACCGGTCGAGATCTGCTCGAGCTCTCCGGTGAGCCGCGTCTCATCGACACTCAGCACCAGATCCGACACCCCGAGCCGCCCGTTCTCCAGGCGCCAGCTGGCGTCCAGGGAGCAGCGTCGGAAGGTCTCAGGATCCGCTGTTTGTGGCAACGGCAGACCCTGGTGCGTCAGCCAGGCACGCAAGTCGAAGGCATCGACCTTCAGGTCACCGGTAAATACCGGGGTGGACAGCAGCGTCTGTCCCAGCGCCGTGCCGTTTGCCGATAGGGCCCCGGAACGGATCACAAGATCGGTGACTTGCAGGCGCTCGGCGCTCAGATCCAGATCCAGGCGTGCATTGACCGTAGCTTCGACGCGGCCTCCGGACAGGGCCGTATCGAAGGCATGGATATCGAGAACTACTTGATCGGCCAGATAGCGTCCGGCATCGGGGTCCGCATCCACCCCGGCGTGCAACCCAAAACCCACGGCCAGGTCACGACCTAGGCCGAATCCTTCCAGCCGCACCAGCAGTGGTTCCAGCCGTATCGGCTGTGAGCCGTCGCCGATCCGGAGCTTGCCCTCGGCGCACACTGCAGCGGGCTGGCCCACGCCGCCGGCACGCATCGAGCCGGTCACGCGCCAGGCCACGGGCCGGTCGGGTGCGACTGGGCTCGCCGTGGCCTCCAGGCCCTCGAACACCAGCCATTGCCCGGACCAGCGGTCGTCCCAGGTTACCTGGGCATCCGAGAGATCGACCCGGCCGATAGGGGGCCAACCGGTTGCGGGATCGGCCTCGGCGGCCCAGGCGTCGAAGGGGCCTGGTGATCGCGACGGCCCTGCCAAGCGCCAGGGCCCGAGCACCCGGCCCGCCCCCAGCGGCACCGCCGGGATCTGACCGGCATCCCAGTTCGCACGCCCCTGCCCGTCGCGGATCAGGTGCAGGCGCAGGCCTTCCACGCGCACCCGGGCCAATTCGAGACGTCCTGCCAGCAGGGGCGCCCAACGCGGATAAAGCCGCATCAGATCTATCTCGGCCAGATCCTGCCCCAGGCCAGCGAGCGCCCCAGGCACCGACGCCTGCCTGATCTCCAGGACCGGCTTGGGAAACAGCGCGACCCGCAGGTCCCCCGCGATGACCAGCTCGTGACCGGTAGCCGCCTGGAGTTCAGCCTGAATGTCGTCCTTGTAGGCATTGAGGTCGACCACATAGACGGCAACCACCAGGGTGGCAACCGAGAGCAACAAGAGGACGGCGAGGAATTTCAGTAGCTTGTTCATGTGTGGAGGGGATATCCCTCATGGATGGCGTGGTGCGGAAAAGGGCCGCACACCTGAGGCCACAAGGTGAAGCAGAGAAGTCTGCTCTCTACTCTACCCGGAGTTTGCTCGGAATTTCCAGACAGTTCATCGAACCCATTTACATGTCAAGACCGTGGTAGCGGGGAAAACTACGAATCACGCGAATCGACGCGAATGTTCCCACGACGGTTATTTCAATCACCACGAAAAGCACGAACGCACACGAACAAAAAATTTCGTGTCCGTTCGTGTCTTTCGTGGTTAGAACCTATTGACATTTAGCCTGTAGGATGGGCAAAGCGAAGCCGGTCCATCCGGATGGTCTCAATGTCTGGTCATTGCGCAGGGTTTTCCAAACCGCAGCCGCTTGTCGGGAGGCAAATAAGGCGCAGCGTGCCCATCACATGGCGATGGGCACGCTGCGCTGTGTGCATCCTCCCAGGTAGTCACGGTTTAGGAATCTTCATGAAATGACCGTAGCCTTGAGCCTATCCCGCCAAGCGCTTGCTTTGCCCATTCTAACTTAGAGGCTGTATAAAAACCAGGAACGGATTGCGTAGGATACAGAGAGTCCGCGGGCTCGGTGACAGCCGCTAATCGGACAGGATTAACAAGATCAACAAGATTAACAGGATTTTTTATAAGTTCTCGTGTTAATAAAAATAACGGAATGATAAGTTATGGGCTTAACATTTCCGCTTGACGGGTGCACAATGCTCTCAAGTCGAGAGGAAATGCCATGAACCTGCTAACCGTCTTCCAACGCTTCCCCGATCAAGAAGCCTATATCGAGCATCTTGTTTGATGCCGCTCTCTTTGTCGCGGTCACCCGGTAGCGTTCCATGATTCATTCGATAGCGGGCTTGCCATTCACCACGTAGTCGTAGGCTTCCAGCGGGATGTCGCGCAAGACCAGATGGGCGTTATAGGCAATCACTGTTTTATCCGGCTTTCGGTCTTTTTTGCCGAAGCGCATCTTGTCCACTCGGTAGTCGTCGCCTTCCATGACCAGGCGTTTCTTGTCCTCGGTGAGCGGGTAGGGACCCACAGTTTCGTAATTCAGATGCCAGTTGCCCAGCTCGCGTCCGGCGTCGCGGAAGGCGTGAAAGTCCTGGGCGAAGGGGATGCGCGGCAACGTCTTCTTGAGGTTGGCGGCGAAGCGGCTTTTGTATTCCGGCGAATGCAGGATGCCGTAGACGTACCAGAAGATGTCTTCTAGCGATGGTGATCTGGTTCGAATCGCCTTCCTTGATGGGCTTACGTTCAGCAGCCATGGGCTTCGTCTCCGGTGTCCTCTTCCAGCAGCAGCAGACGATCTGAGTTGGTATGATGGTTAAGCGAGTCACCTCTGCTCTCACAGTCGTCTGAAAGAGGCTCTGAGCGGCTCTGTGAGGCGTTTTCCCGCCTGCCCCCTTCCCTCATGCACCTTCCGTACGGCCTCTACGGGCCTTTCCTTGCTGAAGATAAAGCATTCCCTTGGTGAGACAGGGCAACATTCCCTCGGAGCCGACACTTTCAGAGTTACAGGGCGCGCACAGCGGAGGTCACCCCGAAGGGATCGTAAGGAGCGAGTTGATAAACGCCATGGTCTCGCGTGCTTCGGGATGCTCGGCGGCAAAGTCGCGTAAGTCGAGAGTTATGCTCCGCAGCCTTAACCACCGCTTCATGAACATTTGTGGGAGATGAAATCCCTTGAAACCGGATCACGGGAGTCTTTCGAGCGGTTCGCACCCCTGTCCACGGCGATTAGCACATCTTGATGGGAAAGGAAGACGCGACCGGTATATGGATCATGCCACTGGCCGGCAATGACGCGGCACTTGCCAGTATCCAATGTGACGGCCACGCAGCTTTCGGCGGTAAGCAGCGGCTGCGGGTTTCCCTGACGGTCTTCGCCGTCTATCTCGGCGTGACGAAATCCACCGTGAGCCAGTGGGAGCAGGGTCTCAAGAAGCCCCGTGGTCCGGCCTTGCGGCTGCTCGACCTAGCAGACCGGAAAAGGCTTGAGGCGATCGCCTGAGGTGTCAGAAGTCTACTTCAACCGTAGTCGCAAATAATGTTGAAATTCTGGTTGGCCATGTCGGTTTCGGGTTTGACCTTGGCAACGATGAAGCCGACCCAACCGAAGCGCGGATCTGGTTCCGGGGGCACGATTTTCTTTTCGTAGTTGATGGGGACCCATATGACGATATCATCGGGCTTCAGGCGGTCGCCCCTGGCGCTCGGGGTCTTCGCGCATACGATGAAGCCGCCGTCCTCTGAAGCCACTCTGAGAATGGCTGTTTGCCTTCCGTCATCCTCTATCTTCACGGAGACGGCAGTTCCAAATTCCTCCGATGAATCGAGCACAAGAGCAATAATACCCTGCTTCGTCTTGATATCTGTTTGGCCGTATTTGCACTGGTATTCGAGGAATGCCTGGCCGCTCTTGTAGATTAATTTCTAGGGTAGCCCTGACTGCTTCGGCTTCTTGGAGAAAGGCCATACCATCGGCCGCGCCTCCTATTAAATTTCTAGTGCTCATTGTCGGCACAATTCGATCACGCGCGCTAACTTTCAGGGTGCACAACAAGCACAAGGCATACTGCGTTCCGTGTGCTTGCGACTACACTGTGAGTGCACCCCCCGGCCGAGGACGAAGAGGAATCGAGCCTCGCCGGAGATCTACGACTACCTCGAAGCCTAGGGCGTGCTCTACGCCATCCTGGCTTCCCGCCAACAAGGTGCTGCAAGAAGGGGACATTGGCCACCTCCTCAAGCACCCCGACGGCCTGCCGCCCAAGGACGTTCGCCGATATCACGCGAACTTCAGCTATCAGGTCGGCACCTGGGACAAGCCCCGCCGCGTCGTCGCCAAGATAGAGAGTGGTATCCGGGCGAGCTGTACTCGCGCGTCGGGTTCATCGTAACCAACCTGAGCTGTCCCGCCGAGCGGGTGGTCGCCTTCTACAATCAGCACGGCACGGCCGAGCAATACATCAGGGAGAGCAAGAGTTCGAACCGCTGGACCGGGCTGTCATGCCGCAAGTTTGTCACGCAACCAGCCCACGACATCGCTGGGCTACAGTCACGATTATGCACGCCTCAAGACCTGATCCTATTATTGCATGTCTCACCTAGTGGCCGACAAAAGTATTCCATTCATCAATCGCTTTCTGCGACTCACAATTCGCATACACGATGGCATCGTTTGCAAAGGCTTGGACATCATCTGTATACCGCTTCATTTGATCCAGCCACTGTTCGATTTCATCCCGGAAGCTGTGAACCTCCCACTCCGAGCAATCAGACAAGTTACCGTAGCTCCCGCAGTAGGGTGCCGTCGGCGCGCTTCCCCACGGGGCATTTTGAGCACTGGGTTCAAAGCAAAAAGTCCTTGCCATTCCTGGGACTATGAGTGCACCCAAGCCGACAATGAGGTGCAGTTTTATAGGATAGTTCATCAAATGCTCAAGCCTATAGGTTGCCGGGTAGAGCTTCGCACTACTCTCATCAATCAGGCCATGCAGGCACTGTGGGAGGACCCAGGGAGTGCTTGCTGTCGAAGCAAAGACCTGAGTGCCACACTCGGAAAGCAGAAACCAAGTCTAGAGGTCATCTTTGGGGGAAACTAAACACTCAGATGAGACCCTCATTGACCCTCAATCTGACCCTCATTGGTCTTCATTGCTTCAATAACTTTAGTGCGCGAAGCGCATCATAGTTGAAACTATGGACTTTAAGTCCCTTCACTTTCAGTCCGTGGCTTGTCCACGGATGAGGACTTTAGTCCTCCAGACTATGGACTTTCAGTCCATAGTGGTTGATTTTCGTTTCCAGGAGGGCCTTTTTTTGCTCCCGTAGCGCACACGATAGTTCGCGCAACAGCCTCCAAGCGCCGCCTTTGTAAGCGTTCCGGGACACCTCCGCCTTACCGGCCTCGGTCTTAGGCCCGGTCGATTTCTCCCACGGTCGCCATTTCCGAATCAGCTCGGCTTGGCGCGCACGCCGCTCCGGGGTCCAGCCATTCGCCATCGTTCTCCTCCAATAGTTTGTTTTTCAGCGTTGGATTTTTTTCCGAGCGCGGGGCACTATCGGGCACAGCCGATGCATTGTTCACCACCGAGCAGGCCACCTGCAAGCACTGCGGTCCAATCTGGCTGTGGTTCTCCGGCGAGATTCTGGGCTGCCCCTGGTGCTGGAACCGGGCAGCCAACAAACCGATACCGCGCCCCTGCTCCGTTCACTGCGGCGATTGCATTCACTTCGAGCGCATCGACCACCCCCACCTTAGGCACTGCGCGAAAGGCAAGCCGGAAGCCATCGCCGGATTGTGGGACACGGACCGACGATATTGCGAACGCTTTTTGCCAAGGCCACAGCAAACCCACAACGACCAACCCAGGCCCACAAGGGCTGAAACATCAAGGTGAATTTTCCAAATGATTTCGGTTAAAAAATCTGGAGGCGAACATGGGCGGCATGGGTAGCGGACAGCGCTGGTACTGGGGCGCGAAAAACTCTACTGACGACTACCGATCCATCGACGTGCGGCGCTGGAAACGGAATGGCCTGCTTACTCCGCACCAATCCTTCGACTGTACGTGGTCACGCCAGGGCGGGGTGGTGTCTTCCATCCGCGTGCGCACCGAACCGGACCGGGTGATTCTCACCTACCGCCACCGGAGCGGCGGTGAAGACTGGCAGGACGAAAGCTACCCCGTCTATCTCGACTGGACCACCTGTAACCTTGGTGGCCAACGCCCCTGGCTTCTCTGCCCCGCCCGTGGTTGTGGTCGGCGAGTGGCGATCCTCTACGGCGGCAGCATCTTCGCCTGTTGTCACTGTTACCAATTGGCCTATCCCAGCCAGCGGAAAACGGATTACGGCAGGATGGCACGGCGGGCAGATCGAATCCGCGACAAGCTGGGCTGGGAGCCGGGCTGTCTCAACGGCCCCGGCGAGAAACCCAAGGGGATACACTAGAACACCTTCGAGCAGTTGACGGCGTAACATGATGCCTTTGTACAGACCTCACTGGCCAGGATTGGCGCGTTTTAGCCTACCCAATCCTTGGTAATACTGGCACTGTAACAGCGACAGTTGCGACACCTGCGACACAAGAAACCGATCAGCCGGCAACTGTCGCACCAGTCGCAACTGTCGCAGTCGCAGAGCAGCCGGAACCCCTCTCTCTGAACCGTCACCGGAAGAAGCATCAAACATCCGGAATAACCAGGAGGCTCATCGGTACTTTCTGAAACGGTCGGAGGAAGTACCAGAACCAACCAGAGTCAACCGCTCAGTCAAGGGCCGAAACATATGACGACTACCGATCCATCAACGCGCGGCGCTGGAAACGGAATGGCTGGCTCGCCCCGCATCAATCCTTTTTGGTATTTTTCCATCCGCGCCAATTCCACAAGGAAATTAGTAGTTATGGGCTTGACATCTGGAAGAATCTAGGATAGACTTTTAATCAAGGAGGAAAATATGATGAATTTGTTCCAAATTTTAACACTGTTCCCAGATCATGAGGCGTGCATTGAGCATCTTGAGGAAATCCGCTTCCGGGATGGCGATTACTGTCCACATTGTAAGAGC
>Ga0209458_1000559_pt1 | contig 11834 bp, 8 predicted proteins | sample WorMetLIZAISLAND_FD_187411 | JGI IMG/M metagenome (GOLD analysis project Ga0209458, IMG submission 187411) | Marine gutless worms symbiont microbial communities from Max Planck institute for Marine Microbiology, Germany - Inanidrilus manae... ...
GATTACCGGTTTTCCTCACCAAACCGCCTGATCGAAGTGATCGGCGGTCAAAATCCAGAGAAAAAGCAGCCAAAGACGCCGTCGCCGGCCCTGGGGTGCAAAATGTGGAGGTTAATACGGGTGTCCAGATAGCATAAGAAAGATATATAGCCTTTATAAAATTACGAGACGAAAATTCTTTCTTATTTAAGAAATTTACAACATGTTCTCGAAACTCTAAAACATTTATGCCAATTGATTGATTTCTATCCTCTCCAAGTTCCCCCTTTTCTCTATGTAATCGTACTTTGACTTGAATTTGTGTATATGGTGCCCGATAAACTCGTCCGCAATATCAGCGGCATTCAACTCGCCCTCGAAACGCGCACAAACCGAGCTGTTCCAGAACTGGTGGAAATGAAGCTGACCGTTGAAGCTCAGGATCTCGGGATGCGAGTCGAGCAAGCTCTGGAAGAAGTCCGTTCCGGTGCGGCCCGTGGTGACCAGGGCGATCCACGGCAAGCGTTCCGTTTCGTCCCAAATGCGCGCGTAGTCCGTCATGAGATCATTTCCTCGTCGCCCGTTCAGGCGCTTTCCGACGACGGGAAGTCAATGATCCGACCGTAAATGCCGCAGTCTGTCGCGCAACGGGTTGTCAGTTCGAGGACCGGGTCTCGCGTCGGCGATCAGACGCCCGGATCACTCCTGAAAAATCGGCCGCCCGGCGGCAAGCTCGGTCTTGATGACGTCCTGGACCACGCCTCGCACCAGCCACTCGGGCAGGGCGCGGCTCTCGGCCAAGGCCTTGCGAATGCCCGTGCCACTGATCGCCTCGGTGTGCCCGTCGCTTTCGAAGACGTGCGTTTTTTGCTCGGGGTCGTATCTGACCTCGTCGAAAAACAGGGGCTTGATGTCGATCTCCCCCAGCTTCTCGAACAGCGCCGCGTTGTCGTCGGGGCCATAGAAATCGCCGACCCCGGTGTGGTCGCGGCCGATGATGAAGTGGCTGCACCCCATGTTCTTTCGGCACAACGCGGTGAACACGGCTTCGCGCGGGCCGCAATAGCGGGGCCAGGTCTGGAAGCTGCCCAGCACGACCTTTCCCGGCGAATACAGGGCGAAGTCGAGCATCGCCTGGTAGCAGTCGAGAACCAGGTTGGGGAGGAAGTCGCCTGACTTCCGCCGGCCGACGACCGGACTGATGAACAGCCCGTCGGCGTGTGTCCGGTCCAGGGCCGCGAGCTGGATGTGCTCGTGCGCACGGTGAACGACGTTCCGCGTATGAAAGCCGACCACCCGGCTCCAGCCCTTATGCGAGAAGATGAACCGGGTCTGCGCCGGGGACAGATCATAGCGCCGGTAGTCGGAGGGCAGTTGTTCGATCAACAGCACGTCGCCGGCGACGAAGTGCCGGCCCCGCGCCTTAAATCGAGCGACGCCAGGGTGGAGCTCCGAAGTCGTGCCGAACCACTTCTGGGCGACCACCTCGAGCTCGATCTCGTAGACCTGCGAGACGTCGAGCAGCGAATGGACGAAGCCATTTTCGTCGGTCAAGACGTACCGCTGGTCCGGTGACACCGATGCGGCGATGTCCGGCTGGACCGGCAGGACAATGGGCATCGGCCACACCGCGCCGGACGGCAGCCGGTACGCGTCGAGGACGCTGTCAAGCGTCTCCCGGGTCATGAACCCGGCCAGCGGAGAGTAAGTGCCCCTGGCGATCTGCTCGACATCCGTGAGCTCATCCACCCCCACCACCAGCCGGGGCAACGCGGCGGCGTCCCGGCGGTCGGATTCGCTCGCGAACCGCTGGATGAGATGGCCGCCATGGGGTTCGACCAGCAGCGATACCGGCTCACTCGCTTCGGTCAACGCCGCTCCCCTGGCCTCGGCCTCGTATTCATGGATGAGCTTGACGACCATGTTTGCGCAGGCCACCGGGTGGGCGCCGATCGCCGTCTCCGCGGCCAGGACCAGTCCGTCGGCGCCATCCCTCAGCGTGTTGTAGATGTCGTTGACCTCCGCCCGTGTCGGGGTCGGCGCGTCGATCATCGATTCCAGCAGGTTCGTGGCCACGTAGACCTTGTTGTTCATGGCCTTGACCTTGTGGATGATCGCCTTCTGGGTCGCCGGTATGCGTTCGATCGGCATCTCCCGTGACAGATCGCCCCGATCGATCAGCACCGCGTCCGAGTGATCGGCGATCGCCTGCAGGTCCTTCAGGCCGGGAATGCTCTCGATCTTCGAGATGATGGTCGTGTCCAGCCCGGCGAGATCGCGAAGAACGTCCACGTCCGCTGCGCAACTGGCAAACGACAAGGCGAAGTGCCGAATGCCGGTTTCGCGTCCGATTTTGACCGCGGCGACGTCCTTGTCGGTCAGCGGCGGCATGGGGATGCGGCGCTGCACGGTGACCGCCTTGTTCGAGCCGATCCGGCCGCCGTTCAGGACGCGCATGACGACCCGATCCTCCAGCTTCTCGATCACCTGTGCGAGGACGGAATCGAAGTCGATGCTGACGAAATCGCCTTCCACGAGCTTGTCGACGATGTAGGACGGGTAGAGCGTGATGTTCAGCGGGTCTCCCGGCACGGGACGCGCATGGGCCGTGATCAGCCGGTTTTCCCGAACCTCCATCTGGCCGTCGGCGAGCCAGCCGGAGCGGATCTGAGCACCCTCGGTGTCGAGGCAAAGGGGAACGTCTGTCCGGCTGCGCACGAACCTGATGACCTCGGCGACATCCTCGAGCCGCGTATGCGAGAGGTTGATGCGAAAAAGCATCGCTCCCAAGGCGGTCAGGCGCGAGATGACGCGGTCGTTCATCGACGCGGGCCCAAGCGTGCAGAGAAGTTCAATACGGCTCAAGACGGGAAACCTTCAGGGACGGCGGTGGAAACGCACCCCGAGAGCCCGTCCCCGGACCGGGGCGGGCAAGAGGGCAGGCGATGGACTCGGGCGGAACGGCCGGCGGACGCGCCGAGGCCGTGATCAGGCGTACATGGCCATGCCGTACTCGAGGTCGGCCACGTTCGGCATTTCGGCGTTCGGGTTGTCGACAGGCGCGCGGAAATACTTGTCCTGGAACTCCTGGCGGAGCTCATCGAAGATGCGGTTGCCTTCCGGCGTGTCCTCTTCGGCCTTCCTGATGTCCTTCCAGCGCGACTTCGGAAAAGCCACGTAGAGAACGAAGCACTTCTTCAGGCCGTTGATCTCCTCGATCGGGTACTGCGGCATGCGCAGGATGCTCTCGTCGGTGAGGCACTTGGTGATGTCGTCCGGATGGACCAGCCCGAGCATTTCGCAGGTCTGCCTGAGCGGCGTGCCGTGGAACGGCACGAACGAGTACATGTTCTGATTGTCCGCGGCGATGTGCCGGTTCAGCTCCACCGTGTCCATCGCCAGCTCGCGGGTCTCGTACGGAAAGCCGGTGATGTTGTTGACGCTGAACTGAATGTCGTAGCGGCGCGGGATCTTCAGCTTCTCGATGATGTCCGCGTTCGAGAACTCCCGCATCAGGTGCTTGGCCCGGAACTCCTCGTTCCCATGCTCGATCCCGAACGAGATGCGGTGCAGGCCGACCTTCGCCAGTTTTTCGATCTTGTCTTCCGAGATCGTTTCGGGCCGCGTCTGAATCCAGAACGGCAGGCGGATGTCCTCATAGATTTCGCAGAACTCGTCGAGCTCGCGATTGCTCATCGCCAGGAACGTGTCCGCCCAGAAGTAGTTGTACTCGATCTTCAGCTCGCTCTTCGTCCACATCAGCTCCTTGTGCACAAGGTCCATTCTTTTCTTTCGGAAGAACGACGTGTCGGCGTTTTCCTTGTACAGCTGGATCTGGTTGGGCGAGTTGCAGTAGGTGTACTTGTAGGGACAGCCGCGGATGGTCTCCACCGGGAGCATGCGGTAGACCCGGCCCGCCATCGGACGGTACAGGCGGGCGTCCTCGAACAGGCTCAGATCGATCATCGGGCTCTGGTTGATGTCGACCGGGTTCGAAATGGAGTTCTTGACGATCGAGCCATCCGCCCGCTTCACCCACAGGTTGGTGACGTCCTCCCAACCCAGTCCCCGCTCGATCCGGTCGCACATGTCGATCAGGCTGTTCTCGCCTTCGCCGACGCAAACCGCTCTGACCAGCCTGTGGCGGATCGCCAGGTTGGGCGCAAAGGTGGCGAAGACCCCCCCGATCAACACCGGGACTCGATCTCGGGTGATCTTGTCGCCGATCGACTCCATGACCCGACAGCCGAGCTGCCACATGTCCTCTGTCGAGGACATGGCTACCAGATCGGGGCGGAACCGGTCGTAGAGCGCGTGGACGTCCTCGCGCCAATCCGTGGTCCGCAACTGGATGCCGCGTGCGCCCATGTCGTAGGGGACGACATTCAGATGGTCCATCTTGGTGCCATCCGAGTCGATGCCGTAGTCGAGGTTGTAGTAAGTCGAATCGAAGAGCTCGACTTCGTGGCCGTGCTGCTTGAGAAGCGCGGAGAACAGCGCGATTGCCGGCGGCAGCATGTTCATCCCATAGGTGTTGGGATAGATGAAAAGAACCCTGATACCCATCGCCCGATTTCCTCAGTACGCGTTGATTGTCGGCAACCGCGTGCAGGCCGTGGTGCACCCACCACAACGGATTGCGTATACCACACGGCCCGCTGCGGCACATCTGCGAATTGTTCTTACTCTCAGCGGGACGTTCCGGAACGCCTTCGTTCCGGCGAGGCCGACCCTCCCGTCGCACGGGGTCCGCGGTTTCACAGCGCACCCTGTGTCGTGATCTGCGCGCGCGCCCAATCGACGAATCGCGGGATGCCGGTCTCGATGTCGATCCGGGGCTCGAAGTCCAGAACGGACTTCAGGCGCGAGACATCGGCGCGAAGGCCGAACTGGTCGCCCGGCGTCGATCCTTCCACGTACCAGTCCATGCCGTCGATATGCTGGCGCAGCACCTCGAGGACCCGGCGCACCGTCGTCCCTTGTCCGGTCCCGAGATTGAGCGTCTGACCGTCGGCGCGGTCCGATGTCGCGGCGCGCATCCAGGCCTCGACCACGTCCTCCACCTCGATGAAGTCGCGGAAACGATCGAGACTGCCCTTGACCTTGACCGTCCCGTCGTGCAGGGCCTGGGCCAGATAGATGCTGATCATGCCTTGCCGCATGTTGTCGAGGTTCTGCCCCGGCCCGTACACGTTGAAGATGCGAAAAATGACGTAGGGCAGACGGTTGGCCAGGATACGCAGGTACCCTTCCGCCGCCAGTTTCGCGTTGGCATAGCAGGACAAGGGTCGGCAGGGTTCGGTTTCGGCCACATGGTCCGTCGGCACGTCGCCATAGCAGGACATCGAGCTGGCAAACACGAACCGCTGGGCCCCCGCGTCGATCCCGTAGCGGATCAGGTTGATCGTGGTCGTCGTGTTGCGGTTCAGGTCGTCCACCGGATCCCGGAAGCTGTTCTCCCCAGAGGCCTGACCGGCAAGATGCAGGATCACGTCGATGGACCCTGGTAGCTTCGCCATGCCGCCGGGATCCGAGAGGTCCTGCACGATCAGTTCGATACCGGGCGGAACGTTCTCGCGCCGGCCGTTGGAAAAGTCGTCGACACCGAAGACGGTGTGCCCGGCGTCGGCCAGCCGGCGGGCGATGTGCGGCGCGATGAAGCCGGCGGCTCCGGTGACAAGGGCACGCATCGTCTGCTGACCCGAGGATCAGACCGCCCGCGAAATCGCGGGCGACTCCCCCTCCGCCGCCTCGGTGACAGGCGCCCGAAGTTCGGGCCAGGCGGGCACGGCGGGCTCCTTCGGCGCAAGCCCCAGATCCTGGCGCACGACGTCGAAGAACACGCGGCCCGACAGATCGATTTTCTCGCTCACCGCTTCGATCGGGTACCGATACTTGCCGGATTCGATGGCGTGGATTCGCTGGATCACCTGCTCGGAAGAGGTGACGTACACGTCGTGGAGATCCTTGAGCGGACTCGATCGGAGATCAGGTTCGAGATCCAGCGCGAAGGCGTAGAGGCCGAACGCCAGCGGCTCGATGGCGGCCGTCGACGGATCGCTGATGCAGTAGCCGGAAATCGCAAAGTACTCGTAGGGCATTCCTTCGACGACCTCGACATGATCGAGGCCCGCGCTCACGTGTTCAAGGTATAGCCGGCGGGCCTCAAGCGGCTTGAAGTTCGATTTGACCTGCACACGCACGGTACGGTCCGGGAATGCCTCGGCGATCTCGCGAACGGCGTCGGCGAATCGCGGCTGCCAGATCGAAACCGAAGCCAGGACCAAGATGTCATTGGATTTGCGCTCGGTCCGCGCCGAGAAATGCTCTCGCGACGCCCGGAAGCATCCGGCTGTTACCACGGCCATGGTCGCCGGCCAATGCGCCCGGTAGCGGCTGCTGATGAAACCGGTGCCGAGAACGTAGTAGCGGTCGAAGCTAAAATAAAGAAACTCCGGATAGACGCTGGCGTAGGTCAGATAGCTGTGGCAGACGCTCCAAGACTGCCCGCCCACGCGGTGGAGCTCGATCTGACGCATGAGGTGATGGACGCTGTAGCTGTCGCGGGCCCAGAACACGCGCGGCCGATACCGGGTGAACAATGCCCGCCAGACGGCGCGATAGAAGGGAAGCCGCACGATCTCGGAGAAATGCGCGGCCTCCCGGCTCTGAAAGAGGCCGTAGAGCCGCCAAATGTCCGAAAATAGGAGGGCGCAAACCCGCGCTGCCTCCGTCGGACTCAAGTGGCCTTCCGTTCGAAGGCACATCAGATAGCGTTCCAGTGGCGTCCCGTGCGCCTGCTCGGCGAAGGCTGCGGTGCGGGCAATGAGCAACACGTCTCCACCGTCCACGACCTCGTCATACAGGAGCGCATCGCTCTCGTCATCGACGAAGTCGGCGGCAAAGAACACCTGCCGGGCCGGGTCGCGCGGAAATCGTATGCGGGTAATCGTCCAGCTCACGGCAAAACCGAGGATGGCCAGCGCAATGGCAAAGTTGACCGCTCGGCGCGGGAACCAGGAGACATGAACAAAGGGCCGAAAATCGCGGCCGAACCGCGTGGAGGCAATGTGGACCAGGTCCGCCGAGATCCCGTGAACCCGTACGCCGGCTTCGGGGCCTTTGCGTACGACGGCGTCGAGCGCGGCCAGAACGAAGGCCCGTTGGCTAACGTAGTTGAACGTCAGATGCCGATAGGCGCGGTCGTAGAGACCCGCCCGGCCCGCGCTTTCGTCGAAGCCGAAGTATGATTCGAGCCAGGGTTGGAGGTCGGCGAAATAGTCGGTCAACAGGGCCCGATGGTCGTACTCGCGGATGGGCCGCAGGTGAGGCAGAATGTCCGTGATGTCGCGGGCGCGCCCCTCGCGGATCATTCTGTCCGCGACTCTTTGCAGGAACGGTCGGCTTCGGTGGAAGACCGGCTGGACCGAGAGCACGATGGTTTGTCGCCCCGCCAAAGCGGACAACAGAAACCCCCAGACGGAGATCTCGTTGAGGGAGTAGACGTGCCAGTCCGTCGACGCCGTCGTCGTCATCCGGTCCCCGCATCGGGCGACGGTTCGCCTGCACTCAGCATCACTTTCAGCACCTCGCCCGAAGCGCTCTTCTGCCACGCCAGCTCGAAGTCGTTCAGCGGCAGCGAGCATTCGAAGTACTGGTCGAGGTCGAGGGCCGGCAACAGCTCCAATGCCGCCTCGAAGTCTTCGGCCTTGCTTCCGACCGAGCCGATCACCGTCTTGTCGTAGGCGGCGATCGCCTCGAACGAAATCCCGCCGCCCGTAGGGCAGCCCGAGCAGCAGCAATGTCACGTCGGCGGGGCTTCGATGAAACGCCTCGTGCAGCACGTCCGAGTCGCCGGTCACTTCGACGACGACATGGCAATCCGCGAGCCGCCCCAGATCGTCGGTGGCTTCAATCTTCGTGCCTTCGAACAATGCCAGCCGCTTCGGATTGCGATCGATCGCGATGACCTCGTGATTGCGCAGCGCGAGCACGCGGGCGCACATGTGGCCCAGCGGGCCGGCGCCGAGGACGGCGCACCGGCGGGGCGCCGGCCGGCTGGCGAGGGACGCCTCCAGTCGCCGCAGTCCCTTGAGCACGACGGCAAGCGGTTCGGTCAGCGCCGCCGCCCGGAGATCCATGTTCTCCGGCACCCGATGCACGAACCGGGCCGGGGCCACGACGTACTCGGCATAGGCGCCGTCGCGGCGCATGACGCCGAGTTCGGCGCGTTCAGCGCAGCCGATCGGGTTGCCGCCCTGGCACTCGCCGCAAATGCCACAGCCCTGGATGCATTCGACGACGACGGGGTCGCCCTCGGCGAATCCCTCGGCGTTGGTGCCGATGGCAACGATACGGCCGCTGAACTCGTGACCGGGCACGATGGGGAAGCTGGCCAGGCCGTTCTGGAAATAGCCGAGCCGCCCGTCCCGGATCTCCAGGTCGGTCGCACAGACCGCGACGTGGGCGACGCGGATGAGCACGTCGCCGGGCTTCAACTCGGGAATCTTGACATCCTCGAGCGTGGCCCGGCCCGGCCCGTGGATCACCACGGCCCTGCCGGACCGGTCGAACAGCGCGCGTTCACGATCCTCGGGCGTTTCCAAGGGATGGCTCTCCAGCAGTCCGCGCACGGTCCCCATGGTCTTGTGGAACCGATAGTACATGGTTTCCCGCAGGCATTGGTCCACCGTCAGCCGGTCGGCCACCGGGTTGCCGTTGGCGTAGAACGCGCGCGCCAGGTCCACCATCGCGTATCCGGTCTCACGCGCCAGTTCTACGGGGACGTGACGACGTCCCTTGATGCTCAAGTGCCGGGCGGCGACGGCCTCGCGGAAGAACCGGCGCCGGATGCGGCGCCACGACTCCTCGTGGATGTGGTACAGGACTGCGGCCGGCTCATAGACGATGCGCCACCCCCGGAACAGCCAGTACCGCGCCCAATGGATGTCCTCGAGACCGGTCAGGCGCTCGTCGAACGGATACTGCTCCCAGAGATCGCGGCGGATCGCGGAGTTGGCGTTGTTGGCTCGGATGTCCGTCGGCGAATCGGTCCGCGGTTCGGGTCCGTAAAGGCGTTCGAAGTCCTCGGCCTCGCCGAAACGGGAATTTCGGACACCGATCTGACGCCCGTAGCTCATTGCCGTGTTTTCGACACCGAGCGGGGCGATCAGGTTGCGCAGCCAGTCCGGCCCTTTCGGCACGGTATGGGCGGAAACGATGGCGATGTATCGGCCTGTGGCCGCCCGAATTCCGACGTTCAGCAAGAACCCAAAGGTGAAGTCGTGGCTGCTGATCCGGATGATCTGATCGGCCCGCGACTCGGCGATCTGGCGGGTCCGGTCGAACGATCCGGAGTCGACGAGGATGACCTCGAAGTGGCGGTAGGCCTGCTCGTCTAGGGCGTCAAACAAACGACCGAGGTACTTCTCCTCGTTGAACGCCCTGACAATCACCGAGGTCTCGACGCGCTCGGGCCGCGGAGTCTGACGCCCGCTCATTCCGCCGCCTTCAAGTTGTCGAGCATCTGGTTCAAGGTGCTCCGGTGCACGCGCTCCCAGGCCGCCGGGCTGGAATTGCTGTTGTGCGGTGCGAGCAGCACATTCCCCATGCGCCGCAGCGGGCTGTCCAGGGGCAGCGGCTCCTGCTCGAAGACATCCAGCGCCGCGCCGGCAATGTCGCCCCCCTGCAGGGCGGCGACCAAGGCCCTTTCATCGACGATCGGGCCGCGGGCGCAGTTGACCATCACCGCCGTCGTCTTCATCCGGGAAAACGCCGCCGCATCCATCAGGCCCTGGGACGTGGGGTTGAGGTCGCAGCTGACGACGACATAGTCGGTCTGCGCGAGGAGGTCGTCGAAGGTCACGAGGGTAACGCCCAGGGCCCTCGCGTGGCCGGGATGGATCTCCCGGATATCGGTTCCCAGCAGCGTTGCGCCGAAGGCCCGCGCCCGGCGCAGGACGGCGCTGCCGATCGCGCCCACGCCGATCACGCCGACGACGGATTCATTGAGCGCCCGTCCGGGGATCTTCTCCCACGTCCCGGCCTTCATGTGGTCGTCCATCGTGGCGATATTGCGGGCGAAGGCGAGGATGTACCCGAGCACGGAGTCGGCAACCGGTTCGGTGAACGCGTCGAGGGTCCGGCAAACGGGGATGCCGCGTGCGGCCGCGGCCTCGGCGTCGATGGAATCGATACCGGTGCCCCACTTCGAGATCACCTTGAGCCGCGGCGCCGCATCCAGCACGCGCTCGGTGATCCGATCGTCGCCACAGATGATCCCGTCGTAGCCACCAATGATCGGAACGAGGTCGTCCTCCTCCATGCGTTCATCAACGTCCGCCCGGTCGTAGCTGACGCCATGGCTGGCAAGCTCGTCGGCAAAGCGGTCGATGACGGGCAGGATGTAGGGTGCTGTGACCAGAATCCTCCAACCCACGATCAGTAGCTCCCCGCCAGCGCATCGTCGCGCATCATCTCGGCGACCAGATCGAGGTCGGCCGGCGTGTCAACGGCGTGGGTGTCGACATCCGTCTCGACCATCCGAACGGGACGGCCGTGTTCGAGGAAACGCATCATGTCGATGGATTCGGTGACTTCCAGCGGCGTCGGTTCCAGGGCGGAGAACTCGGCCAATGCCGCGCGCGTGAACGGGATGATGCAGACCTGCTTGTAGGCGGCGATGTCGGCGAAGCGGTTGTTGACCAGGGTCGGGATCGGTTCGCGTGACATGAACAGCGCGTTGCCGGAGCGGTCCATGACGACCTTGATCGTATTGGGATCGCGGAACTCTTCCTCGCTGATGATCCGCTTCGTCAGGTTGATACAAGACACGCCCGATCCGTCGGCGAACGGCGCCAGGGCCTGGTCGATCATTTCGGGCGCGGTCATCGGTTCATCGCCCTGGACCAGGACCACGACATCCGCATCCGAAGCCGCCGCGGCCTCGGCGACACGGTCGCTCGCCCTCTCGTGGGTGTCGGCGGTCATCACGGCCCGCCCGCCGAAGCCCTCGACGGCGTCGCGGATCTCGGTGTCACAGGTGGCGACGACCACCTCGTCTAGGGCCGACGCCATGGCCGTCCGCTTGTAGACATGCTCGATCATCGGCCGTCCGAGAAGAGGCGCCAGCGGCTTGCCGGGAAACCGGGACGATCCCATGCGCGCGGGAATGATGCCCACCGCCTTCACTGAGGGCCTCCGTCATCGTCGCGTTCGGCGAGAACCACTCTCGCTGGAGCACCGTCGCTTCCGACGAGTTTCATCGGCAGGCACATCAGGTCGTAGGATCCCGGTGAAACCGCCCGCAGGTCCAGACCCTCGACGATGATGACCCCGGCGCTGAGCAGCACCTGATGGGTCGTCGAATCGGGATCGTGGTAGAGCTGGATGGACATGTGGTCGATGCCGACAAGGCGGATGCCGTGAGCGGTCACCCAACGGGCTGCGTCCTGGGTCAACGCCACGAAATCCTTGCAAAACTCGTGGGCCGGATTGTCCCAGAGCCGCGAGTTGCGGGTCTTGAACAGCACCCGTGGGGACTGGACGCCGAGCCCCGCGGCCTCAAGGATTTCCGGGGTGATGGTGTCGGCCTCGCCGACATCGATCACGGTTGCGGGGCCGATCAGCACATCCAGCGGCATCTCCTCCACGGCGGCGGCCCCATCGATGAAGATCCTATGAATCGACGGGAGCCGGAAAGTCTAAGGTTCCGGTGTTCCAACCCGATCACATAGGAGAAGAAGAGCGATGTCGAACTCCAATCCCACCATTCCGGCACCCGCCGTTACCGATCATTCTGCAACGATTTTTGTTGCCCTGGAACTGAGCAAGTCGACCTGGGTTATGGCGATCCA
>Ga0209458_1000560_pt1 | contig 11820 bp, 18 predicted proteins | sample WorMetLIZAISLAND_FD_187411 | JGI IMG/M metagenome (GOLD analysis project Ga0209458, IMG submission 187411) | Marine gutless worms symbiont microbial communities from Max Planck institute for Marine Microbiology, Germany - Inanidrilus manae... ...
TCAGACACGACGCTACGGCGTCCAGCAGCGTCGCCACACGCCGACGGTGGAGATGTTGCAACAACGGCTCCAGGCAGTGATGTAAAATGAGGCTGACATGCATGGGGGGCTCCTGGTCGGTGTGGTGACTTTCCAGGGACCACAATACCCCATGCATGTCCAAATTTATAGTAAATGAGCGTCACAACTTGTTGTTTTAAATCTAAATAATCTGGGGGTACATCAGGATTTATCCACGTTCGCCCTGAGCGGAATGATAGGCCGTTTGGCAACAGATAGACGAAGTGTATGCTGTTGTTTGAGCACAAAACCCTTCCTCCGTCGGGACAAGGATTTCTCGTTGTACTCGAAACGTAGGATTTCTCGCTTCGCTCGAAATGACACTAAATGTCAACACCACCTAATACAAGGCTCCTGTGAAGGCCCGATCGAGATGGCGGGAAGCAGGGTGTCGCGGTCAGTCCGGCTATCGGCTCTGACCTGCCGGAAGGTAATGCAGGGTCAACCGCCCCCAACGGCGTGAATAATCTCCACCCGGTCGCTGGGAGTCAGGCGGTGTTCCCCGAAACGGCTGCGGGGCACCAGCTCCTCGTTGACTTCCACAGCCAGGCGCTGGCCGGTCAGCTCCAGCCGTTTGATGAGGTCGCCCATGGCGATGCCGTCCGGGACCTCGGTCGGATTTCCGTTGAGGATGATCTGCATCTTGGACTCCTGCTGGAATACGCCCTGTTCAAGAGGACGGATTTTATCTCACCGGCCCTCACCAAGGGACCTTTACCCGGTGACCGCTAGTTGGGTTAGGCGCACTGTTCGATCCCGAAGCATAATGACAGGGCCGAACGCGCCCGGGTATCCCATTTCGCCTTATTTTGCATTCTCAGAGCCCTCCCAAACGCGCCACGGCCAGGCACAGCGCGCCGAGAATAGCTGACTACACTCAAAGCGAGGTCCGCGAGGGCAGGTCACACGGAGGAGTAATGTGGATGTAGGTTGCGTTAAGACGCTGGCACTGACCAGCAGACGATCAACCAGCCTTGTGCGTCGCAACGCAACACGTCCATCCTCCAGGCCACGCCAAACAATTCAGGTAAGCCGAGTCGGTGGGCGCTACAGTGAATCCTTCCGTAAATAAATCCGCGCCTCGGTCACGATCATATCCAAAGGCACATCCCAGGGGTTCGGCGTCAGGGCCTCTACTCGCTGGCATTCGTGAGCGATGCCGATCAGCCGGGGGCGGCGCCAGTGGCGGCGTCGGCGCAGGTAGGCCAGGGTGTGGTCGTAATAGCCGCCCCCCATGCCCAGCCGGTTGCACTCGGCGTCGAAGCCGACGAGGGGGACCAACAGCAGATCCAGGGCCCAGGGGAGTCGGATGCGCCGGCTGTGCAGGCAAGGCTCGGGGATGCCGAAGCGGTTGTTTGCCAGCGGGTCACCGGGACGGTACTCCAGAAACCGGAGCTTTCGCTGCGGGTAAGGCCGGAGCACGGGCAGGAAGCAGCGCTTGCGGCGGGTATGGGCCTGCTGCAACAGGGGGAAGGGGTCGATCTCGCCGTTTGTACTCCAGTAGGCGCCGATACGGCAGGCGCGCAGGAAGACGATCTGCTTACCCAGGGAACGGGCGAGGGCACGGGCGTGACGCCGTTGCTCGGTGGGACTAAGCGCGCGGCGCGCGGCACGCAGGCGGCGCCTCAGGGGGCCGGCAGGGGTCATGGGAGTGGGGAAGGCGACATCCCCCGCTGGTGCCGACATGGACCTTTGTTCTTGAACCGAGCGGTTCAAGTGGGGGCAGGGAAGTCGGCTTCAGGCTTTCCGCTCGGGGCGGACCTGCACAACGGCCTTATTCCGATTGCCCCCAGGGTACGATTTAGGCTCAAGAAAATACCCAGGCCACTCGCGTACACCGCAGGGAATGTCTGAACCGCAGATTATACCCTTTCGTCTCGCGCGTCTATCGGATCTTGCATCGCTGGTGGGTCTTGCATCGCCGGGGCTTCCTGATGTTGCGTCGCCAGGGTATCGCCGAGACGCTTTTGGAGGTTTCCCAGGCGCCGGTCGAGGTCCTGCTCGTCCGGCGTTTTGCTGTTCTGGGTCTTGGTCAGCTCGTAGGCGATATTGAGGGCCGCCATGACGGCGATCCGGTCGGCGCCCAAGATGCGCCCGGTCTGCCGGATCTCGCGCATCCGTTGGTCTAACAGGCGTGCGGCTTCCCGCAGGCCTGCCTCTTCGTCCGGCGCACAGGAAATCCGATATTCCTTGTCCAGGACGCGGACCGAGACGGCAATGGGCTCCTCGCTCATAGCTCTTCCTCCATGGATTTCAAACGGGCGATCATGGATTCCACGCGGCCGCGGGCCAGCTCCGTCTTTCCGATGAGTTCGGCGCGCTCCGTGACCAGGTGATCCTGGCGCACACGCAACGAATCGTTCTCTTCTCTAAGGTGACGGCAGGTGAGGATCAGCTCCTCTACCTGGCGTTCCAGGGTATCGAGGTCGAAGTTCGGCACAGGCTATGCTTCCCAAGGGACAACTGGAGGGCACTATAGAAGGCGTCGGCGTCGGGGTCAATTCATTGCTTCAATAACTTTAGTGCGCGAAGCGCATCATAGTTGAAACTATGGACTTTAAGTCCCTTCACTTTCAGTCCGTGGCTTGTCCACGGATGAGGACTTTAGTCCTCCAGACTATGGATTTTCAGTCCATAGTGGTTGATGCGCGCCATGCTATGATGAAAAATGGCCTTTCCGTAGTTTTCGGCATCGGCCATCAGCGCTGCAAGAATCAGATTTTTATATGCATTATCATGAGCTTAACGAGCAGCTGGCGGTCTCCGATCTGGGCCCCAGCGCCGCCGAGGCCCACGGTATTCTGTGTGCCATGCTGGGTACCGGCGAGCCGCGGGCGGCGGAGTCCTGGATCGCCGAGCTACTGGCGGGCGCCGATGGGGCCGATCGCTCGACTGCTGATCCCTCGACCAAGGCGTGCCGGCGTTCCTTGCAGGACCTGGCGGCGCGTACCCGAACGGAGATCGCCGACCCGCACCTGGGTTTCACGCCCCTGTTGCCCGAGGACTCGGCGCCCCTGGCAGAGCGGGCAGTGGGTCTCTACGATTGGAGCTGTGGCTTTCTGTATGGCCTGGGGCTGGCCGGGGTGGATGTGAGCCGATGCCCGGGGCCGCTCCGGGAGGTCTGTGACGACTTTGCCGCCATCACCCACCTGGATCTTAAGGATTTGGACGATTCCGAGGAAAACGAGCAGGCCCTGACGGAGCTGACGGAGTTTGTTCGGGTGGCGGCCATGCTGGTGTACGAGGAGCAGTGCCCTGTGGTGGAGACGGAACGATGACCGCCGCGGAATATCAACGTCGCCGCCGGCGGTTGGCCGCCGCCATGCAGCCCGGCAGCATTGCCCTGCTGGCAGCGGCCCCCGAGTCGGTCCGCAACCGGGATGTGCATTACCCCTATCGCCAGGACAGCGATTTTTTCTATGTGACGGGGTTCCCTGAACCGGAGGCGCTGGCGGTTTTGGTGCCGGGGCGCAAAAAAGGCGAACTGGTGTTCTTTTGCCGGCCGCGCGATCCCGAGCGGGCACTTTGGGTCGGTGCCTACGTCGGTGTCGAGGGGCTCCTGCGAGATTTCGGTGCCGACGAGGCCCATCCCATCGACAAGCTGGACGAGATCCTGCCCAAGCTGTTGGAGGATCGGGATCGGGTCTACTATCCGGCGGGCGCGAACCCGGCGCTCGACCAACGCCTGATGAAATGGGTCAATGTGGTCCGGGGCAAGGTGCGCTCCGGGGTGCGTGCTCCCACGGAATTCGTGGTCCTGGAGCGGCTGTTGTCCGAGCAGCGTCTCCTCAAGAGCAAGGTCGAACTCAAGGTCATCCGGCGGGCGGTGCGGATTTCCGCCGCTGCGCACTGCCGGGTGATGCGCCTGTGTCGGCCCGGCCTGTGGGAGTATCAGCTGGAGGCGGAGTTCGTGCGGATCTGCGCCGCCCGCGGGGGGCGTTTCCAGGCCTATCCCCCGATTGTGGGTGGTGGTGCGAATGCCTGTGTGCTGCACTATGCGGATAACTGCCACCGGCTCGAGGATGGGGATCTGGTGCTCGTCGATGCCGGCTGCGAGCTGGCGGGCTATGCCTCGGATATTACCCGCACCTTTCCGGTCAACGGCCTCTTCAGCCCACCCCAGCGGGAGCTCTACGAACTGGTGCTGGCGGCCCAGGCGGCAGCCATCGCCGAGGCGGTTCCCGGCAACCGCTGGAACGCTATGCACAAGGCCGCCGTACGCACCCTGACTCGGGGACTGGTGGAGCTGAGGATCCTCGCGGGCGGCAGGAAGGCGGTACCCAAGCTCATCAAAGAGGAAAAGTACAAGCCCTATTTCCCGCACCGCACGGGCCACTGGTTGGGGATGGATGTCCACGACGTCGGGGATTATCGGGTCGGCGGCAAGTGGCGACGGCTGGAACCCGGCATGGTGCTCACGGTGGAACCCGGACTCTATATCGCGGAGGATCGCACCGAGGTCCCCGCGCCCTATCGCGGCATCGGCATCCGCATCGAGGACGATGTGCTGATTACCGCCGAGGGCAATGAGGTCTTGTCCGCCCGCGTACCCAAGACGGTCGCGGATATCGAGACTTGCATGAATCGTGCATGAGGAAAACTACGAATCACGCGAATCCGCGCGAAATTGTCATCCCGAACCGAAGGGAGGAATCTTATTCGCGTTAAGAAAACGATTCTTCCAATGAACATACACTATGGTTACTGGAAGAAACTTGGAGTAACCAAAGAGCTACTGGGATGTCCCTTCTATAACATAGAATTTGGCGTCATTTTGCTATCCAGAGTTCGGGATCGAATTGAAAAGCCGACCGTTATAAAAATTGCGTCTATTTATAGTTTTCTAGGGGCAAAAAAGGTAACGAACTATGGCGCACGAGTAGGGAAACTATACTATTCACAACCTTGGAGAAAGCGAGGGTGTGCAGTATGAAAAGAGCACTTTTGGTGTCCTTTTCCATATCAGTTCTCCTTGGCATATTTGCACTCTACGCAGGTATGCAACACAATGCTATGGGTGAATTCTGTCGGGATGACAATTTAGATGTATGCAAAATTGATTATTTGTATGCATCTTCTATTTTCTTGTCTTGGGTTGTCGTCTCATTTCTCGCCCAAATTATAGCCATCTATCTGGTACGCATACTTATTCGGCTTAGTCATTACCTGACCTAGGTCCATGTCCCACGACCAGAACTTCAAAAATCTCATCCTCGATTACCTACGCGAAGCACTGACCTTTTTCGCCGCGGCCGAAGCCGCCGAAATCGACGAGCGCGCGCGCATTACACCCGTGCGCCAAGAGCAGCTGCAAACGCGTCTCGGCGAACGCTTTCGGGAACTGGATGTACCGCTGCTAGTGGAGTGGCCCGACAGGCGACGCGAGGCCTTGCTGTTCGTGATCGAAGAAGAGACCGACACCCGGCGCTTCCCCATCCACCGCCTGGCCCACTACTGTCTCGATTTGGCCGAGTTGATGGACACCGACCGTGTGGTCCCGGTGGTCATCTTCCTGCGCCGAGCAACGGGTGCGCCTCAACGGCTACGCTTGGGTGGAGACCAGGATACCTATCTCGACTTCCACTATCTGAGCTGTGCCCTGGGTGAGCTGGATTACGAGCACTACCGTCATAGTGACAACCTGGTCGTGCGGTTGAACCTGCCTAACATGCAATATCCCGCGCAGCGCAAGGTCGAGGTCTATGCCCAAGCAGTCCGGGGGCTGACCGCTCTGGAACCTGATCCCGAGAAGAAGCTCAAATACTTGGATTTCATCGACATCTACGCGGCGCTTGATGATAATCAACCACTATGGACTGAAAGTCCATAGTCTGGAGGACTAAAGTCCTCATCCGTGGACAAGCCACGGACTGAAAGTGAAGGGACTTAAAGTCCATAGTTTCAACTATGATGCACTTCGCGCACTAAAGTTATTGAAGCAATGAACGGGCCGAATACCAATGTGACTATCCCGACGAGGCGCAGACCATGAGCCGACTTGCCGAACGCTTCCACGAGATTAAGGTATGCAGCAAGGCGAAGCCCTGGTTTTGGAACGACTGCTACGTCAGAAATTTGGCACCTTACCCGACGCAGTACAGCCACGGATCGAGCAAGCTAGCGAGCAGCCGTTACTGGAGAGGTCCGAGCGAGTCCTCACCGCCGACCGTCTCGACGAGGTTCTGCACTGAGAGAAGGTCGGGTTTGTTGACCGACTGAAAATTGAACGACTACGACCTAGTCATCATCGGCGGTGGGTTGGTGGGGGGCAGCCTGGCCTGCGCCTTGGCTGGGACCGGCCTGCGGCTATGTGTGGTAGAGGCCGTGTCGCCGCGGTCGGCCGCCCAGCCGAGCTATGACGAGCGGGTCATTGCCCTGTCCTGGGGCAGTCGCCGTATCTTCGAGGGCATCGGCCTGTGGGAGGCAATCGCATCGGGAGCGGAGCCGATCCGGCAGGTCCATGTCTCCGACCGGGGTAGGTTCGGCTTTACGCGGCTGGATCATCGGGAGGAAGGGGTAGCGGCCCTGGGCTATGTGGCCCCGGCGCGGCGACTCGGCCAGGCCATCCAGGGTGGTCTGGCCGGGGTGGAGATGCTGTGTCCGGCGCAGTTGCTCGGGGTTCGGGTCCGACGGGAGCGGGTCACTTTGGAGGTGACCGTTGGCAGCACTTCGAGGCTCCTCGAAACACGTCTGCTGGTAGCCGCCGATGGCGGTGATTCCTCCGTCCGCGGGCGTCTTGGACTGGCCGTGCGGGAGCATGGGTACGGCCACGATGCCTTGATTACCACGGTGACGCCCGAACGGCCCCGGTCTGGAATAGCCTTTGAACGCTTCACCGAGACCGGACCTCTGGCCCTGCTGCCCATGACCGAAGGGCGTTACTCCGTGGTCTGGACCGTGCGGGAGGGCGAGGCGGCCGGACTGCGGGACCTCTCCGACCGGGAATTTCTGGCCGGACTGCAAGACCGTTTCGGGTATCGGTTGGGGCGTTTCACCCGTCCTGGACAGCGGCTGACCTATCCCCTCAAGCTGATGCTCACCCGCGAGTCGGTGCGCCGGCGCCTGGTACTCATCGGCAACGCGGCCCACACCCTGCACCCCGTGGCCGGCCAGGGTTTCAATCTAGGTTTGCGGGACGTGACGGCACTCGCCGAGGTGTTGGCCCAGGCCGCACGCGCGGGCGACGACCCCGGAGGCGATGGGACGTTGGATGCATACCGGCGCCTGCGCGGTTGGGATCAGACGGCGGTAATCGCAGCCACCGACGCCCTGGCCCGGCTGTTCGTCAATCCCTGGTTTCCGGTGCGCTGGGCCCGCGGTCTGGGCCTGTTAGGCCTGGATCTAGCCCCCGGACTGCGTCATTTGGTCGCCCGTCGCTTCATGGGCCTTGGGGGAATAAATCAGCCACGGCTCGCGCGTGGTCTGCCGTTGGGGAGAGAACATGGCTGAACGGGAGCTCCGATTCGATATCCTGGTGGTCGGCGGCGGTATGGTCGGGACCGCCTTGGCCTGCGCCTGTGTCGGCAAGGGTTGGCGGATCGCCTTGGTAGAGGCCCACGCGCCTCAACGCTCTTGGCCACCGGGAGAGATAGATCTGCGGGTGTCGGCCCTCAACCGTGCCAGCCAGCGCATCCTCCAACGGCTCGGGGTCTGGGACCGGATCACTCAACTGGGGGCGAGCCCCTACCGGGAGATGCATGTGTGGGATGCGGTCGGTGGCGGCAGTATCCACTTCGACAGCGCCGAGCTCGGCGAGCCCGATTTGGGTCACATCGTTGAGAACCGGGTGATCCGGCTTGCCCTCTGGGAGTGCCTGGAGAGATCGGAAGAGATCACCTTGCTGTGTCCGTCCAGCATGGGCGAGCTCGAGCTGGCGACCGATGCAGCCCTTCTCGACCTGAAAGACGGACGCCGGATCGGCACCCGCCTGTTGGTGGGGGCGGATGGAAGTAACTCGCGGGTACGGCAGCGCGTCGGCATCGCCAGCCGGGGCTGGCTCTACGACCAGCAGGCCATCGTGGCGAACGTGCAGGTCCGGGAGTGGCATCGGGAGACCGCCTGGCAGCGCTTCCTGCCCACGGGTCCCCTGGCTTTTCTGCCCCTGCGTGACGGTCGCTGCTCCATCGTGTGGTCGGCCACCGAGTTCAGGGCCCAGGAGCTCTTGGGGCTCGACGAAGCGGGGTTTCGTTCGGAGCTCGAAGCGGCCAGCGAGGGCCACTTGGGAACCATTGGTGACATCGGTCCGCGGGCCACGTTCGGATTGCAGCTACAGCACGCCGAGCACTATGTGAAGCCGCGCCTGGCCCTGATCGGGGATGCCGCCCACGCCGTTCACCCACTGGCGGGGCAGGGCGTCAACCTGGGATTTCTGGACGCAGCAGCCCTCGCGGCGGCCCTCGACGAGGTCCAAGACAGGCGCCGGGACATCGGTGGGCTATGGACGTTGCGACGTTATGAGCGTGCGCGCCGGGGCGATAACCTGCTCATGCTGACCGCCATGGACGGATTCAAGCGTATGTTCAGCAACGCCGTGCCGCCGCTGGCCGTCCTGCGCAGCACGGGCCTGTCGCTGGTGGACCGACTCGCGCCGGTTAAACACCTGTTCATGCGTCATGCCCTGGGCTCGGGGGATGACCTGCCGCCGCTGGCCCGTCCGGGCGCCGGATACTGATAAGCGTATGAAACAAGAGTATGACTTTTCAAAAGGCGAACGCGGGAAGTTTTTCCGCGAGAACGCCAAGCTGAATTTGCCGGTGACCTGACGAATGAGGTGATGATGATACAAACCGCTAAACAGGAAGCACTCGATGCGATTCAACGGCTACCCAACAATGTGGATACCAAAGAAATTATCTACCAACTCTATGTATTGGAGAATATCCGGCGTGGCCAACAAGACGCCGCCGAAGGGAAAACCCAATCCGCCGAGCAGGTGCTCGAGGATATTCAAATTTAGAGGACGATTATGACCACACTGACGGTCGATCTACCGGATGGCTTAGCCAAGGAGGCAAGAGACGCCGGCTTGCTGACCCCGAGCGTCATTGAGACGCTGTTGCGCGAGACTCTACGCCGACGAGCCGTCAATGGCCTGTTCGAGGCCGCAGAAAAGCTGGCAGCGGCCGATTTCCGACCCATGACGATGGATGAAATCCAGGAAGAAGTGAACGCGGTGCGCGCACAGAGAAAACCACGTGCGCTTGGTGCTTGACACCAATATCGTCGTCTGGGGCGGCATACCGCGGCAGTTGCTCGATCTGGGACGTGATCGCCGAGTAAGACTGTTCACTAGCACTGCCCTACTGGATGAACTTGCCGATGTGTTGGGCAGAGAGAAATTCGCCGCCCTGTTGGCATCCCAGGGCATTACGCCCGTTTTTTTGATGCAGCGTTATGGAATGCTGGCCGAACTGGTAAGACCACAGCCGATTGAACGCACCGTCCGGGATATTGATGATGACGTGGTGATTGCCACGGCGCTGGCCGCCAGGGCCGAACTGATTGTCTCCGGGGACCGGGATTCGTTGGCGTTGCATCCCTAGCGCGGGATAGCGATCTTGAATGCGGGCGATGCGATGCAACGGGTCGGAGAACGGATTGCTTGATATCCAGGAGCAAGATGTATTAAGCAAACTCCGGTTTTGCCTTAGTTCACCTTTCTAAGTTCAATCCATGCCTCCACGAGCTTTCTTTCCCTATTTGGAAATCTTCCCTTCATTAACTCTGCAGTTTGTATATTAAACTTGGTACGGATTCTCATTCGAGCGTTCCATTGCTATGGAAACAGGCCCTGCAATTCCATCTGACGGAAGGATTCCGAGAATGTAGCATCCCGGAAGTACATGAGCAAACATCCGAGTCCGTGTGACAGAGGCTGTACCGGGCAATTTACAGGCAGCGCAATGTACCTCCCGGCTTCCGCCTGATCCCATCCCACCTGTGCCATCGCGCGTCTGCTGAAGGCCGCGCACCATGCACCTTCGGTCAGCTTCATGTAACCCTGAGATCTCATCGCCATCGGCAACCTCGAAATCCGACGGGCGATCAGCGCAATCTATCAGCGCAATCCAAGGTCAGGGAAATCGGAAGGCGGCAGGAAAACTATACGGGAAAAGGCGGCCTGGTACTGGCGCCTCAGGCTGAAAGGCAGCCTCGCGGGTCCGACCAATCCTTGCATCATAGGCCGTGTTTCAGCAATGCTGTCATGCGGTGGTCCTGTCTGCCCACCCCTAACCGGATACCGTAACAAATCCGTGGTAGACTCCTCATCTCGCAGCTTGGGTTGGCGTCGGTGCCTCCCATCCCGGCACTCGAATTTTTGATGTGGTCCCGTACTCTCCTGTAGTTAGCCGTGGAGACCGCATCCTGGGGTAGGCGGCGAGCTGTATCCCGCCGAATCTATTGTCTATGGCCGAGATCCCCGACATTTCGGATACCGAGCGCTGGATCCTCGAGACCACGCTCAGGGAACGCTACGGTCACGACCTTGAGCTTCAGCTCGCCGACGCCGAGATCCGGCTGCATCCGTCGGACCGGGAGCTGACCAGCTGCCCGGTAGTGTTTTGGCATGATAGCCAAGGTTGTAACTTCGTCATCTTCAAGACCGGCGACCGCAGCTACCGCTGCCAGTTTTTCTACCGGGGATACCAGCAGTACGGCACCGGGGTGAAGGAGTATGACGATTTGTCCGAGTGTGTCGTCTCCCTGCTCCAGGCCCAGGCCGACCACGCCGCCGAGGAGCGTGGGGATATCGCGTCCAAGCGCAGCTGAATGCCCCAGACTAGGCTCCCTTGACCGATTGAACCAAAATCCAGGAGGAGGTCCAAACGGTTACGAATTGGCTTATCGCTTACTGTACCAGGCTCGTACTATGCTTGACTTTGGACCATGCTAGCATGCTAGGGAAGAGTGCAGGAAACAAAGGGATAGGAATGCTGACGGACGATATATCATTCGAGTGGGATGAGAAAAAAAGAGAAAGAACGCTCAGGGAGCGGGGTATAGACTTTATAGATGCAGCACGGGTTTGGGAGGATCCGCATAGACAAGAACGAGTGGATTCACGAAGTAATAGTATTGAATATGGTGAAACACACATTCAAACTTTAGGTAGAGTAATAAGTCTTGGAATTCTATTGGTTGTTTACACGAAGCGTATAAATAAAGACGAAAAAGAAGTAATTCGCATCATATCCGCTCGAAAGGCTAACAGGAGAGAAAGGGCACAATATTGGAAAAAAGCTTTTCTTCCATATTAGGAGAATGCTATGAGCATGAGTAAGACATATATTTTGGAAGAACTTAAGGGAATGAAAAGCAGAACGGACATCAAAAAGTTTAAAAGAACGACGGAGAAGGAAATACGTGAACAGTCAATCGCTGATCCTGCTACGCCTTACTTGGCTGATAGTGAAATAAATGAATTTCAGCCGGTTGATAAGGCAAGGGTAAGCTCTCGGCGGCGAGGTCTAACTAGGGCAAGGAGCTAGATGGCGGCGGTCGCTATTGCCATAATCGTCGTGATCACTGTGGACTCTTTTACCACCAAGATCGAATATTACGACGAAGAGGTAACCGTTCAGCCCCCCTCTCTCGATTCTGATATCACATTCCAGGACGATAACATAATCAATTACTATGGACTGAAAGTCCATAGTCTGGAGGACTAAAGTCCTCATCCGTGGACAAGCCACGGACTGAAAGTGAAGGGACTTAAAGTCCATAGTTTCAACTATGATGCGCTTCGCGCACTAAAGTTAT
>Ga0209458_1000561_pt1 | contig 11796 bp, 15 predicted proteins | sample WorMetLIZAISLAND_FD_187411 | JGI IMG/M metagenome (GOLD analysis project Ga0209458, IMG submission 187411) | Marine gutless worms symbiont microbial communities from Max Planck institute for Marine Microbiology, Germany - Inanidrilus manae... ...
CTGACTCTTTCTCCCGGACTGACACTATGGACTCGGGCTGCTCACCGTTTTTTGCATACCCGGTTTTGTTTTGGTTCCGTGCAGTAGATTAAGCTGGCTTTTACCAGCTTTTGATTGCACGTTAATCTCACATTCTTACTTACTTGTTGAACGCAGACTCGCAGTTAAGCACGGTCGAGCAGCCGTGACACAATTTTCAAAGTCCAGAATTGTGTGTGCAAAAATGGGTCACGTAAGCCCTGCCGCGCCTTCTTTGGGAGTTATATGTCATCCGTATACGCTAGGACTTGTTACGGTCAATGTCTGTGCCAAACTTGAAGTTCCTATCATCACCCGTTACGATAACACAAAAGGCAATGCGAAATATATACTAGACGTTATTAACTGATATAACGGTCCCCAGGTGACAGCGCGTCGACTCTCGATGAGTTCCTGTGACGCCGGTTAATGCTACGCAACAGTGCTGATGACACCGCTTGTTTTAAGTGCCCACTCCGCCGGCGACGAATATAAGCTGCAGACGGGCGGATGACAACAGTAGTAAGTAAGTTGGTGATACACCGGCAGGATGGTTCAAACACAGGATGGTTCAAACACAGGCTGGTTCAAACACAGGATGGTTCAAACACAGGATGGTTCAAACACAGGCTGGTTCAAACACAGGCCGGTTCAAACACGTCCTTGCCGACAACTGCGTAACCCCCGGTTGACACGGTGGCCTTCCCGACTGCCACCATCCTCGCTGACGACCGCACAACCCCGATCGACACGGCGACCTTCCCAACCGCCACCGTCCTCGAAAACCACGGCACGTACCTCCGTCATCACCTATACCTATATGCTGGTCGGAATGCACGACCGCGTAACCCCCGGTCGACACGGCGACCAGGTTGACCGACGGGCGCTTGACTGGCAGGGGGCTTGACCGGCAGGGGCGCTTGACCGACAGGGGCACTTTACCGGCAGAGCGCTTGACCTGCAGGGGTGCTTTACCGACAGGGGCACTTGACAGACAGGTTGGTGGTACACCGGCATGATGCTGCACCGGCAGGATGATTTACCGGAATATGCAAACATATTTGAACATGTTTAGTAACCATGATAACCGTCACATGATGATGAGTCATCCCCAATAACCATGTAATTTTCATGGTTATAATGTATGAGTCATGCAAACATGTCTGAACATGTCTGAACATGCATGATACAGCGACATGAATGGACTTGCCCGCTGTACTGCTGCTGGTAAATCCAATCTCTCAGCTTCGGAACAATACATCCACTGGTTGGCAATGTTGGATGTTTGACGGATGGTTGTGTAGAAGTGGATGTGGTATTGTGGCAAAATGGCAGAGTGGATCCGTTGGGACATCGGTTGGGGTGAATGAGTTATGAATGCCGAGGAGAGTGGTGAATTTACGGAGAAAAGGTGAACTGTCATGCGTAGCAAGATGAGAGTTGTCCAAGACAGGTGGAGCGACCGTAGGTAAAACACCATTTAAATATACGCTCAAACATGGAGAAAATGTACTCGCCCACTGCGTGTGCTAGCTGTACAACGTCAACAGTTGGTAAGTCCAATCACTCAGCTGCGAGAACGACACGTCCACTGGTTGGAAATGTAAGAAGTTTGATGGATGGTTGTGTGTAGAAGTGAAAGTGGTATTGTGACAAAACGGCTGAGTGGATGCAATTGGGATGTTGGTTGGAGTGAAGGAGTTATGGATGCTGAGGAGAGTGGCAAATATATTGAAAAAGCTGTACTGTCATGCGTAGGAAGATCAGAGTCCAAGACGGCGAGCAACTGAAGGTAAAACACCATTTAAGTATATGGGTCGAACATGGTGAAAATGTACTCGCCCACTGCGTGTGCTAGCGGTACAATGTCAACAGTTGGTAAGTCCAATGACTCAGCCGCGAGAACAACACATCCAGTGGTTGGAAATGTGTGAAGTTTGTTGAATGGTTGTGTATAGAAGAAGTGAATGTGGTATTGTGACAAAATGGCTGAGTGGATGCCACTGGGATGTTGGTTGGAGTGAAGAAGTTATGGATGCTGAGGAGAGTGGTGAATATATTGAAAAAGCTGAACTGTAATGCGTAGGAGGATCAGAGTTGTCCAAGATGTGTGGAGCGACCAAAGGAAAAACAACATTTAAATATATGGGTTGAACATGGTGAAAATGTAATCGCCCGCTGCGTGTGCTAGCTGCACAATGTCAACAGTTGGTAAGTCTAATCACTCAACCGCGAGAACGACACATCCACTGGTTGGAAATGTGTGATGTTTGTCGAATGGTTGTGTATAGAAGAAGTGAATGTGGTATTGTGACAAAACGGCTGAGTGGATGCCATTGGGATGTTGGTTGGAGTGAAGGAGTTATGGATGCTGAGGACAGTGGCGAATATATTGAAAAAGCTGAACTGTCATGCGTAGGAGGATCAGAGTTGTCCACGATGGGTGGAGTGACCGAAGGTAAAACACCATTTAAATATATGGGTTGACAATTGTGAAAATGTACTCGCCCGCTGCGTGTGCTAGCTGTGCAATGTCAACAGTTGGTAAGTCCAGTCTCAGCCGCGAGAATGACACATCCACTGGTTGGAAATGTAAGAAGTTTGACGGATGGTTGTGTGTAGAAGTGAAAGTGGTATTGTGGCAAAACGGCTGAGTGGATGCAATTGGGATGCTGGTTGGAGTGAAGCAGTTATGGATGCTGAGGAGAGCGGTGAATATATTGAAAAAGCTGAACTGTCATGCGTAGGAAGATCAGAGTCCAAGACGGCTAGCGACTGAAGGTAAAAGACCATTTAAGTATACGGGTCGAACACGGTGAAAATGTACTCGCCGACTGTGTGTGCTAGCTGTACAATGTCAATTGCTGCTGGTAGTCCAATCTCTCAGCTCCGGGAACGACACATCCACTGATGGGAAATGTAATCAGTTTGATGGATGGTTGTGTGTAGAAGCAAATGCGGTATTGTGGCAAAATGGCTGAGCGGATGCCGTTGGGATGCTGCTTGGAGTGAAGGAGTTATGAATGCTGAGGAGAGTGGTGAATTTATGGAAAAAAGCTGAACTGTCATGCGTAGGAAGATCAGAGTCCAAGATGGGGAGTGACTGAAAGCAAATCATTTATGTATATGGACCGAACATGGTGAAAATGTACACGCCCGTGGCATGTGCTAGCTGTGCAATGTCAACAGTTGGTAAATCCAATCTCTCAGCTTCAGGAACAATACATCCGCTGGTTGGCAATGTTGGAAGTTTGTCGGATGGTTGTGTAGAAGTGGATGTGGTATTGTGGCAAAATGGCTGAGTGGATCCGTTGGGACGTTGGATGGAGTGAAGGAGTTATGAATGCTGAGGAGAGTGGTGAATTTATGGTAAAGCTGAACTGTAATACGTAGTAAGATCAGAGTTGTCCAAGATGAATGAACAACCAAAGGTAAAACACCATTCAAGTATATGGGTCAAACATGGTGAAAATGTACTCGCCCACTGCGTGTGCTAGCTGTGCAATGTCAACAGTTGGTAAGTCCAATCACTCAGCCATGGGAACGACACATCCACTGGTTCGAAATGTGTGAAGTTTGTCAGATGGTTGTGTGTAGAAGTGAATGTTCTATTGTGACAAAATGGCTGACTGGATGCTGTTGGGATGTCAGTTGGAGTGAAGGAGTTATGAATGCTGAGGAGAGTGGTGAATTGACACCCGGGGTATCAGCTAGCACACGCAGTGGACGATTCCATTTTTCACCATACATGCCACTGTATCATCCTACTGCTGTATCTGGTGTATAGCACACAAATTGGGCGAGTCCATTTTAGGATACACCGACATGAAGATGGGTGGTATTCTCAAATGGACTCGCCCACTGTGTATAACACATTATGAGCCCTAACAATGTACGACATTCATAGTCAGTGATTTATGTTCTAACGAAAACTCACTGTTGATGGTGTCATGTTGCTTCAGTCGGCTCTGCTCTTGCTTCTTTCTAAACATGCAACACTTACTCTGATTGAGTTGTTCACTCTTCAGACCACTGTCAATTGCAGCAAAACGGCCGAGTGGATGTCGCTGGGATGTTGGTTGGAGTGAACGAGTGATATTGCTGAGAAGGAGAGTGGTGAATTTATGAGAAAAAGCTGAAATGTCACGCAAAGGATGATCAGAGGTGTCCAAGATGGGGAGCGAGAACGAAAGTAAAACACCATTTAAGTATACGGATCAAACATGGTGAAAATGGACTCGCTTGCTTCGTGTGCTATCTGTACAATGTTAACTGCTGGTAAGTCCAATCACTCGGTCGCAGGAACGCAATTTTCGACGATCTTGAAACATTATTACGATATCTCGAAAAATCATGGCCGGTCCGAGCGAGTGACGGTGAAATTCACCGTCAATTGTGGCAAAACGGCTGAGTGGATGTCGTTGGGATGTTGGTTGGAGTGAAGGAGTTATGGATGCTGAGCAGAGTAGTAAATTTATGGAAAAGGTGAACTGTCATGCGTAGGAAAATCAGAGGAGTCCAAGATGGGGAGCAAGATCGAAGGTAAAACACCATTTAAGTATACGGGTCGAACGTGGTGAAAATGGACTCATCCACGGCGTGTGCTAGCTGTGCAATGTAAACTGCTGGTAAGTACAATCAGTCGGTCACTGGACGACACATCCGCTGGTTCTCAATGTGGGAAGTTTGACGGATGGTTGTCTGTGTAGAAGTGGATGTGGTATTGTGACAAAACGGCTGAGTGGATGTCGTTGTGGGCATAGGGATAATATTTAATTTTAAGCAATGTAAAGTGCATGATGTTGAAAGTAAATTAACTTCTAAAATGTTTGATAAATGCCCAAAAGACTCTAAGAACTTACTTGTTCAGTTTTCTTAACAGCACTCTGTCAAGTGCCATATAGAGAGTAGTGGTGTAAAACCATTGCTTTATGTGTGTTTGTTAAAAAAAATTAATTTTTAAAACTTATGACTAAATATGATGAAAGTAGGAAAATGTATTATCAGTCTAATCTTACATGCAGACTGTGCATTTTTGGGTTGGGAAGTTTGATGGATGGTTGTCCGTGTAGAAGTGGATGTGGTATTGTGACAAAATGGCCGAGTGGATGTCGTTGGGATGTTGGTTGGAGTGAATGAGTTATGGATGCTGAGGAGGAGAGTGGCAAATTATGGAAAAAGCTGAACTGTCATGCATAGAAAGATAAGAGGAGTCCAAGATGGGGAGCGAAACCGAAGGTAAAAAGCTCCATTTAAGTATACGGGTCGAACATGGTGAAAATGGACTCACCCATTGAGTGTGCTAGCTGTGCAATGTCAACTGCTGGTAAGTCCAATCAGTCTGTCACTGGAACAACACATCCAATGGTTGTCAATGTGTGTGTATGTGTGTAGAAGTGGACGTGATATTGTGGTAAAACGGCTGAGTGGATGCCGTTGGGATGTTGGTCGAAGTGAATGAGTTATGGATGCTGAGCAGGAGAATGGTGAATTTATGGAAAAAAACTGAACTGTATGTTGCAATGCAGATTGACAGTCATACCGATTCGACGTCAGTGACGGTGAAATTCCATGGTATGGTTATCATGTTGTTTTTGAACATATCCAGACATGTTAGTATGATGACTCATTCGTAGCATAAGGTCATGATTCATTGTATGATGCAATACTTGCACAATCAGTATAAATCATGACTATGTACTGGGGGGCGAAGTATGAGTCATGCTAACATGCTTGGATAGAAATGTATGGTACTTGCTAATGTCTCGTCGCTCGCAAAAGGTAAAATGGTAATATTTCAAAAAACCATATTTGATTCGTGCCATCGATTCACTGCCAGTGTCGGTGACTGAAATCAATCGCCAATTGTGACAAAACGGCCGAGTGGATGTCACTGAGATGTTGGTTGGAGTGAAGGAGTTAGACTGTCATGCGGATTTGGCATCAGTGGCAGTGAAATTCCATGGTACGGTTAACATGGTGTTTTTGAACATGTCCAGACATGTTAGCATGACTCATACGTGTCACAATAATTGCACAATCAGTATGAATTGCGACTATGTACTGGGGCAAATTATGAGTCATGCTCACATGACTGGATAGGAATGTATGGTACTTGTTAATGTTTTGTCACTTGCAAAGGTTACCACATCTCAATAAAATCTTATTTGGTTCGTGTCGTCCGTTCATCGCCAGCATAGGTGATGGTAAAATCCACCACCAATTGTGACAAAATGGCTGAGTGGAAAACATGCATGCACGCGAACAGTCAGCAGATCGATCACATCATTAGACGACATGTTCGTCAGTTCCACTGCATTTACAGCATCGACAATCTATCGCGACACGATGGTCCGAAACTGTTTGTTGCCAATACCAATCCGACATATCGTCCCGGCGAACATTGGATAGGCATCTCGGTCGATGATCGTGGAAATGGACAGTATTTCGATTCGTTCGGGCGTGCTCTGTCGAAAAGATTCAAAGATTATATGAACAAACATTGTAGAAGTTGGACGTATAACAGAACGCAGTTTCAAAGTGCCGCTAGCGAATTATGTGGACATTATTGTATCGTATGGTGCTTGCTTAACAGTAGAAAAATAGATCTGTGTAATCTGCTATCTAGTTCAGATACTGGACTGAACGATTCGATAATTCATAGTATTGTCAGTAGAATGCATGCTTGACAAACTATTATATCGCTATTTGAATAAACGCTCAGTTTTGGAGTGTTACCGAACATTTATGTTGTCGTTGTTTTATGTTTAACAGTAGGTCTGTAGTATATTGTTCGTATACTGGACAGAACGATTATATAGTTTGTCTGATTGTCAGTAGAATGTTGTGATTGAACAAACGACACGATATGAAGAAAAACTGTGTTTATTGTCTTTTTCTTTCAACGATAAAACAAACAGATAACATACAAATAATACTATTAGTCAATAAACAGTTTATCAAATGAAAATGTACATTTCAGCAACTACACTGTTCGACTAAGAGAATAGTGTCCACATATGCAAACATAATGACAGTTTCTTCACAACACAAACAGATAACACATACAAATACTAGTAATTAGTCAATAAACAGTTTATCAAATGAAAAAAATGTACATTTCTACAACTTCACGGTTCATATAAGAGAATATTGTCCACACATAATGACAGTTTCTTAACAACACATGAAAGGCCGAGATGTGTTTGATTTTTGGTGAGACAGAACTTGTCTGTATGGGGCGCGGCGCGCGCCGTGCCGCGCCGGGGCCCCTCCCCAGGGCAAGGGGTTGTGGAGCAGTCTTCTTCTTTCAACAATAACATACAAATAGTCAACATAAACAGTTCATCAATGCAAAAATGTACACTACTCAGTCTGCAAACATAATGACAGTTTCTTAGCAACAACGAACATAAGAAAAATGTACATTTCTTTGACAGCATCTACTCGGCTCGTCTAAGAGAATAGTGTCCATATGCAAGAGTAGCAATACCGTTATCCAACACAAAGCGTTTGCAGTCGTTTGGATTGAGGGCGCTCTTATTAACCAACACAGTCTTGAGGTTGTGGACATTCGACTTGATCTGCCAGAACTTTGCACTCGTAATTTCTTTCTTACAAAGTGCTCTCAAGTAATCCCGATGTCTCAACTTGCGCTGCCGATAGACCTTTGCGATTCCCTTTGCCTCGACCTTGTCGAATTCCTTCTTATCGCATCGTACAGAATACATTTTGGCCCGGATTCCGACGAATTGACGAATGGGTCCCGTCTTGCTGTATTCGTCCTTCCATTTTCCGAGCCGCTTCTTGTTCGTCGTACTGTACAAGACGTGCGATTCCGGATACTCGCTACAATCGAAATGATCCGCCGCATCGGTCTGCATCTCTTCGTATATGTCGCCGGTTTCAACGGAATACGTCAGACTGTCCGTATCGGTAAAGAGAAGCTTTGCACGTTCTGACGAAAATTTCCTGTGAATGTAATTGTAATGTAACTCATACACGACAGTCTTCGCAATATCCAAGATGACCATTCCGGCAAATATCGGTTTGTTCATCATAATCTTTCGTTTTCCGAGATGTACCATTATCAGATCCTTGTTGATGATGTGAAAACTGTTACATGTCGGTTTTCGAATGTTGCGTTTGGCCTCGTCCGGATCGGAAATCAACTTGATGTGCATGCGTTTACGAAGTTGCTCGATCGTTTTCCCATACACCGCATTGCTGAGCAGCTTGTATAGGTCTTTCTCGAAATCCGAACGCGCCTGCTGACGTTTCTCCGTATTGAACAAAATGTACGGAGCGAGATATGCCTTCTGATCGAAAGCCAGAACTCTGTGGATCTTGAGCACGTTCATTCCCAACTGCGTATACAACTGTAGATTTTTGAGATACAGCACATATTTGGTCTTATCGTACAAATTCGGCGTCAGAGCAACCTGTCCACGAAAGTTCTTGTCACCATTACTGTAAGCCGACAACATATCCGGCGTGACCTTCAAGTGTTCCGGTGCTAGCGGCAGATCGGAGTGACTGTCGTGTAACTCGACCGGATACTGCAAATCGACTTCCAATATGTATCCCGTATCGTCGTCATGTCGAACCGATCGAAAATCGAAATGTTCCGGTTCATCCAAAAACCGGAAATTGCCACACGGCAACTTGGAAAGCATGCAATAGCCATATAGATTAATAACGTCCCACGAAATGATGTACGAAGTGGGTTTCGATGGATCGTAGGGCTTCTTCTCGAGATACGTGTTGTTGGCCGTAGCCAATCGATTGCTCACGGTCGAGATTCCTCCGCGAATGGCTGACTCCACCATCAAATACATGTTTGGATCGGTAATCAGTTCCAACTCCATGCCGGTAAATTTCAGTGCCGCTTCCCACGTGTATCTGGCCAACGTCCAGCAGTGTGCCGGATCGAGTCCGTACTGTCCAAATGCGAGTCTTCGAAACTGTTCGAATACATCGGCAAGCAATACCGTATCCAGCTTGACATACAATGCCGTATAGTCTTCCATGGTTCGACAACCGTATCGCGTCCACATCTGTTGTGCGTGTTCGTATTCCTCGTCTGTGATGCCGGACATTCTCAACCTCGAATAGAAAGCCTCTTTCGGCGGCAAACATGTTTCCTTAAAAACTTCTCTGTCGGCCATGTGTTCGTAGGGATATATGCCTTTTCGAAAGATGTTCGGGTCACTGTCACCGAAAGTACGTCTCGTGCATTTGAACGGTTCCAGGCCATCATTATGCAAATTCTGCACTAGATTATCAAGAGACGATGGCAAAAACTTTATGCCGTCGAGGTATCGTATTCCGTCTATTTGAAATCCGATGTACTTCTCGGTATTGTTGGGAATCACCGTTATCTTGGCATTCTTATTGTGTAAATGTTTGATGATCATGTGAGAATCGTAGGCACTGTTGTTATGAAAAAAACACGGGACAAAGAAATGATCGTTCGATTTTCGAAATTTCAACTGAAGGTTACATACCTGACAGACTGCAGCAATATATTTGCCCGTCACGTGACAATGATGTCTGATCTTCCTTCTGTCAATGGTAAATTCGCGATTGCATGAAACACAGACTGTTGCTGCAATGTGTTTCATCAGTTCTTCATGTGTCAAGTTTTTCATCGGTTTGTTTACCGAAAGAATCGAACGAATTCTCCGTTCCTCACTCTGCATGTATGCAAAGAACTCATCCATGACATTGTCACCAGTGTAACAGTGCAACTTATAGTCGTGATCTTCAAATCGACTGGTTGTCACCACGCAAAAACCACTGGGTACGTGCGTGTCAGAATCATCGTCGTTTTTCTGCAGAAAAGATTCAAAATCGGCATATATCGCAAATGGAACTTCGAACTGAAAGTGATACTTGTTGAATTTTACAATATTCTGTCCCGGTTTCGGATAAACAACCTGTTGTGCTTGATGCTGACTGCAAACGGGCAAATGCTCATTCAGCTGATCTTCTTTAGCAAATGGATGTAAACAGAACTGACAAACGTATGTCTTACGCACACACTTCGTTCGACCGCCGACCAATCTCGAAAGATGCTGAACACTGGTGTAATGAAACTTGTCCTGATCGGTTAACATTAACAGAATCACATGATGTTTGCGCTCATTGCAGAACTTCGATGTACGAATGGGAACGAATTGTCGCTCATCATCGAGATATAACACGTTAACAGATATCTCGGGATTCTGCTTCTCAAACTGATTAATGGCAGACAGAGCAACTGGATTCTGAATGCCATCCATATTCAACAAGTTCATATATGGTTTATACTGCGATGGACGAAATTTGTTATTTCCACATTTGAACAGATTCATTCCTGCTAAAACAGAATACTGGAAGCAGTTCAGATCGTCAAAAGACTGAACGTTCACTATAGCACGCTTTGCTGTCAGCCATTTTGGAGTGGGAATATACGTACCTGCCATCAACGGTCGATAGCAACCCCAGCAAAGACGCAGGTACTTTATCTGGGATATGATCCATCCACTGTTCTGTCCGCTGAAACCTTCGATCTTGTTCGCAAACTGTGCTATGATATCAAACAGATTCAATTCGTCAACATCTGTGGTCATCGGCGGAATGTAGAATCTTGCCGTGGTATACTGTATGTCAGTTTCTTCGGGTCCAGTTCGGTAAAATTCAACTTCCATTTCGAAAAAATACTTGATGACTTGATTCTCACTTCTAGCCGTTTCAAATGTGATCGTGATATCGCGTTCATATTGTTGAACAAAATTAGCAACATCAATGTCATGAGCAGTACCGCGCCAAGTGCGATCACCGATCACTCGATCCAGACAGTAGCGACCGACGTTGGCAGGATCCCGATGTAGACATGCATCACAAACGTTAAAATCTGCATCGGGATACTGACGATCCGGTAGATGTCGATAACATCGCGAACATCGTCGATAGTGTCTGCAGTTGTCACAGAGAACATCCGTAGTAGGCGCACCACAGTTGCGACAGTGTCCCGGTCTCACCATCGTGTTGCCGGTGAATCGGCACTTTACGTACTACTATATCGTCAGTAGTCGTAGTAGATCTCTCTCTCTCTCTCTTCTCTTTGTAGTAGTAGTGTCGTCGTTGTAGAATCGATGGTGAACTACTGAATTTTCACCTTATTTATAGTCTCTCTCTGGGCCTGGGTCATGTGAAAGATGAGTCAGACATCATATGACTTGCATCATGTGACGAACATATAGTCGACGCTGATTGGTTCGCTCCGATCCGTCCACGACGCAAGATTCTAACATCGATATATCGCTTATTTAGATAAAATTTCCTGTCAAATATAGTGTACACAAAGGCGGACATGGAAAATATAGTGAGATTGCATTAAAAAAGTCGGTAGAATGACGAAATTAAGCCATTTGCCGTTTTGGTAGGCATACAGTGCTCGTCTATATGGCTTAGGCCTACACTCACGCGCACTAACCGATAGAGATGTGCACTGAATGAGTACCTAGTACTCCAGTAACGAGTATTGGACAGTAATCATGGTAATCGAGTACCCAAGCGATAGAGTAATCGTTACAAAGTAATCAGTCTGCAGTAATCATTCCACTGAGCTGCAGTCTGATTCTCCGGTCACGGACCTCTCTGTAGGGCCTATACAGAGGTCCGTGCTCCGGTCCAGTAGTCAGCGTGGCTGTTGCTCGCTGTTCAACTGACGCCCGGCGATGCTATTAATTATCCATTAGTCTGCCGCCTGACCGTCTCCACCAGCTAGACCAG
>Ga0209458_1000562_pt1 | contig 11729 bp, 4 predicted proteins | sample WorMetLIZAISLAND_FD_187411 | JGI IMG/M metagenome (GOLD analysis project Ga0209458, IMG submission 187411) | Marine gutless worms symbiont microbial communities from Max Planck institute for Marine Microbiology, Germany - Inanidrilus manae... ...
CCCCCCCGGCTACACACTGCCAGCACCCCCTCTAGCAGGGTCACCATGTAATCATTGGTATAACTTGTACATTATGAAACGCGCAATCATATCACTGAAGACTAAATCTGAGACCATAATGAGAATTCATAATCTTTAGTCACTTTCGAGGTCTCAAGTTGCAACAAATGTCGAATTTTTACCACCCCGGACTCCGCTGAGGAGCTTACAGCACTCCCCCACATACCATAGCTGGTGGGGAGTGGGCTCGCTGTTCCCCTCCGTAAGAACCGCACCCCTGCCCAGGACCCTTTGAGCCGAAGCCCTCCACCCCCTGCCTATGACGTACACCCCCCTCATGTTAATTCCTGGATAAAACCCTGCGTTAATGAGTTATATATTCAGAATAAACGTACGTTTTGGAATGCCAATTACCGTATTTCACAAAGATTAATAAAATTAACAATATGCTGTCCGGAAAATTTTGGTAATGCGTGCGTGTGTGCATGTGCATGTATATTTGTTCATGGGAATGTGGGCTGTCAAACAGTGACTGCATTGTTCTTGGTCTTGTTCTTGGTCTGTTCAATGCATATGTTAATTGGCTTTCTCCGTGGTATGCAACTTGCTGTATTCACGTAATTCAGGACACAAAACGTTTTGTATTAGCGCAAAAACTGCCATGCGATTCCTTTTTTCTGTAGTTGACTGTTGTGAAGCAAATTGGGCTATGCACGTAAGCAATGGGGTGTATGTAAGGTATCATTAGCGATTAATTCACGTCTGCATAGCAGCTGTGAATTTCATTAATCTTCATGTAAATATGTAACCACTTACGTGGTTAGCCAAAATTTAGCAGTGAGGAGTCCAGCTGCTGTTTATGTCGCAAATGAGGCCAATGGCACATTTTGCTTTATGCACTGCGCGGGCTTTCCGCCTTTGCTATGAAACACAGGCCTTTTTAACGGTGTATGTAGGTGGTACTGTGGCATACGAATTCGTGTGCAATGTTAAGGAAGTCCACCTATTGCGATTAGATGACTACGGTTGAATCTAAAAATTCACAGAAATTATTACTTAAAGGCTAATTTAGGACGGGAATACTTTTGCCGTCTGTTTTCTTTAATAACTCACAATGCTTCACCATGCGGCGCCACCGTCTGTCGCCGCTTGTCTGCAGCCTGAATATTTCGTAACATGGCCAGATTCACTTACGCACTGAATTACTGTCGCGAAGATAGTCTTCACGATAGAACGAATTGTAACTGTCCATAGTCTACATTAGTTGCCTATCAGTGCCACGAATAATTCCGTGTTTTGTGTGTACTAGTATCTTTCGTGGATTTTCCCGGGTGTGTATTGTGGCAAAATAGCGGATAGCTAAAAAATGACGGTTGGGACGGTCAATGTCTTTTGGTGTACTGAGTTTGTGCCAGTGAACTGTGACTTTCGGCGGATAATTTCGGTCCTGTAATTGAAATAATTGGGGAATACGTTGCTTGTTTATGCTACATGGAAGCGGTCGGGCGAAATTGCGGGGACGACTTCGTGTCGCCTAGTAGGAAAGTACTTGTGTTGCATTTGTACTGCTTCATTGAGCTTCCCATTTTCAGACTGATGACAGTCGAGAGTAAGTAAGTGTGGGTTTAACATACATTCCTATGGAATGCTTTCCCACCGTTCATTGTGTGCAGCACTGTTTCTTGCCAGCGCTCGGCATGCCCCCCCCCCACGAAAACCAAAATGGAAGTTGTTATTTTTAAGTCATAAAGGCTGCATGGATGTCAGGCATTTTTACTGTACATGTTTGTTTTTGCTGATGCAGGTGTAAAGGAAGTTCAAGTCCATGGACTTGTTTCAGAAGTTTAAGGTTGTTGTAAAGAAGCAGTGTGACGAGCCTTTGCCAAGTCATGTAATAGTGAACGTACCAAAGTTCGACATGGCCGACTGCGAACAAGTGTCCATGTTTGGCAGTGGAGCTTTCGGTGTAGTTTCAACATGCATTTATAAAGGAAATACATACGTATTGAAGCGCATTGACATTGGCGGTGATCGTAAGGAAAGTCGGGAAATGTACGTGAAGGAACTACAGCTGCTTGACAGTCTGCGGGGACATCCCAATCTCGTCCACCTGACCGCATTCTGTTACGCAGAGAGAACATTCATGCTGGATTACATGCGATTCTCATGGGATTGTCTGGGAATTGACGATAGACCAGTTACAAGTCTGGACAAATTTCTGACGGCTTGCCATCACTACACCAACTTCCAGGGTTGCCAGCACTTGCAAATGCACATAGCCACGGACGTAGCACGCGGCCTGGCCTACATGCACAGCAAGGACATAGTGCATCGTGATCTCAAGTCGGAGAATGTTCTCGTATGCAACAGACACTATACGGAAGTTAACGCTGTTTCTTCGTTCGAAAGTTCTTGGCCAGTCAATCCGGTACGTTGCAAACTGACTGACTTCGGGGAATCACGGTCGTCTGCGTTACGAACTCGGGCGAGCGCAACAGCTACACGCACCAAGAATGTCCGTCGCGGATCACTCGTCTACAGAGCACCGGAAACGTTCCAAAACGTACGTTATCGCTAATTGACGGTATTCCTTACATGTTTTGTTATGTTCTACATAGGCATTGTACGTGACACACGGCGCGGTATTTCTGTATGCTTTTGCGTAATTAGTTCAGGAGTCGTTGCTTTTGTACGTGGGCCGTTGCGCGCGGTGCGGTAGTTCGTTACGGGCAGGGTCGTGTAACCACCCACTATGTTGGGGAATTGAACCCCCCCCCCCACATATGATGGGAAGGTTCCAAGCGCAAAAAAGTAGTTGAAAATGGTATCGAAATGAACATTCCGTCAAAATTAGTAGTATATGACTGGAAAAAGACGTTGAAAGATGCAACAGTTGATTGTTGTATGGAAAGGAAAGGAAACTTTAGCGATTATTAAGGATATTTAGTTTTAAAGATTGCCAAAAAGACACGACCAGTAATAGGAAACTTGCAGTAGTGACGTGCAAAGGTGTTATGGAAATAACTTAATACGAATTAGAGGACAGAAACGTTGAAAAGGTGTACTCTCGAAAATCGACGCGAGAAAATTTGTCCACCTAAAGCTTCGAAACTTGATAATTTGGAGAAAAAATTGGAAAAAGGCCAAATGTGTCCTGGGGCGTCTAACAACCCCCCCCCAACCCCACAGAATGGGTGGGAGATCAAACCCCCCACATATGACAGTAAGGATCCAAGCGCACGAAAATGGTTGAAAATGCAATTGAAATGACCATTCCCTCAAACTCGCCCTTTTTGGAAAAAGTGGTATATTTTTATCCCAAAACCCACACCCCCCTACGATAGACGCCCCTGGTTACGGGTGGTTTCGTGCTTGACGTACAGTTTGGAAATTATTTTCCCCTGTGACGCGTTAAGTATTATGCACGCCTGTAATGGAACATAGGCTTCGCATGCACTTTGTTGCATTTTATACGACAAAGAAACACATAGAGCTTGAGTTGCGATTGCAAAAGCCGTAACTGTGCCGCTCACAGTAGTCGTTAACGGAGTATGTGAACCGTGTGATTGCGGTGATACAAGTGTAGACCGGTGAAAAGAGTGTACCTTTAACAATAGCACTATTAAACGTTCGTTTCAACGGAATTTGTTGTTGTTGTGAAAATTGTGCAGGTGAATCGTGGATTCAACATGAAAGGTTTGAAAGCGATGGACATGTGGTCACTTGGGATGATCATGTTCGATCTTATTAACCCAAACACATTTCCATACAGCCAGGAAATGACAGATGCCCCTATGAACACCATGGAAGATATATTAGTGCAGCAGTTACACAAAGTAAAGACTTTGCCAAAATTTCATGCAGAGTACAAATGTTATCAAGACACCGTTTGGCAGCCTTTGAATGCAGTTTACCAACGTTTGGCTGTTTACGCCGCCGCGGCGCGACCGCGGGCTGAGGAGGTAGTTCGCCTGCTTGTTAACGAGCACGTAACTGTTGTACAACTTACGGTGAGTCAAACGGACGTCAGCAGCATGTTTCGGTCTAAGCGTGACCGTGTTGCAAGAACTGCTGCGGTAGATAATGCTTGCACGTTCATTGCTCTGCTTATCGGTCACGAAATTCTGAAGGTGTCCAGAAGTAGAACTGTAGACGTGCCGGACATGGTAAGCATGGCCACGGAAGTGATCGTTAACTTTCCCGCAGCAGTGAACACACTGCGTAAGCGATCAATGTACGGATTAGTTGAATCATACAGAATGTTACGTGCAGTGAACGAATGTGGCAATTATGACATAAAATTCCTTGTACTGTGCACTGGTCAAACGTGCGTCAATGTTGCCAAGACACAGCTGCGCTCGGCTCTTTGCACTTGCCTCCAAAAGCAGGAACCTTTCTGCGCTGTATACACTCTCCCGCCTTACAGCGTTCTTATATGCAGCACATCTACAGGAGTTTTGTCGGTGATCGACTCACACGCAGTGTCCGCTGATTGGAAAGGAAATTGCAAAACTGGTGTAGTGGTGCAGTCGAAAGATCCGTCAACTGCTGTGGGTGCAGTGAGCAACTGGCTGTTTGCACGATTGGCAGGTAGTAAAGTGCAAGTTAAGCATGAACTGGCCTTGATGGCAGCGCATGGCACTGTTTTCGACGACAAGATTGGTGCGGCGACAGATGCCGTAGAAGAAAGCTGTGGGGAATGCGAACCATCTTCAACCGACGTCAACGTCGAGTACATGGCACCGGCAGGCGAACCGTCTACAACCGACGTCAACGTGGACCACTTTGCACCGTCCAGCGAACCGTCTACAACCGACGTCAACGTGGACCACTTTGCACCGTCCAGCGAACCGTCTACAACCGACGTCAACGTGGACCACTTTGCACCGGCCAGCGAACCGTCTACAACCGACGTCAACGTGGACCACTTTGCACCGGCCAGCGAACCGTCTACAACCGACGTCAACGTGGACCACATTGCACCGGCCAGCGAACCGTCTACAACCGACGTCAACGTGGACCACATTGCACCGTCCAGCGAACCATCTGCAACCGACGTCAACGTGGACGACATTGCACCGGCAGGCGAACCATCTACAAACGACATGGCACGGGCAGAGGAACCATGTACGAAGGAAGTAAGAATCATCTCACACGCAGTCGCAGCATCTGCAACCGAAGGCAATGACGAACTATCGGGAACGGTCGCACGGGAAGAAATGGTGAGTATAAGTCTAGAGGTGGAAAAACTGAAGGCTGAGGTGAGACAAATCCGTGCATGTTTGCCTCTGGAGCAAGTGCGTGCAGCAAGATTAAGTACACAGATGCCAGTAGCATGCATACAGCCCGCGAATAAGTGCGTACCGCGTGAGACAGAGCAGGAAGGCGCAAACAGTGCAAATTCACCTTCACCGACAAATTCACCTTCGCCGACACCCACCCATGACAGTGCCGTAACGATTTCTTCATCAGACGATGATTGGGAATATAATGTCGAGGTCCATTTGGCCCGCATGTCACCTCCGATCCGCAGGCCTCCGCCGCCGTTATTTTCCCTGCCGGGCAGCTACTACTCTTCGGGACACGCACCAAATAGAGGCAGTTGTTTAACCCCAGAGGTAAATTTACCGCGCGTGCGAACTTGGCTGTATTGCTGTTTTTCCGGCCTTTCAATTCATTGCTGTGTGTATAAGTAATAGAAGGTACGCATTATCTCCAGAGATGCGCATGCACAGTGGATTTAATGCATTCTGCGTTCAGCAAACCGTGCGTACGTGTGTGTTACTTGCACGAAGTAGCTGCATGGGAGAACGTAGTATGTATGGTTTTGCAATATTTCAATTGCCATTGACGGCAAAGTTAAAAATGCATGTAAAATTGTGCTAAAGAAGGGTGTCTACAAATGTGCCGTAACGTAGCGGTAGCTCTATTACTGTGTGTGTACGTTGATTGACAGCGTTGTAATTTGTCGTACAGAATGTATGTGTTATTCCCGTTCATAATTTGAAATTACGTCAGTCCTGCATGTATACGAGTAGTGGGTGCGTTAAAGATTATTTGTACCGTTGAGGTGAAAAATAAAGTAATAGTATTTGACGGGAATTCAGGTGAAATTGAAAATAAGACTGACATTCTTTGTGTGCATAACGTGTACGCATGACGCTGTAAATGCATTAAAAAAGCTACGTGACAAAGCATTCATAAGTTGCTTTAACATGATGTGGATTATTAGTAAAATGCGTAGTGAAGTGAAATGTCAGTCTGTTACGAATTGCTTCCGTGCTTTTTGTAGACACCCTGTATCGATAAATTATTGTAGTGTAAAATTATAATTGCACAGATTAAAATTTGCCTATGTAGCAAATTATTGTACTAAGGCAAAGGTTGAAAATAGGTTTGACCGAAAGACAATGGCCACAGGAAATTGCGGCGATGTACAGCCGAAATAAACTGGGCGAAAGCGAACGGCCTACCGTGGTATGAATGTATTCACAGTGAGCCGCATAATGTCATACAAATTTCACACCAAAAGATGGACGACGTACACGGAACAGCATTACCGACATGTTGGTGACATATTGTACATTTGTATTGAAATTGCAATCGTTTATCACAAACGTTCAAGTAGGCAATGTCGACATCGAATGTTACACCCAGGGGAGAAGTACGTGTCAAAAATGTCATGTTATGTTTCCCCACAGATACAGGCCCGTGCATGTAAGGAAAGAAATGGAGCCCGTTAATTTTCCGTCAGTACGTAAATGACGTACATATGTAAGCTTACAGGCGGTTTCTGTGTTGCGTAACAGTATAAATTCGGGGTTATTCAGCGTAATTTTGCGTCAAAATTTTCATTCGTTTTGTGCTTTACCGGACACGTACAGGGAACATGTAACGACTTATGTATATAGTGGTCAATGCTTTGAGAAACAGTACAGGTGTTGGTTGTGTTTGTCAGGCGGAGGAGTCGAGGGATGAGCACGCCAGAACATCACGCCACGTGCACGACGGTGTTACGGTAACGGCGAACGAATTGTGCCCAAGTCCTCTTCCGCTGTTAAGTCCAGTGCCGCCGTTAAGTCCCACACCACCGCCGCCGCTGCTACTGGAGAATGAGACGACGAGAGATTCACATCCAAACGACTCTGACGTTGAGCCGGACTCGCCACCGACGATCGTTTCACATGCAGTTGAGAGCCAGGCAGTTACCGACGTCAAATGGCCAGTGCTGTATCTTAGCGACGACGACAGTGAGGGTGATGCAGTGAAGGGACAAATTCCCAGCACTGTTGCAAACAGCGAATCGTCAAGCCAAGTACTTTGTCCGTCGGCCGCAGTGGACAAAGAGCTGTGTCCGGAATCACATGGGACTGACGTGGACGTAAGGGAGGAGCTGCGTAAGACGAAAGCGGAGTTGGCGAAATATAGTAAATTCCATAAAGGCACTTTAATATCCAGTAGCGACACATGGGCCGGTGTTGAAGATGAAGTAGTTAAGGCACTGCCGTATGACATAGACGGCTTACACAAATACGTAATACACTGTAGTGACAGAAGCCAAATGATGAAAGTTTCACGGGATGGCCGGCCGTGGTGCATATGGGTGAAAACGACAAGGCAGGGTTTTAAAGGCATACGACGGCGAGCGAAATGCAAGGGCGTGTATATGTGCACGTCCTTGGAATGTCCATTTTACAAGCAACATGGTGCACCTAACCGTGTTCATTTCCGTAAAGGCGCGGATAATTACTTATGTTTCTCTTGCGAGTCGGTAGCTGCGCATATAGAGTGCCCAGCATTGAAGGCGTGGGAGTACCACGAGAACTTGAAATGCGTTGTAGTATATCACGTAGGCACGCACACTTGCATGTGCAAACCCCGTGTACTGGACGAGAGGAAAATTGAGGAAGCCATAATTAAACATCCCGAACTGACGCCAGTGCAGATTACGAATGCGGAGTGTACGGCGTACTTAAGACGTGTGAATGAAGACGATTTCAGTTGGGACGAGTTTATGAATATGGCATCAAATTTCGTCGACAACCGTCATATGCAGCACGCTAAGCAGAAGTTTCGCGAATATCAAGAACCTTGCGGCAGACAGTTCGATGCGATAGGACGGCTGAAATCGGGCTGCGATAAGTTCGACAAATTCATGATGTACAAAGTGAACAACCGTTACCTTTCCGGCAACCCGTCTTACGTATTCAAATCCAGCCGACACATGGCTCAGACGGCGCTGTCCATGGATAGAGATAAGGGTCAATATATGAGCGATGAGTATGTATTCATAGACGTAAAGCATAATCGGTGCAGGGATTTTAAGGCCGTAACCTTGTGGACATACCACCCTGCAATGCGCAAGATGATTCGTCTGGCTGTGATGGATGTAGAACAAGAAGACACTGCTAACTTGACGATGTTTTGGACTATATTTAACGACATGCTGCGAGAAGTGAGTGGCGACGCTGAGTACATGTTCAATCCCATAAACTTCATATCTGACGAACACCACGCGAATTTCCACGCAATTTGCGCTGTGTTTGGGATTGGGGCGCAAAGCCGGATAAAAACGTGCGAGTTCCATTACAAACAGACTGTTGAGCGTCACATGAATTACGTGAATGGCGCAGTTGCTGAAGAATTTAAGGGATATGCATATAAAATGTTGGAAGCGTTAACGAAAGACCTGTGTGAAAGCGCATCTTCGGAGATGTGCGCGTTCGTAATGGAGAACCGACAACTTGAGCCGTGGTTCAATTGGTGGTATAAAAGAAAGGACCACGTGTGCCGTGCGTACAAAGACCCTGAGACACCGCATTCCAACCTTGCAGAATGCGGTCATTCCAAAATGGCAGCCGTTGCACGGAAGCACATGTCGTTGTTGGACGCCGCGTACGATGACGTGGTTTTCGCAGTAGTGCAGCAGCAGCAAATGACAGAGTTTGCTACAGGCAGACGCACGTTCGGGTCGGGGAAGAGCGTAACGTACAAAGCAGCCCGTGCCTATAATGAAGGTTTGAAGAAGGCTCGTGCTTACGCGGATCAGTGTGCAAATATGTTTGAATCTCACATAGGCGTTTCCAAATCGAATATGCCCACAGGGACCATACGCAGACGTAACAGACAGCGCTCGACTCATAAGCCGACGGCAAGTAAGGCAATAGATATGCAGAATATGGACAACTCTGACAATGAAATAGTTTACATGCCAAGCAGCGGAACACACAGACCTCCGACAAGACGCCGAAAACCAGCCGGCAATAAAAGTTTGGACTTGCAGGCTGCAGGTAGTGCCGAAGCCAGTTCACGCGACCAGACGCCGGAAGTTGCTTCAAAAAGACCGTTGAAGCATTCGTCACGGGACGTTATGGGACGTACGGGATTGAATGTAGCCAAACATTCCGCTAACGCAAACGTTCGCATGCATCTGCGCACAAATCCAAGGCCCAACGTGCGTCTGCAATCTCCATATGCTGCCGTCAGTACGGCAACGTGCACGGAAAGACTCACAACCACATTGCAAACTGCACAGTGCTCAAGCAGTAGCGGGCCAACACCAGCAGTTCGCGGATTCCACTTGTGTCTGAAGAAGCCTGTAGTCAAGTCATGTTACGGATGCAGGCAGCAATTTGCACAGCGTTACAGCAAAGCACCGAGAGATGTGATAATTCGCAAGTTTCTGTACAGAACTTACACAGACCGGATAACGGGTGTTAAGAAGAAGTCTTCGACCAAATCAGCTGCCTACTTCCACTTGAATATGGACTGCGTGAGGAAGGTGGCGCCCGCGGCAAACATCAGAGACATTATGGTGCACGACGAAGTCAGGCCTATACTGGTGGGTGATATCGACCGTCAAACCGTGTTGCGTACATTTGGACTGGAAATGTGCACTGACGATTAAAACGGACGTCGTTGAATTTATGCTGTTACAATGCATGTTGTTTAAATTGGAGTGTTAGAATGCAAGACGCTCAGCAACGCTAAACTGTGCATATTAACGGGTTGGAGGGATAATTTGTCAGCAAAAATTACAAAACTTCGCTTGATTGCAATGGGGCGAAATAATGCGAATGAAGATCATGCTGAATTTACTGTAAGTAAATAATGCGCCTAAGGTGTTATGCATATAATTGTGAACGTTACGTTTCAATGCGACAAATATGCGTACATCGTAGTTTGACTGTGATGTAATCTGTTTTGTGACGATTAAATTTCAATTATCGGAGCTATAATTTAGTGTGAAGTGCATGTATCAAACAAGTGCCCTTTGCACGCGTAATACCGTGTTCACAGTTTGATTTTGAGTAGTGTCAACTCCAAAGCATGTGCCACATAACCACTGCCCAGCGGTTCAATGAAAATTGGCAGAGTCTGAAATGCAGACTTTTTATACGGTGGCTGATAAGGTGATCGTGTTTTGTGTAGCGATGCCGGTGAAAACGGGACGCTGGACGGCAATGGGCGTTTTCTCATAGAAGAAATCCAGGTGGCTGATGGTTCCTAGTGACCTGTACCAAATATAAGCACATATTCATCATGATGATAATAAGTGGTGTAAGCTGGGAATGGCATCGTCTTCTGTGTGCATTGGTTCACTGGTCTCTGTAAACGTAATGGCATTGGTGACATACAGCGTACCACCTGCTGCTGCAGTTTTCTGCATAACATTGTTACGATGTGTGTGCGCTTTTCAGTGTGACGGTTAGAGTGATATAGTTTTAAAGAATACGTTGATAACAATGCTCGTTCAATGTGACCGCAAATGGCAGGCGCGTAAGACGAAGGTGTGTAATTGAAAAATTGCAGAAAGTGGGCGTACTTGTCGTTGTACTACTGTACATTGAAATGGGTGATAGTTGAAAATAGCAGATAGTGTAACATTGTATTTTCAGTTGTGTATTTACAAATGAATATACACACGTTAATTGTGGCTTAACAGTGTTACGGTGTGTGTAGGATTTCAAGTACTTTGCTGAAAGTTATATAGTTGGCAGGGATAGTGTGAGCGCCCTGCAAAGTAAGTTTCAACCAAATACACAGACGCCTAACAAGTACGTGAATATGTACGAAAAAGGCGATGAATGGGCGTAATTGGAAATATAGTAATAAATGTTCGGCGTGTTGTTCACGTAGGTATTGCAGTGCATAGTACAAATACATGGCATGTATTTCCATTTGAATCCATTGATACACGACTCCATTACGATTACAAATGTCAACACTTGTTTCAGAGCCAGTGCTGTTTAACATGAGCGCCTTAACGGCGCGCAATAATGTTGTACGTAATGCATACAGTAAAATATTGGACAAAATTCACTTTATTGCAAAGATCATGTATAAATAACAGCAATTAGCTACGATGGAGTGTTACTTGTTTCCAGACCGCATATGATTAATAGTTATGAAACAGTACGAGTTGAGAGTTTGTACAGCTACTTATAATACGTAATTGTTACTGTAAAAGCTAGTTGTTAATGACCGCTGTAGTGAGCGTATTAAGGGCCACAGATGACGTATTCGAAAAGAATGTACTAGCCACGTAGAATGGCAGAATTACATGGCACAAGACGCGCGGCATATAAATGGCATATGTAGCAAGTTATGGGGTTTACGTGAACGTGAAATAGATTGACGTATGTTGCTGTTTGTGGATGTGTAATACTTTAAATTCACCCTGAACGGTACAGTACGATGGCGTGTGGAAGTCTTGAAATGTACTGTTT
>Ga0209458_1000565_pt1 | contig 11649 bp, 13 predicted proteins | sample WorMetLIZAISLAND_FD_187411 | JGI IMG/M metagenome (GOLD analysis project Ga0209458, IMG submission 187411) | Marine gutless worms symbiont microbial communities from Max Planck institute for Marine Microbiology, Germany - Inanidrilus manae... ...
GGATCGGCAGATCCCATCGGGGCCAGCGGGCACAGAACTCCGCACCAAAGGCCGGATACAAAACTGCAATCTGCCCGACTGTCATACCAACATCGGTCCTTGCCTCCCGGGAGGCGTCCATACAACCGACCATGGACTTCACATTGCCGCCGGACGTCGAGGATGTGTGCCGCCGCGTCGCCGACTTCGTCGCCGAAGAATGTCTGCCCGTCGAGGACGATCCGTCGGCCTGGGGCGAGGGCGAGAACATCCGCCTCGACCGGCTGGACGCGATCCGCGCCAAGGCCCGCGCCGCCGGCCTGTGGGCACCGCAGATGCCGACCGAACTGGGCGGCATGGGGCTCCCCACGTTCGGCCGGGCGGCGGTCTACGAGGAGGCCGCCCGGTCGCGCTTCGGCCCGGCGGCGATCAACTGCGCGCCACCGGACGACGGCAACATGATGCTCCTCGAGAAGGTTGGCACCGAGGCGCAGAAGAAGCGTTGGCTGCAGCCGATCATCGACGGCAAGGCGCGCTCGGCCTTCGCCATGACCGAACCCATGCCGGGCGGCGGCTCGGACCCGTCGGCGATGCTGACCACGGCCGAGCGAAAGGGCGATGTGTGGGTGGTGCGCGGCCGCAAGTGGTTCATCACCGGCGCCGACGAGGCTCAGCACTACGTGCTCGTCGCCAAGACCTCGGACGACCCGCACCGCGGGCTCACCGGGTTCATGTTCGACGCCAGCCAGCCCGGCTGGCGCATCGTCCGCCGAATCCCGATCATGGGGCCCGAAGAGCACGGCGGCCACGGCGAGCTGGAATTCGACGGCCTGGAGATCCCCGACTCCGACCGCCTTTTGGAGGTCGGCGACGGCCTCAAGATCACGCAGATCCGCCTCGGCCCGGCGCGGCTGACCCACTGCATGCGCTGGCTCGGCATGGCCAAGCGGGCCATCGAGATCTGCACGCCCTACGTCCGCGAGCGGCAGAACTTCGGCATGACGTTGGCCCAGCACGAAGGCGTCCAATGGTTGCTCGGCGGTGCGGCGATGGACATCCAAGTCGGCCGGCTGTTGACCATGCATGCCGCGTGGAAGCTGGATCAGGGCGACTTCGCCCGCAAGGAAATCTCCATGGCCAAGGTCGCCGTCGCCGACGTGCTGCACAAGGCCATCGACACCGCCATCCAGCTCATGGGCGCGAAGGGCTACAGCCAGGACACGCCATTGGAATGGATGTACCGCTACGCCCGCCAGGCGAAGCTGGTCGACGGCGCCTCCGAGGTCCACATGATGGTGCTGTCGCGGTTCCTGATGAACGAGGAGAGGGACTTCTGGCGATGGGGCTAGAAAAGCCAGTCGTCGGTGACGCGCTCGAAGAGTTCCTCGCCGAGGCGCTGGGCGAGTCGGCGGATATCGTCGGTTTCGCCAAGCTCGGCGGCGGCGCGGTGCAGGAGAACTGGGCCCTCGACGTGCGCCTGCCGGGCGGCGGCACGATCGAACTGGTCCTGCGCACCGACGCGCCCTCCGGCGTCGCCGCGAGCCATTCCCGCGCCCACGAGTTCGCCCTGCTGCGGGCCGCGCACGCGGCCGACGTGACGGTGCCCCGTCCCGTCGCCGTCTGCGAGGACCCGTCCGTGTTCGGCAAGCCCTTCTACGTCATGGGGCGCATTCACGGCGTCGCCGCCGGGCACGTACTCACCCGCGAGGACAAGTGGCCGGGCGACCGGGTGGCGCTGGCCGAGCGCCTTGGCGAGGAGTTGGCGAAGATCCACACCATCCGGCCGCCGAGGCCCGATCTCGACTTCCTCGCCGCACCCGAGGGGTCACCGGCCCAGGCGTTGATCGACGAGTACCGCGGCTGGCTCGATGGCTACCGCGATCCACGCCCGGCCATGGAATGGAGTTTGGCGTGGCTCGAAGAGCACGCGCCGCCGCCGGGCGATCTGGTTCTGTGCCACCGCGACTACCGGACCGGCAACTACATGGTCGGCGACGACGAACTCAGCGGCATCCTCGATTGGGAGTTCGCCGGATGGGGCGATCCGATGGAGGACGTCGGCTGGTTCTGCGCCCGCTGCTGGCGCTTCGCCGAGCCGGGCCGCGAGGCCGGCGGCATCGCCACCCGCGAGGACTTCTACCGCGGCTACGAGCGGGCCGGCGGGACGGTCGACCGCGAGGCGGTGTTCTACTGGGAGGTCATGGCCCACATCCGCTGGGCGGTGATCGCGCTGTTGCAGGGCGAACGCCACGTCTCCGGCGAGGAACCGTCCCTCGACTTGGCGCTCACCGGCCGCATCGTCGCCGAACTGGAACTGGAGCTTCTCAAGATGACCGTACCGGAGGGGAGGAGCTGATGCGCGACCACCCGTTTGGCGGCGAACTCCTCGCCATCGCCCGCAAGACCTTCGCCGAGGAGGTGCTGCCGGCGCTGCCGGCGGACCGCCGCCTCGCCGGGCTGATGGTCGCCAACGCGCTCGGCATCCTCGGGCGCGAGTTGGAAGACGGCGAAGAACCGGAATGGCGGATGGTCGCCGATCTGGTGACCTTCTACCGCGCCGAGGCCAGTGCCGCCGACGCTCGGGAAATGGCAGCGCGCCTGGCCGGCGATCTCCGCAGCGGCGCGTTCCGCGACGATCCGGCGCGGCTCGCGGAGGTCCACTGCATCCTCGAAACCCACGCCCGCGCCCGCGTCGCCGAGAGCAACCCGAAGTATCTAGGCAGTCAAAAGCCGTAGAGCTCCGCCGGGTTGTCGACAAGGATGCGAACGCGGGTCGCCTCGTCGTCGGCCCAGTCGAGCAAGAGATCGAGCAGGTCGGCCTCGTCCGGCGGGGATTTCTGACCCGGATGCGGCCAGTTGGAGGCCCACAGCATGCGCTCGGGCGCGGCGGCGACCACAGGGCGCGGGCGAGGGGGCGCACGTCGTCCCAACCCGGTGGGCCGACGGTCGAGGATTCGTAAGGCGCCGACAACTTGATCCAGCAGCGCCCGCCCTCGATCAGGCCGAGCAGGGCCCGGAACGCCGCGTCATCGGGCGCCACCGGCGGCATGAACCGGCCGACGTGGTCGACGACGATGGGTGTCGGCAGGCCCTTGAACGTCTCGGCGCGTTCGGCGAATTCCCGCCCCTGGAACTGAAGCTGCAGGTGCCAGCCGAACGGCGCGACCCGGGAAGCGGTTACTTCCAACGCGTCCCACGGCACCGCGCCGCCGGGCAGCATGTGGAACCGGGGCCCACACACGCCGAGCGCCGTCAGCCGCTCCAGCTCGGCGTCGGCGATGTCGGGGCCGACGACCATGACGCCGCGGGCGTCGCCGCCGAACGCCTCCATGGCGGCGAGCTGGCAGGCATTGTCGAAGCCGTAGGTGGTCGGCTGCACGACGACGACCCGCGAGAGCCCGAGCCGCTGGCGAAGGGTCCGATATTCGTCGATCCAGGCGTCCGGCGGGGTGATCAGCGCCGTCGGTGCCGACGGCCAGCGGGCGTTGTAGAAGTGCATGTGCGTGTCGCAGGCACCCGCCGGGGCGGCGAGGCGGGGCGTCTTGGGCATCGGCGCATCCTCCGGCGGTGCAACGGGCCGCTCTCGTTTACGCCGACGGATCGCCGCCGTCGAGGGGCGGTTGCGCGGATCGCTCCCACGGGCTCTGATGGCGCACGACCGCCAGCGGAGCCCCAAGTCCATGCCCCGACCCTCCGACGCCAACATCACCGAGGACCGCCCGACGTTCGTCACCCACCTGGAATGCTCGGCGACAGGCGAGCGGGTTGCCGCCGATCAGGTCCATGGCCTGTCGCCGGCCGGCGCGCCGTTGCTGGTCCGCTACGACTTGACCGGCATGGGCGCGGCCTTGGATCGGGATACTTTTGCCGGCCGGCCGCAGGACCTCTGGCGCTACCGCGAGCTCTTGCCCGTGCGTCGGACCGCGGACATCGTTTCGCTGGGCGAGGCGATGACGCCGCTGATCGACGCACCCCGCCTGGCCCGGCGCCACGACGCGGCGTCGCTGATCGTCAAGGACGAGTCCCGATTGCCAACGGGGTCGTTCAAGGCCCGTGGCCTGGCGATGGCGGTGAGCATGGCCAAGGCCTTCGGGCTCAACCGCCTGGCCATGCCGACGAATGGGAACGCGGGCGCGGCGCTGGCGGCCTACGCGGCGCGGGCCGGCATCGAGGCCTTTGTCTTCTGCCCGGCAGACACGCCCGAAGTGAACGTCCGCGAGATCGCCGCCCAGGGCGCAAGGGTGCGGCCGGTCTCCTCGGCGACAAACCGGGCACGTTCCACCAGCACCTCTTCGGGACCGACCCCGAGGCCGGCCAAGTGCGCCATGACCGCGGAACCGGTCGGTGCGTCAATGTCGCCGCCGAGGGCCACGAGGGTGGCCTCCGCGTCGTCGTCCGCCCAGGTATGGCACCGGGCTATCGCATGGGAAACGCAGGCCAAGCGACGATACGCGGCGTCCGTATCGTGCGGCATGCCGTTCGCCTCCTCGAATTCGACGAATGTCCGCGCCTCAGCCTCCAGGTGTTGGAGGATCGTTTGCTTGTCCAGTCCCGGCATCGAACCACCTCCTTCGGTGATGCAATTCCCCCCGGGTTCAGCATCAAGTCTAGGAAGCGGGTGTTACCAACTGGTTGCCAGAAAACCGGTATCGACTACGACCCGCCCGGAACGTGGTCGTCGGGCGTGAAGCCGTCGTACTTGGGCAGGTGATCGTCGAGGTGCAGCCACGGCATGCGGTTGCCCCAGAAGACATGCCGATCGGCCGGGTGGCGCTCCGGGTGGTCGAGGGTGGCGACGGTGACGTCGATAAGCGTCGGATAGGTCTTCGAGCGAAACACGAGCGACGAGCCGCAGGCCGGGCAGAACAGCCGCTCGGCGGTCGCGGACGATGCGTACACCGCCAGCGTGCCGGCGATGATTGCGAACCGCTCTTCCTCGACCGTGGTCCAAGTCACGACCAGGGCGCCGGCGGACCGGCGGCACATGGAGCAGTGGCAGTGCCCGCCGGGCGGCAGCGGCCCAGTGATCCGGTAGCGGACAGCGCCGCAGAGGCAGCCGCCGTCGTGGGTTTCGTCGCTCATCGTCCACCTCCCATGACACAGCGCCGTCGCACCGTAGCCCAGGCCACTGCTCCGGGCAAAAGGCCGGCGTCGGTCGGTCGCCGGCTGGGATTCGGCGTTATAATTCCCGCGGGTGCGGCGCGCCTTCGTGGTGCCGGGCGCCTGCGGGCGCGTCCTCCCGTTACGAAACGGGCCCCGCAACACGGGGCCGGCAAGGGAGGGAACCAATGAACACCTATTTCCTGCTGTCCAACTATTCCGACCAGGGCATCCGCAACGTCCGCGAATCCCCGCGCCGGGTCGATGCCGCCCGCGAACTCATCCGTAGCGTCGGCGGCGAGATGAAGCCGTTCTACCTGACCATGGGCAAGTTCGACTTCATCGCCCACTGCGAGTTCCCCGACGATGCGGCGGCGGCTCGGTTCGCGCTCTCCCTCGGGGCGCTCGGCAACGTGCGGACGACGACGGTCAAGGCGTTCCCGGAAAGCGAGTTCCGCGACATCATCGGCTCGCTGCCGTAGGCGCGGTCCGCGTCAGCGAGGATCGGCGAGGTCGCACCACACCGGCGTGTGGTCGGATGCCTTCTCCCGGCCGCGGGGCGTCTTGTCGATGCCCGCGGCCTGGAGCCGGTCGGCGGCCTGGGGCGACAGCAGCAGGTGGTCGATGCGCAGGCCCTCGTTGCGGGCCCAGGCGCCGGACCGGTAGTCCCACCAGGTGAAGTGGCCGATGCCGGGACACAACGCGTCGATCGCGTCGGTGAGGCCCATGTGGAGCATGGTGCGCAGTGCCGCCCGGGACTCGGGTCGGCAGAGAGCATCGTTGGTCCACTTCGCCGGCTCGTAGACGTCGCCATCGGTGGGCGCGACGTTGTAGTCGCCGCCCAGCACCACCGCGTCCTCGCTGGCCAGCAGGCCGGCGACGTGGTCGCGCAGCCGCTCCATCCAGCGGAGCTTGTAGGCGAACTTCTCGGAGTCCACCGGGTTGCCGTTGGGCAGATAGATGGACGCCACCCGGACATTGCCGGTGAAGGCCTCGATGTAGCGGGCCTGCTCGTCCGCCTCGTCGCCCGGCAGGCGCGTCTCCAGGACGTCGAGGGGCCGCTTCGACAGGATGGCGACGCCGTTGTAGGTCTTCTGGCCGGCGGTGGCGACGTTGTAGCCGAGGTCACCGATCTCGAGGGCGGGAAAGGCGTCGTCGGTGACCTTGGTCTCCTGGAGCAGCACCACATCCGGCTCGGCGTCGCGCAGCCAGTCCAGCAGGTGGCCGAGGCGCACCTTGATGGAGTTCACGTTCCAGGTGGCGATGTTGATCACGGTGCCTCCGGCCGATCAGCGATTTCCCGTCAGGGTGGGCTCAGAAGCTAGCCATCAGTTCCCGCCGGGGCAAGCGGACGTGGGAGAGGCGGAATGATATAAGCCCGGCGACGATCGCGAGTGGGAGCACAGCCGGTGGATGAAGACCCACGCCTGTTCGACGTGTTCCTGGACGTGCAGCGCGGCCTCCCGCGCCAGGGGCCCGGCCTCGACGAGAGCACGCTGGAGGCGCTCGCGCTGTGCCGGGGGCTCCCCGAACGGCCAACCGTGCTCGACATCGGCTGCGGTCCCGGCATGCAGACGTTGGCGCTCGCCCGCGCCCTCGACGGTCCCACAACCGCCGTCGACATCCACCAAGAGTACCTCGACATCCTGAAGGCTCATGCCGTCGAAGCGGGCGTCGCCGGGCGCATCGATATTCGGTTGGCCGACATGTCCACGCTGCCGTTCCCTCCCGAAAGCTTTGATCTCATCTGGTCGGAGGGCGCCACCTACATCATGGGATTCGCCACAGCGCTCGCCGACTGGAAACGTTTGCTCCGCCCCGGCGGCTGCATCGGCGTCAGCGAACTGGTCTGGCTACGCCCCGATCCGCCGGCCGAGGTAGCGGCGTTCTTCGCTGCCGAGTACCCGGCGATGTCCGATGTCGAAACAAACCTGAGAACACTCGGGGCGTGCGGATACACCTCACTGGGCCATATCGTCCTGCCCGATGAGGGCTGGTGGCGGCACTACTACATGCCGCTGGAAGCGAAGCTGCCCAAGCTCAGGGAAAAGTACAGGGGCGACGACGAGGCGCTTGCCGTCATCGACATGACGGCGCGCGAGATTGATATGCGCCGGCGGTTCGCAGACTGGTACGGCTACGCGTTCTTCGTCGGCCGCAAGGCACCGTAGCTAGAAATCAAACACGTCATCGCGAGGCGCGCAGCGCCGTGGCGATCCAAGTGCATGGATTGCTTCGCTTCGCTCGCAATGACCGGTGTGCGGACGACGAGCCCAACCGCGGCTCGGTTATCGGCGGGTCAGATCGAGAACGAGCTGCCGCAGCCGCAGGTCGAGGTGGCGTTCGGGTTCTTGAGCGCGAAGTAGGAGCCGATCAGGTCCTCGACGTAATCGAGCTCCGAGCCAGCCAGCAGTTCCAGCGACATCTCGTCGACGACCACGGTGACGCCGTCCCGCTCGAAGACGTGGTCGTCGTTGCGCTTGTCGTCGAGGTTGAAGCCGTACTGGAAGCCCGAGCAGCCGCCCCCCGAAACGGCGATGCGCAGCATCAGGGCATCGTTTCCGTCCTCGGCGATGAGCTTGGCGATTCGCGCCGCGGCACTGTCGGAGATGCCGATCTCCTGTCCGGTCAGCGCGGTTTCGTCCGGCATCGTCTTGTCCTCCGTCGGGTGAACGGGCGGCCCGAACACCCTAATTATGTAGCCCGTCTGGCCCCGATGTCAAACCGGCCGGCGCTACGGGAGCGGCGCCGACGAGCCCGGGAAAGCCTTCCATTGCCTGCGGCGGCGGCGGTTTGTACCTTCCCGCCATGACCGTACCCGCAACACTGGCGCCATGGGCCTCGCATCCCGAGGCCAGCCGGGGGCGCCTCTATCCGGAACCCGAGAGCGCCAGCCGCAATCCGTTTCAGCGGGACCGCGACCGCATCATCCATTCGGCGGCGTTCCGACGGCTCGAATACAAGACCCAGGTGTTCGTCAATTACGAGGGCGATTTCTTCCGCACGCGGCTGACCCACAGCCTGGAGGTGAGCCAGATCGCCCGCTCCATCTGTCGCTCGCTGGGCCTCAACGAGGACCTCGCCGAGGCGTTGGCGTTGGCCCATGACCTCGGCCATCCGCCGTTCGGTCATGCCGGCGAGGACGCGCTCAAGGAGGTCGCCGCACCCTTCGGCGGCTTCGATCACAACGCCCAAAGCCTTCGCGTGGTGACGGCGCTGGAACGCCGCTATGCGCGGTTCGACGGCCTCAACCTGACCTGGGAAACGCTCGAAGGCGTGGTCAAACACAACGGGCCTTTGGTCGGCGTCGGCGCCGAAGGCGGACTGCCGCTGGCGATCGCCGAATACGCAGAGGTCCACGACCTGGAGCTCGACACCCACGCCGGACCCGAGGCGCAGGTGGCGGCGCTTTCGGACGACATCGCCTACAACAACCACGACATCGACGATGGCCTGCGGGCCGGCCTGTTCACCCTCGAAGACCTGCGGGACGTGCCGCTGGTCGGACCGATGTTCGCCGTCGTCGAGCAGGCCTTTCCAGGCCTCGACGAGTCACGGCTGATCCATGAAGCGGTGCGCCGGCTGATCGGCCACATGGTCGGCGATCTCGTCGAAGAAACCCAGCGGCGCATCGCCGAAGCGGCGCCGAAGTCCGCCGAGGACATCCGCCGGCTGGGCCGCCCGGTGGTCGCGTTCTCCGACGAGATGCAGGAGCACGATCGGTCTTTGAAGGCGTTCCTGTTCGACCACATGTACCGCCACTACAAGCTCAACCGCATGACCTCCAAGGCGCGCCGCGTGGTGCGTGACCTGTTCCAACTGCTGCTCGACGATCCCGGCTGCCTGCCCACCGACTGGCGGGCGAGCGCAGGATCACCCGGCACCGCCGAGACGGCGCGGGTGGTCACCGACTACGTCGCCGGCATGACTGACCGCTACGCCCTCGACGAGCACAAGCAGCTCTTCGACCTGCAATCGAGAAGTTCATGAACCTGTTCCGCCATTTCGAGGAGCGCGTCGCCGAGGCGGTGGCGGCACTGGCTGCCGAGGGTGCGCTGCCCGCCGGCCTCGATACCGCGCGGGTCTCGGTCGAGCCGCCGCGCGAGGCGGCCCATGGCGACGTCACCACCAACGCGGCGATGGTGCTGGCCAAGCCGGCGGGAATGAAGCCGCGCGACCTCGCCGGTCTGCTGGCCGAGCGGCTGGCGGCGGGGGACGCGGTGGCCGGCGCCGAGATCGCCGGGCCGGGGTTCATCAACCTCCGCCTCGACGACGCGTTCTGGCACGCCCGTCTGGCCGAGATCCTGACGACGGGTCCGTCGTACGGCGACTCCGCTCTGGGTGCCGGCGAGGCGGTCAATGTCGAGTATGTCTCGGCCAATCCCACCGGCCCGCTGCACGTCGGCCACGGCCGTGGCGCCGTGGTCGGAGACGCGCTTGCTTCTCTTTTGGAAAAAGCGGGTTACGCTGTAAAGCGCGAGTATTACATTAACGACGCTGGAGCCCAGGTAGAAGCGCTCGCTTGGAGCAACTACTTTCGCTACTTGCAGGAGCTTGGCGCCGAAATCAGTGAAGAGACGTTCGAAGGGTTGTTGCCCGCAGACCAACGCATCCCCGGTGGCGAACTTCAATACCGCGGGTCATATATGACCGATTCTGGTAAGGCATTGGTCGCGGAATTTGGCGACTCTTTGGCGAATCGAGATTCAAACGGTGACTGGTCCGGCAGACCTGTGGACGAGTGGCTTCCTCAAGCTCGCCGATCTGCAGTCGACCATATGATCAATCTGATTCGGGAAGACCTCAGTGCGCTTGGAATAGAGCACGACGTGTTCTCGTCCGAACGCGCGCTAGTGGAGTCGGGGGGCGTCGACGATGCGCTCGATTTCCTCGAGGAGCGCGACCTCGTCTACACGGGCGTCCTGGAACCGCCCAAGGGTAAGACCCCCGACGACTGGGAGCCGCGGCCGCAGACCCTGTTCCGCGCCTCACAGTTCGGCGACGACGTTGACCGGCCGCTGAAGAAGTCGGACGGGTCGTGGACCTACTTCGCCACCGACATTGCCTACCACCTCGACAAGTTCCGCCGCGGGTTCGCGACGCAGATCGACGTCTGGGGCGCCGACCACGGCGGCTACGTCAAGCGCATGAAGGCCGCGGTCAAGGCGATCACCGAAGGTGAGGGCAATCTCGACGTCAAGCTCTGTCAGATGGTCAACCTGCTGGACGGCGGCGAGCCGGTGAAGATGTCGAAACGGGCGGGGACGTTCGTGACATTGCGCGAGGTGGTCGATTCGGTCGGTCGGGACGTTTTCCGCTTCATCATGCTGACGCGCAAGAACGATGCGCAGCTCGATTTCGACTTCGCCCGTGTCACCGAGCAGTCCCGCGAGAACCCGGTGTTCTACGTCCAATACGCCCACGCCCGTTGCGCTTCCGTGCTGCGCCACGCGGCGGCCGAGATGGGCGCCGAGGCCATCGCCGATGCGGCCCTTGCGGGTGCCGACCTGGGCCGCTTGACGGACCCCGCGGAGCTTGATCTCATCAAGGCCATGGCTGGCTGGCCGCGGTTGGTGGAAACCGCCGCCGAGGCCCATGAGCCCCACAGGGTGGCGTTCTATCTCCAGGACCTCGCGGCGCTGTTTCATGCGCTGTGGAACAAGGGCAAGGACGACGCCCGCCTGCGTTTCATCCATGCCGACGATGCGCCGCTGACTCTGGCCCGGCTGGCGCTGGTGCGGGGGATGCAGGTGGTGATCGCCTCGGGGCTCGCGGTGTTCGGCGTCGAGCCCGTGGAGGAATTGCGCTGATGGCCGAGGACCGTCCCGTTACCAATCCCGGCGACCGCCCGGCACCGCCCCGGGACGATCTATCGCCGTTGCCGGCGGACGAGGAAGCGAAGCCGTCGAAGCGGTGGAAAGGTGTTGCCATCGCCGCCGTGTTGATCGCGCTGGCGGGGGCCGGTGCGGCGCTCGGGTGGAATCAGGTGGAGCGGACGTTCCTGGCCGAAAAGCCGGCCGAGGTCCCGCTGATCCGCGCCGAGGCGGCACCGATCAAGGTCCGGCCCGAGGACCCCGGCGGCATGGAGATTCCTGATCGCGACAAGCTGGTGTATGGCCGGCTTTCGACGTCGAGCGGCCCGCCGCCCGTCGAACGCCTGCTGCCGGAGCCGGAGAAACCGATGCCGCCGCCGGCGCCGAAGCCGCTTTCGCCGACGCCGAGCGTCGAGCAGGTGATGGCGGCAAAACCGCCGCCGCCCGCACCGCCGGCCGCCGATTCACCGCCGAAACCCGCGGCCTCGGCGGGGGGGTACCGGGTGCAACTGGCGGCGGTCAAATCGGCATCCCGGGCATCGGAGGAATGGACGCGGCTCCGCAAAGCGCATGGAGATGTGCTCGGGCCGCTGACCGATTCGGTGGTTCGCGCCGACCTCGGTGCCAAGGGCGTGTTCTACCGGCTCCGCGCCGGGCCGCTGGCCGGCGAGGCCGAGGCCAAGGCGCTGTGCGCGCGGCTCACAGAACGCAAGGTTCCGTGCATGGTGGTCCGCCCCGGTGGATAGGCCCGCCGAGC
>Ga0209458_1000566_pt1 | contig 11639 bp, 11 predicted proteins | sample WorMetLIZAISLAND_FD_187411 | JGI IMG/M metagenome (GOLD analysis project Ga0209458, IMG submission 187411) | Marine gutless worms symbiont microbial communities from Max Planck institute for Marine Microbiology, Germany - Inanidrilus manae... ...
GATATCGATGCCGATGGTATCCTGCATTGTCTTTATCCACTTCCTTGTCTTGTCATCCGGGCCGTGAACCCGGGTATCCGTTCAGGACAGAAGATGAAGACGGGGGCGATCCCACTACGGCACGGCACCAATGGCGGCCCAGCTTCTCTCGATCCGACCCCCACCACTGCCCGCCATAAATGGCGTGGCGGGCAGTGGCTCCCTTTTGCCTCGGAAGCCAATGAAAATCATAAGACAAATGCTCGTCGGCGATGGTGTCGCAGATGGTCATCGGCCCCGGCAGGGTGAACTTCAGCCGGTGTCTCGTGTGGGCGCGGGTGAAGCGGACCTCGTCGCCGTGGACGGATCCGGCGCGGCGCACCGGTCCGGTGACCATGGGCACATCGACGACGTAGCGGTTGTCGCGGATCCCCATCGGCGTCTTCTTCTGCCAGTCGATGCCCTCGATCTTCTCCAGGAACCCGTGGACGAAATGGATGCGGAACTGCTCGCCGTTGCTGACGATGTCGATCCCGCAATCCTCCTGTTCCTTCACCCACAGGAGGGCGGCGTCCCGCTGGGCGCGTTCGATCTCGGCGCCTTCGAGCCGCCACGGTGCCCACAGCTTCTCCGGCTCGGCCAGCCACGACGGCTTCGGCAGGCTCCCGGCGATGGTGGTGTCCAGCATTTCGGCGTTTCCTGTCCCGGTATTCCTGCCGGTGTCGGCCCGTTCCCAACGAGGTTGGCACGCGAGGCGCTGATTTCAAAGGCCGGCCGGGTTCGGCGCTTGCCAGCGGCGCGCACCGGTCTATGGTGTCGCCCCGAGGAGGGGCCGGACGACATGAGCATCTGGGGCAAGGTCATCGGCGGGGTCGCCGGGTTCGCCTTGGGCGGGCCGCTGGGCGCGCTGCTGGGCGCCGTCGCCGGACATGCGGTCGACAAGATCCGCGCCGAGGCCGAGGGCCCGACGCGGCTCGAAGGCCCCGACGAACCACTGGGCTCGGCGGCCAAGCAGGTCGCGTTCACCATCGCCGTGATCGTCCTCGGCGCCAAGATGGTCAAGGCCGACGGCGTCGTTTCCCGCGCCGAGGTCGATGCCTTCAAGCAGGTCTTTCACATCCCGCCGCGGGAAATGAAGAACGTCGCGCGGATCTTCAATCAGGCCAAGCGCGATGCCAACGGCTTCGAGCCCTATGCGCGGCAGGTGGCGAAGCTGTTCCGAGACCAACCGGCGATGCTCGAGGAGCTTCTCGCTGGGCTCTTTCACATCGCCAAGGCCGACGGGGTCGTACATCCGGCCGAACTCGCCTACCTGCGCCAGGTTGCCGACATCTTTGGTCTCGACGATCACGCCTTCGAGCGAGTGCGCGGCATCGTCGTCGGTCCCGAAGAGGCGGACCCCTACGAGGTGCTCGGCGTTGGTCGTGACGCCTCGGACGCCGAGATCAAGAGCGCCTATCGCAAGCTGATCCGGGAGAACCATCCCGACACGCTGATGGCGCAGGGGCTGCCGCAGGAATTCATCGATCTGGCCAACGAGAAGATGGCCGGGATCAACGCCGCCTATGACCGCATCGAGAAGGAACGCGGGCTGAAATAAATCGCGCACCCGCCACGAAGCCCCTCGACATCGCCGCCGCCGCGGCCGTCATCGCCATCTGGGGATCGAACTTCATCATCGGCAAGATCGGCGTCGCGCAATGGCCGCCGATCTTTATGATGGTCTTGCGGTTCGCCCTCGTTGCCGTGCTGCTGGCACCGTTCCTGCGCGCCCACGGCAAGCCCTGGACCTTGATCGTCGGGCTTTCGGTGGTGCTGGGCGGTTTGCACTTCGGCCTGATGTTCACCGGATTGAAGGGTGTCGACGCGGGCCCCGCCGCCATCGCCATCCAACTCTCGATCCCGTTCAGCTCGCTCATCGCCGCCGTCGTCTCTCGCGAGCGCATGGGGCCGCTGCAGATGGCCGGCATGATCATCGCCTTCGCCGGCGTCTACCTGATCGGCGGCGAGCCGACGATGGCGCCGAGTCTGTTTCATTTCCTGCTGGTGGTCGGTGCGGCGCTGGCTTGGGCGGTGGCCAACATCCTCATCAAGCGCATCGGTCCGCTGAACGTGTTCGTCCTCAACGCCTGGGTCGCCGTCTTCGCCTTGCCGCAGCTGGCGTTGGCGACGGCGCTGCTTGAAGACGGCCACATGGACGCCCTCGCCAATGCCGACTGGCGGGGATGGGGGGCGGTGGTGTTCATGGCGGTCGGCTCGTCGATCACCGCCTACGGGCTCTGGTATTCCCTGTTGCGCAAGTACGATGTCAATCGGGTCGTGCCGCTGACCCTGATCGCCCCGGTGCTGGCGGTGTTCCTGGCGGTGCTGATCCTCGGCGAGCCGCTGACGCTGCGCATCGTCGTCGGCGGGCTCATCACCATCGGGGGCGTCGCGATGATTCAGGTCCCGAGACCCGTGCCGAAACAAACCGTCGCCCAGCCATGATCACCGACCGGCCGTCTCCGAACCACGATGCCCGCCCGCCGGACACGCCCGTCGACATGCTGGTCCTGCACTACACCGGCATGGAGACGGCCGAGGCGGCACTCGCGAGACTGTGCGATCCGGCGGCCAAGGTCAGCGCCCACTACCTGATCGACGAGGACGGCGCCGTGGTCCGGCTGGTGAGCGAGGACCGGAGGGCTTGGCACGCCGGCGTCGCGTCCTGGCGCGGGCACACCGACATCAACGCCCGGTCCATCGGCATCGAGCTGGTCAACCCCGGCCACGAGTTCGGCTACCGGCCGTTTCCCGAGGCGCAGACGGCGGCGCTGATCGAGTTGGCCCGCGACCTCGTCGCCCGCCACGCTATTCCGCCGCGCAACGTCGTCGGCCATTCCGACGTTGCGCCGTCGCGCAAGATGGACCCCGGCGAGTTGTTCGACTGGCCCCGCCTCGCCGCCGCCGGTATCGGCCTCTGGCCCGACGAGTCCGACCACTGCGACCGCGACCCCGAGGCGGTCCGCGTCCTGCTCACCGAGGTCGGCTACGACGTCTCGGACTTTCCCGCCGCGATCCGCGCCTTCCAGCGCCACTTCCGCCCCGCCCGCGTCAACGGCCGCATCGACTGGGAAACCGCCCGCCGCCTCGCCGGGCTGGTGGAGATGTGCCGGGGGTAGGGTGGGCGCTTCCGCCCCGCATTCTGGACGGTCGCCCCGAGACGGTCGAGCCTTTGAAGTCCATTCGGATCGCAGCCGAATGTCGTCAATTGCGCACGCTCGGCTTGATCGAGAAGCTCTTTCGCATGCCCTTGCGTTCGACGGTGATGTCGACCGCTTCGCCCGGTTTCAGACCATTCAGGGTGCGGACATAGTCATAGATGTTCTCCAGATCCTGACCGGCCAACCCGACCACGACGTCGCCGCCGGTCAGGCCGGCCTGTTCCGCCGGCCCACCCTTGATCACGCCCGATAGCGGCACGCCCCGTTGGCCCTCGCTGGCATAGTCCGGGATGGTGCCGAGGAAGACCTTGCTCATGCGCCGCCCGCCCTGTCCTTTCGGACGCTCGATGGCGACATAGTTCGGTTCCTCCTCCGCCCGTACGCGCGAGCGGGCGATGAGGGCGACGAAACGAGCGATGTCGCGCATCCCGGCATAATTCAGCTTGTCGGCGGTATCGCTGGGCTTGTGATAGTCCTCGTGCGCGCCGGTGAAGAATGCCAGGATGGGGACCTTCTGTAGATAGAAGGCGGTCGAATCCGTCGGTCCGTAGGGGTTGTCGGCGGCGATGACCGGCAGGCCGACAACGGCGTTGCGCCGTTCCACCTCCCGCGCCCAGATGTCCGACGAGGCGAGGCCCAAGACGACAACCCGGTCTTTGAGTCGGCCGACCATGTCCATGTTGAGGTAGGCCGAGACTAGGTCGGACAGATCCTCGGCCCCGTTGCGTTTCGCCAGCGTTTTGACGAAATGCGAGGAGCCGAGCAGGCCGAGTTCCTCGCCCGACCAGGCGGCGAAGATAATGTCCCTTGTTCCCTTCAGACGTCCCGCCGCCCGGTCCGCGGCCAGTTTCTGCGCCACTTCGATCAAAGCCGCGACGCCGGATGCGTTGTCGTCGGCGCCACGGTGGATCTGGCCGCGCTGGTCACCCGACGCCAGCGAGTTGGAGGTCTCGCCACGGCCGATATGATCCAAATGGGCGCCGATGACTAAAGGTGGCCGTCCGGCCTGGGCCAGTCCGTCCAGGTCCAGCCGGGCGAGGACATTTCGGCCGCTGCGGGTTTCGAAATTCAGCGCGATGACGCCGCTGATCGAGACCCCGATCAGATCGCTGCCGTCGGTTTTGCCGGCTTCGATCTTGACCGTCATGTCCTTCAGATCGTTGCCCAGAATGGCGAGCATTCTAGACGCGGCGGCGCGCCTGACCGCCACCACGGGGATGCCGGCGACGCCCATGTTGGCCTTGTAGGCCAGGCGCGGCAGGCCGTCCTCGAAGCCCTCACGCGACGGTGGCGCAAAGATCACGCCGGCCGCGCCGCGTGACTTGGCGACCGAGGCCTTGTAACGCAAATCCGCATATCGGGAGAGGTGGGTCCTGTGTTCGTTCGAGATGTCGCCGGGCATGCCGCGCCACAGCAGGACCCATTTATCCTTGGCGTCCAGTTCCCCATAACTGTCGATCGCCGGCAGCTTGCCCTCGGCCGGCGCCACTAGGCCATATCCGGCGAACAGCACGCTGGCCTTCTCGGTTTCGCCGGTGCGTGAGAAGGCCAACGGCCGCCACTCGGTCGCCAGCGTCAATGGCGCGGCCTTCCCGTCGATGGATATGCTCAGGCGATTGCCCTCGGCCAAAGCCACACCGGCGGTGAAATCGAAAGGCTGGAACATGCCGCCGTCGTCTCCGGCCGGATCGAGACCGAGTGCGGCAAACCGATCGGCCACGTAGGCGGTGGCCAGCCGCTCGCCTTCCATACCGGTCAGCCGGCCGGCCATGTCCTCCGACGTCAGTTTGGTAACGATGCGGCGCAGGTCGGCAATGGTGATGTCGGCGTCGCTCTCGGACTCGGCGGACGGACCGGCAATCGGGCCTGCGACCGACTGGCGTTCCGGCGCGCCCGAAAGCAGACGCAGGGCCGCCTGATGGTCCCACTTGCCGATGAAGATCTGGCTTTTCTTGCCGGGCGTGGCGTTGGAGGTCCAACTGTGATGGTCCGGCCATCCGGCGAGAAGGTGGCCAGACCGTCGAAGCCGTCGCGTTCGGTCACCCGCACCGGGGCACGCCGGCCTTCGGTATCGACGATGTACAGTTCAAAATTGCCGAAACCCTGAAGGTTGGTGGCAAAGATGATGTAGTCGCCGGACGGATGAAAGAAGGGTGCCCATGACACATTGCACCCAGATCGGTGATCTTCCGCTCGTCCGTGCCGTCCGAACTCATGGTGTAGATCTCGGCCTGTGCGCCGTCCTCGCTGAAATGGCGCCAAGTGATCTTCTTGCCATCGGCGCTCCAAAACGGCCCACCGTCATAGCCAGGGGCCTCCGTCAGTCGGCGGACGTTGCCGCCGTCCGCGTCCATGACATAGATGTCCATGAAATAGGACGGATCGCGCTCAAGCCGCTCTGCATTCTGCTGCGACAGGTTAGCCGCGTAGGCGTGGCGGTTGGAGGCGAAGACGATGCGTTGGCCATCGGGCGAATCACCCTCGGCATCGTACCCGCGGGCGTTTGTCAGACGCGTGTAGGCGCCGTCGGCCAAGTCGACCCCGACGATCTCGAAGGTCGGATCGTAGTCCCAGCTATAGCGCCGGGTCTTGCCCGAGGCACGGAAATCCAGCTCGGCCTGCATCTTTGCGCGGGCATCCGGATCGAACTGGGTCGTGGCGAACAGGGCGCGTTTGCCGTCCGGGTGCAGCCAGGCGCACGTGGTCTTGCCGTATCCGGGCGACAGGCGCTCGACGTCGCCGGTCTCCAGGTCGAGCACATACATCTGATAGAACGGGTTGTCCTTGCTGCGCTCACTTTGGAAGATCATCCGCCTGCCGTCGGCGGAGAAATATCCTTCCCCGACCCGCACTCCCTCATAAGTCAATTGCCGGGCGCCCGAGATCGGTGAAGCCAGACCGCTCACCGGCAGGGCAGCCAGTATGGTGAGAACGAACGCTAGTCGTGGCATGGATTGTCTCATCAGCATTGTTTTCCGGACTATGTCGGCAGCGCGATCGACGTTGAAGGTTCCCGAAACGAGTACTCCAACGCCAAGCATGGCGGGATCAGGGTTCTAACATTAGTCCGCAGGTGCGCATCAGCAACCCTGTCTTAGCCAGATCGTTGGCGATAACGAAGGGCATGAAACGCGGATCGCCAGCAGATCGAGCCAGGCGTGGACGTGGTCTCGCGACGCGCAGCACGCACGCGTACCCCATCGCGGGGCGCACCAGAATTATGCCCGCCGAGCCCCTTCTCATCGGTCGGAAACATCCCTAAACTCCCACCGCATCTGCCTGGCGAAAGTGCCAGCGCAGTAGGGAGGCCGAAAAACATCAAAAGCTGCGGGCACGGATCGCAAACCGCCTAGACCGGGGCGGGGCGAAAGGAGCACGTGTGCGTGCTTGAGTGGCCCAACCTTCGTCGGTCGAAGGTTGGGCGAACGCAAGGGAATTCACAGTTCATGTTTCAGATTCGCATTCACGGCCGCGGCGGCCAAGGCGTGGTGACCGCGGCAGAGATGATGTCGATCGCGGCGTTTCGGAAGGGCCATCATGCGCAGGCGTTTCCGAGTTTCGGCTCGGAACGAACCGGCGCGCCGGTGGTGTCCTACTGTCGTATCGATGACAAGGAGATCCGGCTGCGCGAGCCCATTCTGGAGCCCGACGCGGTGATCATCCAGGATCCCACCTTGCTGTTCTCGGTGGACGTCTTCCAGGGCCTGAAGCAGGACGGCTTCGTCCTCATCAACTCGTCGAAGAGCTTCGAAGAGCTGGGCGTGGATAAGTTCGTCCGGGGATTTCCGGAAGGCCACGCGAGGACCGTCGGTGCCACGGAACTGGCCGTCAAGCACGTCGGGCGCCCGATTCCGAACGCGGCCTTGTTGGGCGGTTTCGCGGCCATCTCGGGCCAGCTTGATCTCGAGGCGGTGGAAGCGGCGATTCGCGACAAGTTTTCCGGCGCCGTCGCCGATGGCAACGTCGCAGCGGCAGAGGCCGCCTATGAAGCGGCAAAAGCGGACTAGGACGGGAGGACGGAACATGCTGAAGCAGACGGAGGGATCGCACGCGGTAGCCGAGGCGGTCGCCCTGAGCCGTCCGGAGATAATCTGCGCGTATCCCATCTCGCCGCAGACCCACATCGTCGAGGGCGTTGGCGAGATGGTGAAGACCGGCGAACTCCAGAACTGTGAGTTCATCAATGTCGAATCGGAGTTCGCGGCGCTGAGCGTGGCCATCGGCTCGTCGGCGGCCGGCGCCCGGACCTATACGGCGACGGCGAGCCAGGGGCTCCTGTTCATGGCCGAAGCGGTCTACAACGCCTCCGGTCTCGGCTTGCCGATCGTGATGACCATCGGCAACCGGGCCATCGGCGCGCCGATCAACATCTGGAACGACCAGTCGGACAGCATGTCCATGCGCGACGCCGGTTGGATCCAGCTGTTCGCCGAGACCAACCAGGAGGCGGCGGACCTGCACATTCAGGCTTTCAAGCTCGCCGAGGCGCTGAGCCTGCCGGTGATGGTGTGCATGGACGGGTTCATCCTGACCCACGCCTACGAGCGCGTGGACATCCCGAGCCAGAAGCAGGTCGACGCCTTCCTGCCGCCGTACCAGCCACGCCAGGTCCTCGATCCGGCCAACCCCTACTCGATCGGCGCCATGGTCGGGCCGGAGGCGTTCATGGAGGTCCGCTATCTGGCCCACGCCAAGCAGCTGCTGGCGCTGGAGGAAATCCCGCACATTGCGGCGGAGTTCAAGCAGATCTTCGGGCGCGATTCGGGCGGACTCATCCATTGCTACCGCACGGAGGACGCCGAAACGTTCGTCATCTCCCTCGGCTCCGTGTGCGGCACCATCAAGGACGTGGTCGACGAGATGCGCGAAGACGGCGCCCGGATCGGTGTCGTCAGCCTGTGCGCCTTCCGTCCGTTCCCCTTGGAAGCGCTGAGGAGCGTCCTCGAACAAGCCACACGGATCGTCGTTGTGGAGAAAAGCCTCGCGCCGGGCCGCGGCGGGGTCGTCGCCTCCGATGTCCGGTATGCGCTCCGCGGCATGCCCAGACCCGTCCATACCGTTGTTGCCGGGCTTGGCGGACGCCCGATCACCCGTCCCTCCCTCCACGAGCTCTTTGACCGGGCGCTGAGGGACGAGCTCGAAGACGTTCATTTCCTCGATCTCGAGCGGGAGGTTGTCGACAAGGAACTGCGGCGCGAGCAGGAGACGCGGCGGTCTGGACCCGCCGCCGAGAACATTTTGCGAGACCTGGGCCTCGGTGTGGCCAAGGCCGTTTGAGGAAGGGAGGTTCCGATGACTGAGGCGACCGCACAGAGGGTCAAGTTTTATCAGAAGGGCACCTTCACCGTCGGCAACCGCCTGATCGACACCGAACAGCGGACGGTGCAGGCGAGCATGGAACGCACCAACGCCATCACCAGCGGACACCGGGCCTGTCAGGGCTGCGGCGAGGCGCTGGGCGCGCGCTATGCTCTGGATGCGGCAATGCGCACCACCAACAACCAGCTCATCGCGGCGAACGCGACCGGGTGCCTGGAGGTTTTCACCACGCCCTATCCTGAGACGTCGTGGCAGCTTCCCTGGATCCACTCCTTGTTCGGCAACGCGGCTGCGGTGGCGACGGGGATCGCCGCGGCGATGAGCGTCAAGGGACGAGACGACGTTCGGGTCATCGCCCAGGGCGGCGACGGCGGCACCACCGACATCGGTTTCGGGTGCCTGTCCGGGATGTTCGAACGCAACGACGACGTTCTCTACATCTGCTACGACAACGAAGCCTACATGAACACTGGGGTGCAGCGGTCCAGCGCGACCCCGCCGACGGCGCGGACGGCGACCACCATGTCCGTCGGCAATGAGCCCGGCAACGTGTTCGGGACCGGCAAGTTCCTCCCCGAGATCGCCATGGCCCACCACATCCCCTATGTGGCGACGGCGACCGTCGCCCGTCTCCACGACCTCGAGGCCAAGGTCGTGAAGGCGATGACGTTCCGGGGGGCGCGCTACATCCATATCTACGTCCCGTGCCCGTTGGGATGGGGGACAGCCTCCAACGCCACCATCAGCATCGCGCGGCTGGCCATGGAGTGCGGCCTGTTTCCGCTGTTCGAGGCCGAGCACGGTCAAATCACCAGCTCCACGCCCATCCGCCGAAAAATACCGGTGGAGGAGTACCTGAGACCGCAACGGCGCTTCGCGCACCTGTTCAAAAAGGGCGGTGCTGACGTCGAGCGCATCGCCCGGCTTCAGGCGATCGCCGATGCCAACATCAAGAATTTCAATCTCTTGCGCGAGGAAGAGGAGGGCATCTGATGAGCAAGCCGTTTGCCATCACGCTCGATGTCGGCACCAGCCTCGCCAACCTGACCGGCACCTGGAGAACCGAACGCCCGGAGTATCTCGATCGCCTTCCGCCCTGCAACAACGCCTGCCCGGCGGGAGAAAACATCCAAGCCTGGCTGTATCTGGCTGAGGAGGGCGACTACGAGGGTGCCTGGCGGGAGATCATGAACAACAACCCCATGCCGGCGGTGATGGGCAGGGCGTGCTACCACCCGTGCGAGTCGGCGTGCAACCGCCAGCAGGTGGACGAAGCGGTCGGCATCCACGCCGTCGAACGGTTCCTCGGCGATCTCGCCATCGAGCGAGGCTGGTCGGTGGACCCGGTGGCCCCGCCATCGGGCAAGAAGGTCATGGTCCTGGGCGCCGGCCCCGGCGGCCTTTCCGCCGCCTACCACCTCGCGCGTCTGGGCCATTCGGTGACCATCTATGACGCCTCGGAGAAGCCGGGCGGGATGCTGCGGTATGGCATTCCGCGCTATCGGTTGCCGCGGGAGGCCCTGGACGGCGACATCCGGCGCATCGCCGGGATGGGCGTGACCTTCAAGATGGGCACGCGGATCGACGACATCGAAGCGGAGAGGAAGAAGGGCGGCTACGACGCCTGCTTCGTCGCCATCGGTGCGCAATTGGCGCGGACCCTCGAATTCCCGACCGATGGTTCGATCCCGATGTACGAGGCCATTCACATTCTGCGTCAGGTCGAAGCGGAGCCCGAGGCGCTGTCGCTGGGCAAACGGACGGCCATCTATGGCGGCGGCAACGTCGCCATGGATGTGGCGCGGTCGGCCGTGCGTCTGGGTGCCAAGGACGTCCTGGTCGTCGTCTTCGAGGCCCGCGAGCAGATGCCGGCCCACAAGTTCGAAATCAAGGAGGCGTTGGAAGAAGGTGTCCGGCTGACCTGCCTTCGCAGCGTCAAGGCGGCCGAGAACGGGCTGGTAACGTTGGAAGAGATGGTGCTCGACGACACCAACCGGCCGCAGCCGACGGGACGGTTGGAATCGGTGGCCGTCGACAGCCTAGTCCTGGCCATCGGCCAGCTGATCGACACGTCGCTCGTCGAGAACCTGCCCGGCGTCACCGTCGTCGGGGGCGCCCTGCAGGTCGATGAGCACATGATGACCGGCTGCCCCGGCGTCTTCGCCGGCGGCGACATGGTGCCGTCGATGCGCACCATGACCACGGCCATCGGCCACGGCAAGAAGGCGGCCCGCAACATCGACGCCTTCCTCAAGAGCGAAACCTACCATGCTCCGCCGAAGCATGAGATCGCCGACATCGAGAAGGTGAACGACTGGTACTACGCGGACGCCCCGAAAACCGTCCAGCCGGTGCTCGAGATGATCCGCCGGCAGTCGGGCTTCGAGGAGGTCCTCGGCAATCTCGATGAGGACAACGCCCTCTATGAGGCCCGCCGTTGCATGTCGTGCGGCAATTGTTTCGAGTGCGATACCTGCTACGGAGTGTGCCCGGACAACGCGGTGATCAAGCTGGGGCCGGGCAAGCGGTTCCGGTTCAACTACGATTACTGCAAGGGCTGCGGCCTGTGTGTGGCGGAATGCCCCTGCGGTGCGATCAAGATGGTACCGGAAGACATCTGAGGACCGCGATTCCGGCCGCATCAACCGCCGCATCGGCTGGGAAACCACCCGCCCACCTCGCCGAGCTGGTCGAATTGTGCCGGGGGTAGGGGGCGCGACTGAGCCGGGGCTCACGGCCATCCGCAAGCCCCGGCCGGTGGGGTTGTCAGCCGGACCACCTCGTAGCTCGTCATGCGCGCGTCGGCCGCTTGGTCGCGCAAGGCGGCGAGCGGCACGTAGGCGTCCGAGTCGAACCAGGCGTCGATGTGGCCGACGCTGGGGAACTTCACGATCACCGCGATGCCGTGATCGTGGTCGCCGGTCAAGGCCCGCTCGGCCTTGCCCAGGAAGACCAGCTCGGCGCCGTAGGGTGCCGCCACCTCGCGGGTCTTCGCGAGGTATTCGGCGAAATTCTCCGGACCGCTTATGCACATGGTTCCGGTTTGATCAACATCTTGTAGGTGAGGGGGTTTGCTTTGACGGCGAGGCCGAAGAGCGAGCGGAAAGCGGCGTGGCGGGTTTTGCGGCGGTTGAAGCG
>Ga0209458_1000567_pt1 | contig 11634 bp, 12 predicted proteins | sample WorMetLIZAISLAND_FD_187411 | JGI IMG/M metagenome (GOLD analysis project Ga0209458, IMG submission 187411) | Marine gutless worms symbiont microbial communities from Max Planck institute for Marine Microbiology, Germany - Inanidrilus manae... ...
TCCGAATGACGTTCGACAAGCCCGTGGTGCTATCCTCTTCCATGGTGGCTCCTGGTTCCTCCTCTGGCTCAAAGGTTTCGCGACTTCAAGCCTGAAGGGTTTCGGGGCCACCAACCCCATCCAAATATGCGAAAGATCTTTTACGTTATCTCCCGATGCGCAGGTGACCGGCTATGAACTCTCGCCGCTGCCGTGGGTGGTATCGCGCATGATCCAGCTGACGCTACGCAGACCAAACCTCATGCTGCGGCGCGAGGATTTCATGGACGCACCGCTGAAAGACGCGGCGCTCGTCCTCTGCTATCTCTATCCCGGCGGCATGGCACGGCTGCAGCCCAAGCTGGCGGCCGAATTGCCAGCCGGCGCCTTGGTCATCAGCAACACTTTCGCATTGCCGGACTGGCAACCGACCGACATGGAGCGGGCGAACGATCTCTACGATAGCCCCGTCTACGTCTACGTCGCGCCCGGTCCGGTTCAGCGCGAAACGGCATGAGCGACATAATGGCCGCGACGTTCCTTCACACCGGGAAGCGCCGGATGCAAACGGAAAACATGAGCGCCAGTCGAGGAATCGCGACAGTGCTGGAGGCATCCATGAAGCCAGCCTCGATGCCGGCGCACCCACCCCAGCGTTTCACTCATGGAGTCGAAAAAACTCGTCCGGAACGTCGACCCTAAACATGTTGCGGCAATCGCCGCTGAGATAAGTGACCATCCACACGTGATACTGATAGGTCTGTTGACTGTATACATCACCCGACTGAATAGTGGCATAATGCTCCGGCGCACCGTCAAAATTCATCCAATACAGATGGAGGTCACGCCGCGTGTCGTTAAATACTTCTATTACAGTCCCTTGATCGCTAGCGCGCGAAGACATGCCATAATCCAGTTGGCAGTCGAGCCAGACTGCCGAAGCGTGATCCGGCAGGAGTGCCGCCAACACCGGAACAAGAAACGCGGCACTCCTTACTATGTCCGCCATAACCGTTTTCATAGCCCCGGCCTTCCAGTTTGCGTAAAGTTAAGGGTGTTTTATTTAAGGTGTCGATGGTTATCCGTGGACACCATAGACTACGTTCAGATAGATTCGATTGTATCCTTATCTCTGTTTTGTCGTCTACTACTTATCCGCTGGCGTAAGCTTCCTTTATTTAGCATAAACCTTGAATCGAGTTTACCCGACTGGGGTCGTTCCATAACCCTCCGAATTGCTGTTGCCGTTCTTATCGCCCTTGTCATGGTGATCGCGGCCCGCGCTTAGGCGCAAGCGCACGGCACACACGCCGTGATGACCGCGGCGTCCGCTTCACGGCCTTGATCTTCAGATGTAGGATCTAATTCGCGTACTGACCCACAGGATGACATTATGGGCGTCTGGATCGTCTTCGCAGTTCTAGTCACCCTCGTTCTGGTGATCGCGGCCCGCGCCTTGGCGCAGCGGAGACACCGCAACGCCTTCGTGTGGGGCCTTGCCACGGCGCTTTGCCCGCCCGCTCTCCTGGTGCTGCTGGCGCTGCCCAAGCGCAATGCCGCTTAGAAAGGTGTTGTTCTAAGCGGTCGCCCACCGCCTCACCCAGCGGAGCGCCCGACCGTCGATGGCGGCGAGACCGGCCATGATCAGCGCCATGCCGGCGAAGGCGGTCCAATCGAGGCGCTCGCCCAGGAAGGCCGCACCCAGGGCCAGGGCGCTGACTGGGATCAGGAAGGTGACCAGCATGAGGTTGGTGGCGCCGGCTGTCGCCAGGATGCGGAAGTAGATAAGGTAGGCGACCGCGGTGCCGAGCAGAGAGAGCGCCAGCAGAGCGCTCCAGGTCGCGAGGCCCGGCGAGAGCTGCCAGGGCTGCTCCAGCAGCAGGGCGACCGGCAGCGCCAGCAGCGTCGAGCAGGTCACCTGCCCGGCGGCGACCACCTGAAACGGGAGGCCACGGAAACGCCGTCCGTAGATCGCCGCGCAGGCATAGGCGCAGGCGGCGCCCAGTACCGCGAGCTGGCCCAAGCCCGCCGCGCCCAGACCCTGCAGGGCGGCCGGACCGATCAGCAGCACGACACCGGCGATGCCGATCAGCACGCCGGCCAGGCGGCCGGTGGTCATGCGCTCTTCGCTGGTTAGGAAGTGGGCCAGCACGACGCTGAAGAGCGGCGTGGTGGCGTTGAGGATGGCGGCCAGCCCGCCCTCTATGTGGACCTGGCCGCCGACGATCAGCGAGAAGGGCAGCAGGTTGTTGATGAACCCCATGACGAGAAAGGCGCCCCAGACACCCGGTTCTCGCGGCAGCCCGTAGCCGGCGAGGACGACGAACGCGATTAAGGCCAAGGCCGCGAAGCCTACGCGGCCCAATACCACGGTAAAGGGCGGCAGCTCGACCAGCGCCAGTTCGGTCAGGATGAAGGCGCCGCCCCAAAGCAGCGACAACAGAAGCAACAGGCCCCATTCCTTGGCGGCCATGGTCGGGTTCATCGGGCTTTCCCCTCGTAAGCTTCCCGACCCTAAAACAACGCCCTTTCGGCCTCTATCCGCTTCTTGTGCGCGGCGGATTTTGCCAAGTCGATGCCGTTCCCGTGACGGTCGCCCGCCCAAGGCCGCGCCACCATCGGCCCCCAAACCTGGAGGAGCGAAGATGAGCGAGACAGCACGCCAAGGCGTCCACACGGGGGCCTGCCTCTGCGGGGCGATCAGCTACCGCGTGACGGGCCCCCTGCGCCCGGTGATCGGCTGCCACTGCAGCCAATGCCGCCGAACCAGTGGCCACTTCGTCGCGGCAACCGCGACCCGGCGGGTGAACCTCAGCATCACCGAGGACGGCAGCCTGACCTGGTTCGACTCTTCTGAACAGGCGCGGCGCGGCTTCTGCAGGGTCTGCGGCTCCAGCCTCTTCTGGGAGCGTCACGGCGATCCGCACATCAGCATCATGGCCGGTACGCTCGACAGCCCGACCGGGCTGCAGACCGCGATGCACATCTGCCTGGCCGATGCGGGCGACTACTATGAAGTCGCCGACGGCACGCCGCAGATAGAAAGCGCCGAGCACGGCATGCCGGTCCCCGATCCCTAGGGCAATGGCGATTGCATGACACTGACCTTGACCATCGCCGAACTGACCGAGCGCTTTCCGGGCTTTCGCGTCGCGATCGCGCTGCTGCAGGACCTACAAGGTGGCGGCGCGGCGAATGCCGGGGTCGAGGCCTTCGCGACAGCGGCGGAGAATCAGGCACGCGACGCGTTACGGGGCAGAACGCCCGCCGATCTGACGGAAGTCCAGGACTGGCGGGCCGCTTACCGCGCCTTCGGCTCCAAGAAGACCAGTTATCGCAATTCCTGCGAGGCCCTGCTACGGCGCATCGAGCGGGACGGCAACCTGCCCCGGGTGCTGCCGCTGGTCGATCTCTACAACGCGCTTTCCATCAAGTACCGCATCCCGGCCGGCACCGACGACCTGGCGAGGCTCGCGCCGCCGCTGGCCTTCCGCTATGCACGGCCTGGCGACAGCTTCTACGACCTGGCAAGCGATCCGCCCGCCGACGATCCGCCGAACGAGGGCGAGGTCATCTACGCCGATGCGGAGAAATGCCTCTGCCGGCGTTGGAACTGGCGCCAAGACGCCCGTAGCCGGGTGACCGCGGCCACGAGAAACGCGGTCGTGGTGCTGCAGACCCTGGCGCCCGACGGAGCGGAGCGCTTGACGCAGGCGGCCGGGGAGCTGGCCCGGGTCGCCGGCGACGATCTCGGTGCACGCTGCATTTGGGCGATTGCCGGCGCCGACCAGCCGGTGGTCACCCTGACTCCACCGGCAGGTGTCTCCTAACCCCGCTCGGGAAGGACTGTTTCGGCAGCCCTAGCTGGACTTGCTGCCGGCCTGCATGGCGGTGGCGATTTGCTCCAGCGCGGCGCGGTCCATGAGGTAGAGGTTGCGCCCCTTGCGGCGCAGCACGCCGCTGGGATAGAGCTGGCCCAGGGCACGCACCACCGTCTCGCGCGTGGTGCTGACCCGGCTGGCGATCTCGCGCAGGGGCGGCAGCGGCCGCACCACCCAAAGGTCCGGTACCGCAGCGTCTGGCTGCGCCATGCGCAGCAGCTCCGCATAGACGCGGTGCGTGGCGGCCAGGGTGCTGAGCTCCATGATGCGGTCGTCGCCGCTGCGCACGATGTGGGCCAGACGTTTCAGCACCTTGAAGGTGACCTCGGCCTGGCTCTGCAGCAGCTCGAGAAAGTAGTCGGCGCCCAGGCTGGCCAGGACGGTCGGCTCGCGGGCGAAGACGCTGGCCGAGCGCGGCTGGCCGTCGATCACCGCGAGCTCGCCGAAGGTGTCGCCGGCGCCGACGGTGGCGAAGGCGACCTCGCGGCCGGAGGCGGAAAAATTGACCACGTTGACCGCGCCGTCGATGACGAAGAAGACCTCGCGCCCCTCGCTGCCGCAGTCGAAGACCTGCTCATTGTTCCGGAAGCGGCGCCAGCGGCAGCGCGCCTCGAGCCGCTTGCGCTCCGCCTCGTCGAGGTTTTCGAGCAGCGTGACATTCGCCAGTGAGTGTTCGACGCTGTCTCCCACGCGGAGTCCCTCACCACCTCGGACCAACAGATAGCGGCATGCACCCAAATCCGGCGCCATGCCGCAGTCCGCCAGATCGGCCCCCAGACTGTCTACGCCCAATGTTCGGATGAGGACCGCGCGACGGGTAAAGCTATTCGAGCGCCTTGACGATATTCTCGCACATCTTCTTGGCGTCATCGAAGAGCATCATTGTGTTGTCGGCGTAGAACAGCGGATTGTCGATACCGGCATAGCCGGACGCCAGGCTGCGCTTGATGAAGAGAACGGTCTGCGCCTTCTCGACCTCGAGGATCGGCATGCCGTAGATCGGCGAGGTGGGATCGGTCTTGGCCACCGGATTGGTGATGTCGTTGGCACCGATCACGAAGGCCACGTCGGTCGCCGCGAAGTCGCGGTTGACTTCCTCCATCTCGAAGACCTCGTCGTAGGGCACGTTGGCCTCGGCCAGCAGCACGTTCATGTGTCCTGGCATGCGCCCGGCGACCGGATGGATGGCGTAGCGCACCTCGACGCCCTCGCTCTTCAAGAGATCGGCCATCTCGCGCAGGGCGTGCTGCGCTTGGGCCACCGCCATGCCGTAGCCCGGCACGATGATCACCGAGTTGGCGTTCTTCATCAGGAAGGCTGCGTCGTCGGCCGAGCCCGACTTCACCGTGCGATCGCCCAGGTCGGCGCCGGCCGCAGCCGCGGTCTCGCCGCCGAAACCGCCCAGGATCACGTTGAAGATCGAGCGGTTCATGCCCTTGCACATGATGTAGCTGAGGATCGCACCGGAGGAGCCGACCAGCGCGCCGGTGATGATCAGCAGGTTGTTCTCCAGGGTGAAGCCGATGCCGCAGGCCGCCCAGCCCGAGTAGGAGTTCAGCATCGAGATCACCACCGGCATGTCGGCGCCGCCGATCGGCAGGATCAGCAGCAGTCCGATGGCCAGCGACAGCAGCACGATCAACCAGAACAGGCCGCCCGTTTGATCGGCGCAGAACCAGATCACCAAGATGACGATCAGGATGCCGATCGCGGCGTTCAGCGGGTGCTGCATGGGAAAGACCAGCGGCTTGCCGCTGACCAGGCCCTGGAGCTTGGCGAAGGCGACCACCGAGCCGGTGAAGGTGATCGCGCCGATGGCCACGCCAATCGACATCTCGATCAGGCTGGCGACCTTGATGTCACCGGCCGTGCCGATGCCGTAGGCCTCCGGCTTGTAGAAGGCGGCCGCGGCGACCAGCACGGCGGCCAGGCCGACCAGCGAGTGGAAGGCGGCGACCAGCTGCGGCAGGGCCGTCATGTTGATCTTGAGGGCGATCACCGTGCCGATGGCGCCGCCGACCACGACGCCGGCGATGATCAGGCCGAAGCTCACCACGCCCGGCAGCGCCAGGGTGGTGACGATGGCGATCGCCATGCCAACCATGCCGTAGAGGTTGCCCGCCCGGCTGGTTTCCGGGTGCGACAGGCCGCGCAACGCCAGCACGAAGCAGATCGAGGCGACCAGATAGGCGAGGGCTGCGAAATCCGCGCTCATGTCCGGGCCCTCACTTCTGCTTCTTCTTGAACATCTGCAGCATGCGCTGCGTGACGATGAAGCCGCCGAAGATGTTGACCGCGGCCAGTGTGACGGCGATGAAGCCCATGATCTCGCTGAAGCCGATGTCGGCGGGACCGGCGGCGATCAGCGCGCCGACGATGATCACCGAGGAGATCGCATTGGTGACCGCCATGAGCGGCGAATGTAGGGCCGGGGTCACGCGCCAGACCACGTGATAGCCGACGAAGATGGCGAGCACGAAGACGGTCAGCCCGATAACCAGCGGCGAGGCACCGACATGCTCGGTCTGCTCGGCGGCGATGCGGAAGGCGTCGCTACCGTGCCGCTCGATCTCGACGGCCAGCTCGCGCGCCTTGTCGGCGAGCCCCTGCGCCTTCTGGGAGAAGCTTTGTGGCGTGATCTCTGTCATCCCTCGCCCTCCCCATTCGAGCCCGATTCGTCGTTCTTGTCCTCTTCAGGAGCCTCCTCGGGCGCCGCATCGCCGCTATCGCCCGCCGTCGGCTGCTCGGCCAGCGCCGGATGCACGATGGCGCCGTCGCGGGTGATGCAGGTGCCCTTGATGATCTCGTCTTCCCAGTCGATCTCGATTGCCTCGCGGCTGCTGTCGATCATCAGCTGGAGGAAGGCGAAGAGGTTGCGGGCATAGAGGCGGCTGGTGTCGGCGGCCAGGCGGCTCGGCACGTTGGCGTGGCCGACGATGGTCACGCCGTGCTTCTCGACCACCTTGCCGGCCTGGGAGAGCTCGCAGTTGCCGCCGGTCTCGACCGCCAGATCGACGATCACGGAGCCCGGCTTCATCGACTTCACCATGTCGGCGCTGATCAGCTTCGGCGCCGGCCGGCCAGGGATCAGCGCGGTGGTGATGATGATGTCCTGCTTGGGGATGGTCTCGGCGATCAGCGCGGCCTGCTTCTCCTTATAGGCGTCGCTCATCTCCTTGGCGTAGCCGCCGGCCGTCTCGGCCTGGCGGAACTCCTCGTCCTCCACGGCAACGAAGGAGCCGCCCAGGCTTTCGACCTGCTCCTTTGCCGCCGGGCGTACGTCGGTGGCAGAGACGATCGCACCCAGCCGGCGCGCTGTGGCGATGGCCTGCAGGCCGGCAACACCGGCGCCCATCACCATGACGCGCGCCGCCGGCACCGTACCCGCCGCTGTCATCATCATGGGGAAGGCCCGGCCGTACTCCGCCGCCGCGTCGAGCACCGCCTTGTAGCCGGCCAGGTTGGCCTGGCTGGAGAGCACGTCCATCGACTGCGCGCGGGTGATGCGCGGCACCAGATCCATGGCGAAGGTGGTGACCCCGGCCTTGGCCAGGGCCGCCACGTCGTCGCCGGCGCGGAAGGGATCGACGATGGCAATCAGCACCGTACCCTTCGCCAGCAGGCTCAGCTCGTTGGGCCTGCCGCCGACCAGCGGCCGCTGTACCTTGAGTACCACATCGGCATCCGCCAGCGTCGTCTTGGCGTCCTTGGCGACGGTTGCGCCGGCCTCGCTAAAGGCCGCATCGGGGATAGCGGCGCCAAGGCCGGCTCCCTTCTCCACCGCGACCTCGCAGCCGAGCGCGACCAGTTTCGTCACGGTCTCCGGCGAGGCCGCGACACGCACCTCGTTCGGACGCCGCTCCTTGGGAATGGCGATCTTCATCTAACCAGGAGTCCCCCCGCTTCGATTTTTTGGAACCTGCTGGTTCTTGGGTCCTTTAATGACGGGTGCAGCGCAACATGGCAAGTCCCTTGCCCCATTCGGACACCAAATCGACCTGAATTTGCAAGGGCGGAAGCGGCGAAGGCCGTCTGATCAAGGGCTGACCTATGGGGCCTGCGGCACCCCGGCTGCCTTGAGCGCGGCCTTCTGCCGTTTTGCCAGCGCCTTTTCGTCGAAGCCGGCGATCAGCTCGTGGAACAGGCGGTGCCAGTTGACCTCGGCCTTGAGGTGCATGAAGACCGAGCCCAGGCCGATCGCCGCCCGGTCCATCAGCACGAACTCGCGCGGCGGCTTTACGCCACCCATGCGGCGCAGTTCGCCGTGTACCTTGCCGGCCACGTTGGCACCGTACATGGCCCCCTGGTCGGCTAGGATCTCCTGCGGCCGGTCCTCGAGCAGCGGGGCGTAGAGGAACTCGGCCCAGATGTTGAGCACCTCCAGCATCTCCCGGCTCAGGTTCTTGAAGCCCCAGGTCTCGTAGGCCGAGACGGCGAGGTCCTGATCGCCCGTCTCGAGCGCCCGGTAGAGGTCGATCACGCCGCGCACGAAGGGCGGCGGGAAGACCCGGATGCAGCCGAAGTCCAGCAGGTTGATCGTGTTGTCGTCGCGCACCGAGTAGTTGCCGAGGTGCGGGTCGCCGTGGATCACGCCATAGTAATAGAAGGGCACGTACCAAGCGCGGAACATATTGAGCGCTACCGCACGGCGCGCCTCGGGATCGTCGTTGGCGGCAACGAAGTCCAGGAGCCGCAGGCCCTCGAGCCAGGTCATGGTGAGCAGGCGATCGGTCGAAAGCTCGGGCACCGTATCGGGAATGTGGACGCCCGCCTCGTCGGCCAGCATGGCGGCGTAGAGCCGCATGTGCCGTGCCTCGCGGTCGTAATCCAGCTCCTCGCGCAGGCGGTCCGACAGCTCCTTGTAGATCTCCGAGGGGTCGATCGCTCGGTCGTAGCGGCGGTAGATCGAGAAGGCGAGCTTGAGCTGCTGCAGATCGGCCTCGACGGCCGACTGCATGTCGGGATACTGCAGCTTGCAGGCGAGCTCCCGCCCGTCGTGGCCGATCGCGCGATGCACCTGACCGAGCGAGGCGGCCGCCGCGGCAGTACGCTCGAAGGAAGCGAACTTGCCCTGCCAGTCGGCGCCAAGCTCGCTGCGCATGCGCCGCTTGACGAAGGGCCAGCCCATGGAGGGCGCGTTCGACTGGAGCTGGCGCAGCTCCTCGGCGTATTCCTTCGGCAGGGCGTCGGGGATCGTGGCCAGGATCTGCGCCGCCTTCATCAAAGGGCCCTTGAGCCCGCCGAGCGCCTGCTTCAGATCCGCCGAGTGCCGACCCTTGTCCAGGTCGAGGCCCAAGAAGCGGGCCCCTACCAGCTGCGCCGCCAGGCCGCCGACCGAGGTGCCGACCCGCGCATAGCGCCGCACCCGTCCACCGATACGCGACTCTTCCCGTCCGAATCCGCTGTCGCTCATGGTTCAGAACATGGGCTGCCGAGACGGCCATGTCTACTGCACGGGTAGGCGTTACGGGCAGGCATTTTCACTGTCGAGTCCGATGGTTAATGGGGCAGGGTTAGGCCCCCTGCCCGTCTTTCTCGCCCTTTTCGTCCTTGGCGGAGCGGTCTCGCGCGCCGATCGTGCGGTCCCCGGTGAAGGCGGTCACGATGCGGTCCATGGCGGCGAAGATCAACTCGACCGCGTAGCCCGCTACAAAGGCCAGGCCCAAGGGGCTCAGTGTCTTCAGGTCGAGCACCTCGCTCGGAACCGCATTGCCGTCTTCGCCGGTGCCGGGCGTCAGCAGCAGGCCGACCGCAATGCCGGAGAGCAGCCCGAGCGACAGGCGCAGGCCGTAGCGTATGGTGGATTCGGCCGAAAAGGTGACGTCGCGCACCTCCCGCGCGATGTCGCGCAGCACGTAAGCGAAGGCGCCCAGCAGACCGTAGAGCAAAGGCAACACATAGGCGGCGAGCGCCTGCAGTACGAACTCGGCGCTCGTGACTTCGATGCGGTTCTGCGCTTCCGGCGGCAGCTTGTCGAATCCCTCGCTGTCGAAGGGACTTGTCAGGAAGGGCACGTAGAAGACGAACGACGCCCAAGTTCGGTTCCAATCGCGCAGGCTCTGATAGCTGCCGGTCAGCCAACCTCGAAGCTCTGCCATTTCCGCCTGAAGCCTGCCATCCTCTTCGATGATCCGCTGATCGTCGGTGTCATTGTCCAACTCGGCGAGCAGGTCCCTGTTCTCCTGCTCGAGTGTGGTGATCTTCTCGGTCAGAGACACCGTATCACCGGTCAGCGAGACGCCGACCACCCAGAACATCTGCACGGAAATCAGCACAATCAGAAAGAACAGGGCCAGCCAGCGATACTTGAAGACCGACCAGCGGGCATCCGACACGGCCTTACCGCTGGCACGCAGCAGCAAGGGGCTGGCGAGCGAAGGATGGGTATCGACGGTCGCCCTGATCGACTCGACGGTCACCGGCGATACGGCAACAGCGAGCTTGCGAAAGGCCTTCCAGAAGGCGAGCTCGATTTCGGGAGAAACTGCGTTGGCCGGAACATCACCGTCGGCCGGAGCCCCCTCAGCAGGGCTTTGCGCATGGTCGGCTTTGATGACGGCGTTCGTCACGCTGTCCGTTAGCTCGATGCCGCGGCTGGCGGCGTAGTGCAGCAACAGCCGCGCATCGGCGATGGCATCGGCCAGCGTCACACCTTCCAAAGCATCCGCTCTCCCAGCCTCCGCGGGGCGGATGCCCGCCAAGCTCTTCAGCCAATCGAACATGCCGCCGGCTCTTCGCTAGTTGATGAGCGTGATGGTGATCTCGCAAGCCCCGTCCAGCTTTTCGCAATAGATCGGATCGGCCTGGTTGTCCACGATGCGGACTGTGTAACGGCAACCGTTGACCCGCTCTTTCTTGCTCCAGGTACGCCAATCGAAGAAGTCGCGAGAGCGGACCTCCTGCGCCAGGGCATCCATGATGGCGGGGCCTTCGATGCGCAGAACCACCTCGTCGATCGGCCGCGACGCGCCCGCGAAGTCGACCTTGGCGCCGCAGCTGACATACCACTGGTGCCAGATCGGCAGACGGTTCTGCGCACGCAGCAGATCGAGCGCCTTGGCGCTGCCGACCATTCGGGTCCAGAGCGTGATGGGGCCGACCGGCGCGGTCTCCGTGAACTGCTGGTCGAAGCCCCGGTCGGCCGTGATCCGATTGGTCCAGGCGAACTCGGCGACATAGAGCTGATCTTTACTTCGGGCGGCGTCTTGGGCCGCCGCTGGTAGCGAGAAGGGCATCGCTACGGCACAGAGCGCGGCCAGGGCGCAGGCAACAGCGATCCGACCAGCCAGCTTGCTTCGGTACATGGCACTCTCTCCTGAAATCGGGCGCAGGATTCGGCCGCCCCACCAGGCTGTCGGTAGTGTCTAGATTCTTTCGCACTTTGGGGTTGGCGGCCTGTCCCGTCAGGCACTCATTTTGTGCTGTTTGAGTAGGTTCATATTCATATAGCGCTTGCTCGACCACTTGGTGCCGGCGATGTGCCTCAATCTGGCCGCGGCCAGGTTGAGAGCCGATTGACCATCTGGAAAGGCGCCGACCACACGGGTCCTCCGTCGGATTTCGCGCATGATGCGCTCCAGTGGGTTGTTGGTCCTGATCCGGCGCCAGTGTTCGTTTGGGAAGGCGTAGTAAACCAGGGTCTCGTCAACCGTCTCCTCGAGCCATGTGGCCACCTTGGCAAGCCGCATGGCCTTCAGCTTGGCGATGACCTCGTCGGCCTTGGCCCGGGCTGCTGCGCGGCACTCCTGAGCGTGGATCGCCTTCAGCATCAGCG
>Ga0209458_1000568_pt1 | contig 11554 bp, 16 predicted proteins | sample WorMetLIZAISLAND_FD_187411 | JGI IMG/M metagenome (GOLD analysis project Ga0209458, IMG submission 187411) | Marine gutless worms symbiont microbial communities from Max Planck institute for Marine Microbiology, Germany - Inanidrilus manae... ...
CGGGTGCCGCACCCGAGTACACCACCGTCAACGTCGGCACCATCGAGGGCGGCACGGCGCTGAACATCATCGCCGAGCACTGCCGCATCGCCTGGGAGATCCGCCCCGCGCCCGGCGACGACCCCGACGTCCTCCGCGCCCGCATCGACGCCTTCTCCACCGAATCCGTGCTGCCCGTCCTGCGCGCCACCGCCCCCGAGGCCACCATCGACACAACCGAGACCGTCGCCGTACCGGGCCTGGAGCCCCTCCCCGGCTCGCCCGCCGAGGCACTGCTTTTGGCGCTCACGGGCCAGAACGACTGCACGTCGGTGCCTTTCGCCTCCGAGGCCGGCATCTTCCAGGCCGCCGGCATCCCCGCCGTCGTCTGCGGCCCCGGCAGCCCCGCCCAGGCCCACCAGCCCGACGAGTTCGTCACCCCCGACCAGCTCGAAGCCTGCCTCGCGCTCCTGCACAGGTTGGCGGAGTGGGCGGTTCGGGGTTGAGGAGGTTATTGGCGGGCCTTTTCATCCCGCACCGCCAGCACCGTGTAGATCGCGTCCAGGAGCTTGAGCTTGTCGGAAAGGCCCGCGGGCTTGGGGTCGACGTGGTCGAGGCTGTCGAGGAGGTAGAGGGCGCCGAGGTCCTTGGGCAGGGCGGCGGCGAGGGCCATGCTCTCGGTCTCGGGGATCACCGGGTCGTCGAGGCCGTGGACGAGGACGAATTTGGTGGTGAGCGTGCCGAGGTCGCGGGTCTTGAGGTCGAGGGCGGCGATCTCGGCGGCGGCGGTCGGGGGCAGTCCCTGGACGAGGGCCGGGACCCGGTCGGGGTCGTCGTTGGTGAGCAGCGCGTAGACCGCCTTGCCTTCCGCTCCCAGGCCGGCGACCAGGTCGGCGATGTCGGCAGCCGGGTCGGCGAGCTTGCGCTCGGCCATCGCCGTCACCACGCTGCGGTCGTCCGGATCGGCGAGCCGGGGCGCGTTGGAGGCGACGAACACCCATTTGCCGTATTCGTTGGGGATGCGCCGGCGCCACGGTGCCGCCGGTTCTTCGCGGAAGCTGCCGGTGGTGACGAAGGCGAGGACGGCCTCGATGTCGTAGTAGCCGCCGACGGCGACGACCACATCGGTGCGTTCATCGACGCCCGGCTCGAACAGGGCCAGCACGGCCGGGCCGACGGCAAACGAGATGGCGGTGATGCCCAGTGGCCGGCTGGTGGCGCGGGACTCGAGATAGAGGGCGGCGTCGGCGATGATGCGCGAATCCGCTGCACTCACCTGCAGGGCCCGCAAGCCGGCGATGTCGGGGACCAGCACCTCGAAACCGGCGCGGGCGAAGGTGCCGGTGAAGGCGACCAGGCGGGCATCGTCCTTGCCGTCCGGCGCGAGGCCCGGCACCACCACCATGCCGGCGCGGGCACCGCCGGCCGGGACGTAGAGGTCGCCCAAATGACGGCGGCCGCCGATCTCGAAGGCCAGCGGGCGGCGGTCCGGCGGTTCGGTCGCGCGCTTGAGGGCGCTGGGGCCCGGCCCGGCGTCGATGTCGGCGAGCACCTTGGCCGCCTCCTCGAGGCGCATGGGCGAGCACGCCGCGGCGAGGAGACCGAGCGCGGCGGACAGCAGGCGTAGGAGGGAGCGGACCATCGGTGCATTTCAGCCGACGGCGACGATCTCGGCAAGGCCGCCGCGTTGTGCGACCGCCCGATATTGCGCACACTCCGCCGCCTACCGAAACCGCCCCGCCAATGAACCAACCATAGGGTCGCTTCAGGCGAAGGCGATGGCACTCAGGCGCCGAGCGGGCTTGACCAACGGGCCGCCACATCGGATCGTCGGCGCGTTAGTACGAGCCGGCCAGGGGAGATCCGCATGAAATACGCCCTCGACGGGGTCCGCATCCAGACTGACGGCGATGCCTATTGGATCGCGCCCTCGGCCGTGGTCATTGCTGGCAGCTGCATCGTCCGAATGACACCGAACGAGCGGGTCACGTGACCAGCCTCGCGGCCGCGGTCTTCACCGCGCATGCCCACAACCAGATGGCACGACGGGGGATTGCGGAGGCGGAGGTTCGTCGGGTTCTCGAAGCGCCCGAGAGCGTCGTTCCGGTCCGACCGGGGCGCCAGATCGCGCAAAAAGCGTTTCTCATCGGCACGCCGCCGCGCGAATATCTGATCCGAGCGGTCGTCGACATCGACCGATCGCCGCCGGAGGTGGTGACGGTCTACCGGACCAGCCGCCTCGCGAAGTATCGGAGCCCGTGATGAACGTGACCTACGATCCCAAGACCGACATCTTGAGCATCGATCTCGCGCCGGGAGAGGTCAGCGAGAGCGACGAAAGCAAGCCGGGCGTGATCCTCGACTACGACGCCAGCGGCAACCTGATCGGACTGGAGATTCTTGACGCGTCGGAGCGCATCCCTGACCTCACCAGCGTCAACCTGCGTGTCGCGGGTTGACGCCGCCCACCCAGCCGGCCAGGGGAGATCCGCATGAAATACGCCCTCGACGGGGTCCGCATCCAGACCGACGGCGATGCCTATTGGATCGCGCCTTCGGCCATGGTCATCGGCAACGTTCATTTGCGGCGCAACGCCAGCATCTGGTGGAACGCGGTGATCCGCGGCGACAACGAGCCCATCGTCATCGGCGCCGACACCAACATCCAGGACGGCTGCGTGCTGCATACCGACCCCGGCTTCCCGATCACGCTCGGCGCCGGCGTCACCGTCGGCCACCAGGCGATGCTGCACGGCTGCACCATCGGCGACGGCAGCCTGATCGGCATCCAGTCGGTGGTCCTCAACGGCGTCAAAATCGGCAGGAACTGCCTCGTCGGCGCCAAGGCGCTGATCCCCGAGGGTCGCGAGATCCCCGACAACTCGGTGGTGCTCGGCGCGCCCGGCAAGGTGAGGCGCGACATCACGCCCGAAGAGCTCGACGCCACGCGCCACGCCGCCAGCCACTACGTCGGCAACTGGCAACGCTTCAAGGCGGGGCTGGAGGAGGACGGATAGCCGCGCCGCGTCACGCGATCGCCAACCCGCCGACGACCAATCCCCTCACCCTCCCGCTTTGCGGGTCCTCCCTCTCCCGCGCGCGGGAGAGGGTCGGGGTGAGGGTGTCGCCGATGCGGTTCCGTCGGCCGGCCCGCCGGTTCGGAACCTCAGATCCGCGTGTTGGCCTACATGATGGCGAACATCTGGTCCTCGAGGGCGGCGCGGCGGCGGCGCAACTCGTCGTCCAGGTGGCCGTGCTCGGGATCGACGTCCGGGTTGAGGCCGCGGATCTCGCGGGTAACCTCGGCGTGGTGGGCGCAGAGGTCGTCGAAGTCGGGGTCCTTGTCGCGGATGCGGTTCAGCATGTTGCGGAACCGGCTGACGACGATGTCGAGGTGTTCACCCATGGCGTTTCCTCCGCTGCGGCGGCGCGCCCGGTCGAACCTATTCGAGCACCCAGCCGCTCAGATGCTGGCGCAGGTTCTTCTCCATTTCGGCGTCGAAGTCCGCCGCCAACTGCCGGACCAGATCGTACCAGAGCCGTTCGCGGTCGTTGACCGTGGCGTCCTCGCCCAGGGTCTTCGAGCGGTTGGCCCGCGCCGTGGCAAAGCCGGTGCGCTGGCCGGAGCCGTCGAACACTTCTAGCCGCGCCTCGACGTTGCCGTCATAGCGTTCGGCCTGCTCGATCCGGAACGTGCCGGTGAGGCCCTTCTGGGTCTTCAGCCGGGTCTCGGTGACGGCGCCATCGACGACCGTGAACTGGGCACGCCCGCCGCGGCCGCCGGTCTTCAGCCGGTCCCTCGCCCAGCGTTCGAGCACGGCCGCCGGCCGCTGCGCCATCAGGTGGTCCACGTTGGGTGCCGCCAACGGCGCACGGTAGGCGGTGACCACCTCGATGGAACCGACGGAAAGCACGATGGCCGGCCGGTGGGCGAAGGTGATCTCCGGAAACTGCGGGCGCGCCACCTGGGTCTCGCAGCCGGCGACGGTCGCGAACACCAGCAGGATGGCAACCAGGAAGCGCGGACGGGCGGTCATGACGGACCATCTTGGCATGGTACCGGACCGGCCTTCAAGCGCGCGCGGGGCGATTTCGATGAAGGTTTTTCAAACTTCAGCGGTAGAGATCGTCGAGCGCCGCAGCGTCGAACCGGTAGTCGGCCTTGCAGAACTCGCAGGTGACGGTGACCAGGCCGTCTTCGGCAAGCGCCGCGATCTCGTCCTCGGGGAACGCCTTTAATGTGCGTACAACCCGCTCGCGCGAGCAGCGGCAGTCGTGGTGCAACGGGCGGCGGCGGTAGACGCGGACTCCGTCCTCGTGGAACAGGCGGTAGAGCACGTCATTGGCGTCGAGGCCGGGCGCCAGAAGCTCGTCCGTGGAGACGCTGCTCATCAGGATCACCGCGCGGCGCCAGTCGTCCTCGCCCTCGGGGTCGGGGTCCGGGCCCTCGCCCGGCAGTCTCTGGATCATCAGCGCCGCTGCACGGGGCCCGTCGCCGGACGCGCCCATCTCGGTCGCGCAGACGATGATCGCCGTGTCCAGATGTTCCGACTGGCGGAAATAGGCGTGGGCGCACTCGCCGATGGTCGCGCCCTCCAGGGCCGTGATGCCCTGGTAGCGTTCGGTGTTCGGCCCCTGGTCGACGGTGAACGCCATGTGCCCGGCCCCCAACAGCCTGGGCACCGCACCGGCCGGCTGCGGCCCCGGAGTGGCAAGCCGCTCGGCATCGAACCGCGCGTAGCCGCGCAACGCACCGTCGGAGGCGGCGTCGGTGACCATCAGCCCGACGGGGCCGTCGCCCTGGACCTGCAGCGAGAACACGCCTTCGTACTTGAGGCCGCTGGCCAGCACCGCGGTCATCGCCAGCGCCTCGGCCAGCAAGCCGGCGACGGCCGGGGGGTAGCCGTGCCCGGCGACGGCGGCCTCCACCGCCGGCCCGAGGCGGACAAGGCGGCCGCGCAGGCCCGCCTTCTCGATTTGGAAGGGCTGGACGAAATCGCCGAAGGAGGTGTCGGCCTTCGCATCCATGGGGTTAGAGATGGTGTTTCGCCGCGAAATCGGCAAAACCGATCATCCGAGACACCAGGCGAGGATGCCCTTCTGCGCGTGCAGGCGGTTCTCGGCCTCGTCCCAGACCACCGAGCGGGGCCCGTCGATGACCCCTTCGGTGACCTCCTCGCCGCGGTGCACCGGCAGGCAGTGCATGAACAGCGCGTCGGCGCGGGCGCGCTCCATCAGCGCCTCGGTCACCCGGTAAGGCGCGAGCAGATTGTGGCGCCGCGCCTTCTCGTCGTAGCCCATGGACACCCAGGTATCGGTGACCACCAGGTCGGCGCCGTCGACCGCCTCCTCCGGGAACTCGGTGAGCGACACGTCGGCGCCCTCGGCTTTGGCCCAGTCGAGCACGTCTTGCCGCGGCTTCAACGGTTCGGGACACGACAGCCGGAGCCGGAAACCGAAGCGGGCCGCCGCATGGACCCACGAGCAGGCGACGTTGTTGCCGTCGCCGCTCCAGGCCACGGTGCGCCCGGCGATGGTGCCGCGATGTTCCTCGTAGGTCATCACGTCGGCCATCAGCTGGCAGGGGTGGGATTCGTCGGTAAGGCCGTTGATCACCGGCACCGTCGCGTGCTTGGCCAGTTCGAGGAGCTTGGCGTGGTCGTCGGTGCGGATCAGGATGGCATCGACGTAGCGCGACAGCACCCGCGCGGTGTCGGCGATGGTCTCGCCGCGGCCGAGCTGGGATTCGCCGTCGCCGAGGACCACGGTGCGCCCGCCGAGCTGCTGCATGCCGACCTCGAACGAGACGCGGGTACGGGTCGAGGGCTTCTCGAAGATCATCGCCAGCGCCCTGCCGGCCAAGGGCGCGACATCTTCCGCCGTCGCGGTGCCCGCCTTGAAGGCGCTTCCACGATCGAGGATGCCGCGCAGGGTCGCGGTGTCGAACCGGTCGAGGTCGAGGAAGTGCCGGGGTGCCGCCATCTCACGCCGCCTCGGCGGCAAGCGCCGCGCAGGCCGCCTCGATGATCGCCACCGCCTCGTCAACGTGGGCGGGTTCGATGATCAGCGGCGGCAGCAGCCGCACGACGTTGTCGGCGGCCGGCACGCTCAGCAGCCCGCCTTCGAACAGCCGCGCGATCAGTGCCTTGTTCTCGGCCACGCACTTGAGCCCGCGCATCAATCCGAAGCCCCGCGCCTCGGCGACGACGTCGGGGTAGCGGCGGGCGATCTCGGCCAGCCGCATGCCGAGGGCCTCGCCGACGACGCGGACGTGATCGAGGAATCCGTCGGCCAGGACGATGTCGAGGACGGCGTTGCCGACTGCCGTGGCCAGGGGGTTACCGCCGAAGGTCGAGCCATGGCTTCCCGGCGTCAGTGCCGCTGCGGCATCTTCGGTGGCCAAGCAAGCGCCGATGGGAAAGCCGCCACCGAGCCCCTTGGCCACGGCCATCACGTCGGGCGTGATGCCGGCCCACTCGTGGGCGAACAGCCGGCCGGTGCGGCCGATGCCGCACTGGACCTCGTCGAAGATCAGCAGCAGGCCGAACTCGTCGGCGACCGCTCGGAGACCCTTGAGGAAGTCGACGGTGGCAGCGTTGATGCCGCCCTCCCCCTGGATCGGCTCGACGAGGATCGCCGCCGTCTCCGGTCCGACCGCGGCGCGGAGCTCGTTGAGGTTGCCGAAGGGCACCTGGTCGAAGCCCTCGACCACCGGATCGAAGCCGTCGAGCATCTTCTCCGAGGCGCCTGCGGCGATGGTCGCCAGCGTGCGGCCGTGGAAGCCCCCGGCGCAGGTGATCACCCGGTAGCGCTCGGGCGCGCCGTTCCGGTCGTGATAGCGCCGCGCCATCTTCAGCGCGCATTCGACGGCCTCGGCGCCGGAGTTGCAGAAGAAGGCCCGGTCGGCGAACGTCGCCGCGACGAGCCGCTCGGCCAGCCGCATCTGCTGCGGGATGTGGTAGAGGTTGGAGGTGTGCCAGACCCGCCCGGCCTGTTCGGTCAGGGCCTCGACCAGATGCGGGTGGCAATGGCCGAGCGCGGTCACCGCGACGCCGCCGCCGAAGTCGAGGAACCGGCGCCCGTCGGTCGCATACAGGTAGGGGCCTTCGCCGCGCTCGAAGGCGACGTCGTAGCGGTCATAGGTGGCCATGACTGCGGCGGTCACGGGCTGTCCCCCAAATGGTACGGGCCGGTGCGAGAGCATTTCCCGGTCATGCTCTGCAACCGGCCCTCCGCCGGAAAGGCGCCCTTTTATCGATGCCGCCCGGTGCTGTCAACGGCACGCGGGCGAATGTCACGCAGGCGTCACGCCTTCAGCTTGTAGCCCGAGCGGAACATCCAGGTGCAGAGCGCCCATAAGGCCGCGTTGACGGCGGCGAGCACGGCGACGCCCAACAGTGGCGGCGCGTCGGCGTGGCCGATGAACCCGTAGCGGAAGCCGTCGATCATGTAGAAGAACGGATTGACGTAGGCGATGGCCTGCGCCGCCTCGGGCAGCCGGGCGATGGAGTAGAACGTCCCCGAGAGGAACGACAGTGGCGTCACCAGGAAATTGGTCACCGCGGCGATGTGGTCGAACTTCTCCGACCAGATGCCGCCGGCGACGCCCAGCAGCGAGAGCATCAGCGAGGCCATGAACGCGTGATAGGCGATGAACCCGACGTTGTGGACATGCAGGGTGACGAACGGCGCCATCGCCAAGGCGACAACGAGCCCGACGACGACACCCCGGGTGGCGCCGCCCATGGCGTGGCCGAATGTCAGCTCGTGGGCGTTCAGGGGCGGCATCAGGGTATCGACGATGTTGCTCTGGACCTTGGCGATGACGATCGACGACGAGGTGTTGGCGAAGGCGTTCTGGGCGATGGCCATCATGATCAGGCCCGGCGCCAGGAACTCCATGAACGGCACCCCGCCGACGGTCTCGACGGCGCGGCCGAGCGCGAGCGCGAAGATGGCGAGGAACAGGAGCGTCGTCACCACCGGCGCGACGATGGTCTGCGTGTAGACCTTCTTGAACCGGCGCACCTCGCGCCAGTAAAGGGTCCAGAGCCCGAGCCAGTTGTTGGCGCTCAAGTCCTGGGGCGGATACAGGGCCGGCCGGCCCTGAGCGGGGAGATCGGACGTATTGGCCATGACGCCGGTTATAATGGGGTCGCCACCGCCGGGCCACAACCGATGCCGAAATCCCGCACCCCGTAAGGCGACTTGCGCCGTCATCGCGAGCCGCCGCAGGCGGCGCGGCGATCCAGGGCGGTAGATTGCTTCCACCCTCCGCAGCGGCAGCGCCGCTGCTGCGGAGGACGGGTCGCTACGCTCGCAATGACGGTGCGGACTTGGTTGACCGGCCGTGGCCGAACCGGCACCGTCCAAGCCCATGGCCCGCACCCCCCGAAAGGCGACGCCGAAGTCCTTGGAGAACGCCGCGCGCTCCTACGTCGGCCGGTTCGCCGCCACGGCGGAGAGCCTGCGCCGGGTGCTGTTGCGCCGGATCGAGCGCTCGGCCCGCGCCCATGGCACCGACCGCTCCGAGGCGGCGACATGGGCCGAGGACATCGTCGCCCGGTTCGTCCGTTCGGGCCTCGTCGATGACGCCGCCTTCGCCGAGGCGCGGGCGGCGACCCTGCACCGGCGCGGCACGGCGCGGCGGATGATCCGCTTCAGGCTTCTCGAGAAGGGCGTCGCCGAGGACACGATCGCCTCGGCTTTGACGGCGCTCGGCGACGACGCAACCGACAGCGAGCGGCAGGCGGCGCTCAACCTCGCCCGCCGCCGGCGGCTGGGGCTGTTCCGTCCCGAGAGCACCCGCGAAGACCACCGCGAAAAGGACCTTGCGGCGCTGGCCCGCGCCGGCTTCGGCTACGACGTCGCGCGCGCGGTCGTCGATGCGGAACGCGCCGACGACCTTTAACGCGCTGGGTTACGGGAGTCCTCTGCCGATGGCCACGTGTCGAGCCATCGGTGTCCGGCGCGCACCGCTCCGAGTTAGATTGCCGGTCCCATGAGCAGGTCGGGCAGCCAGGTAGCGATTTCCGGAAACAGGCACAGCAGAATGATCCCGAGGACCATGCACACCATGAACGGAAACACCCCCTTCAGCACCGTCGGCAACGACACGCCCGGGACGATGCCGTTGATGACGTAGAGATTGAGGCCGACGGGCGGCGTGATCAGGCCGATCTCCAGATTGATGGTGACGATCACGGCGAACCAGTAGGGGTCGAAGCCGGACTGCGTGACGATGGGCAGCAGGATCGGTGCGGTCATCAGGATCACCGCCACGGGCGGCAGGAAGAAGCCGGCGACGAGCAGGAACAGGTTGATCATCGCCATCAGCACCCACCGGTTCACCTCCATGGCGACGATGGCCTCGGCGACCGCCTGGGTGACGAACAGCGACGACAGCGTGAAGCTGAACAGGGCGGAGGCGCCGATGATCATCAGGATCATCACGCTCTCCTTCATGCTGTCCGAAAGGATGGTCCAGATCCGGGTGAGCGGCCAGGAGTGCAGGAACATCCCGTAGATGACGACGACCAGGATGACGCAGGCCATGGCGCCGACGCCAGCTGCCTCGGAGGGCGTCGCGACGCCGCCGTACAGCACATAGAGAATGGCGGCGATCACCGCGAGGAACGGCAAGACGTGGGGCAGCAGTGCCACCTTCTCGCGCAGGCTGAATCGCCGGCCCTCACCGCCGAACGTCTGACCGCTGCGCCACGCGACGAACAGGCTCCAGGCCATGAACAGCAGGGTCAGCATGATCCCGGGCATCAACCCAGCGATAAACAGCCGGCCGATGGAGGTTTCGTGGCGATCCCGTAGATGATCATGGTGATGCTCGGCGGGATCAGGATGCCGAGCGTCCCACCGGCAGCGATGGCCCCGGTCGCCAGTCCGGCCGGATAGCCGCGCTGGCGCATCTCCGGAATGCCCATCTTGCCGATGGCGGCGCAGGTCGCCGGCGACGAGCCCGACAGGGCTGCGAAGATCGAGCACGCTCCGATGTTGGAGATGAGAAGGCCGCCGGGCAGCCGGTCGAGCCAGCGATCGAGAGCCTCATACAAATCCTTGCCGGCCGGGGACGAGGCGACGGCCGCGCCCATCAAGACGAACATCGGGATCGAGACGAGGGCGAACTCGGCGAGGCCGGCGAAGAAGGTATCGGCGATGACATCGAGGCTGCCCAAGCCCTCGAACGCCAACAGAAACGCGATGGCAACGGCACCGAGGCCGAAGGCGATGGGGATGCCGCTGCTGAGAACGATCAGCGTGACAATCCCAACCAGGATATCGATCGAGAGGGGTTCCATACCCCGATCCTCATTCCCCGACGTCGGCGAGATCGACGTCGCCGCCGGGTGACATGCCGAACGGCATGTCGCGTCCGGTGGCGAGACAGGCGATGTCGGCGACGTATTGGAGGGACAGCAGGCCAATGCCGACGGGCAAGGGCAGGTAAGCGATCCACAGCGGCAGTTCCCACACCGTGTCGGTCACCCAGCCGTTCACCCAGGCCTCGTGAAACAGCTCCCAGCCGGTCCAGGTCAGAACGAGGCAGGAGGCCAGCGAGATCGCCGATGCCCCGAAGGCCAGGAGCATGCGCAGGCGGTGCCCGAGGTAGAGCGGCAACAGGTCGACGTTCACATGACCGCGAATGAGCAGCACGTAGGGGCTGCCGATCAGCACCGCGCCGACCAGGACGTAGATGACGAACTCGGTCTGCCAGACCGTCGACGCCTTCAGGACGTAGCGCAGAAACACCATCTGACAGACGACGAGAACGGCGACGGCGAGGCAAACCGCGGCGATCATCCCACAGGCGGTCGAAACGGTTCGAACGGCTCGGACAAAAGCGTCGATCATGGATTCGTCGTCATCAGGGTGGGCTGGTGATCGTGGCGGCAGGGCGGGGCGGCCTCACCGTGCCGCCCCGGATCCCGGCATTTACTCGACGGCGAGCGCCTTCTCGATGAGTGCCTTGCCGCCGGGGACCTTCTCGGCGAAGCTTTCATAGGACGTCGTGTTGGCGATGTCCCGCCAGCGCGCCGCCTGTTCGGCACTCATGGTGACGACGTCGACGCCGGCTTTCTTGAACGTCTCGACGAGCTTGTTGTCGAGGCCCTTGGCGGCGCCGAAGAAGTAGTCCTCGGCGACCTGTCCCGCGTTCATGATCGCTTTCTGCTGCTCGGGCGTTAGCTTGTCGAAGCTCTTCTTCGACATCAGGATCGGCTCGTACATGAACCAAAGCGCATGGTCGCCCGGCGCGGTCAGGCATTTCACCTGCTCGAAGATGCGATAGCTGACGAAGTTGCCGGAGCTGGTGTTCGCGGCATCGAGGACGCCGGTCTGCATGGCGGTATAGATCTCCGAGCTCGGCATCGAGGCGATGGAGGCGCCGGCGCCGACGAGCATCTGCCGCCAATTCCAGCAATGAAAGCTTGCGTCATGCTACTTTATCCTTCGTGGTCATGTCTCGTCTCCTGTCGGTGTTGCGATGAAGCTTGCAAACCTCATCTTACAACCCCTCCAGGGGCGGCATGGCCACACCTCTCAGTGAAGCCCACTGTCAGGT
>Ga0209458_1000570_pt1 | contig 11516 bp, 10 predicted proteins | sample WorMetLIZAISLAND_FD_187411 | JGI IMG/M metagenome (GOLD analysis project Ga0209458, IMG submission 187411) | Marine gutless worms symbiont microbial communities from Max Planck institute for Marine Microbiology, Germany - Inanidrilus manae... ...
CGACGTCGTCTACCTGCTCGGCGCCGACGAGATCGACTTGGCGCGGCTCGGTTCGGCCTTTGTTATCTACCAGGGGCATCACGGCGATGCCGGAGCGCATCGCGCCGACGTCGTGCTGCCCGGCGCAGCCTACACCGAGAAGGACGCCACCTACGTCAACACCGAAGGCCGGGTGCAGCTCACTCGCCTCGCCACCCACCCGCCGGGCGACGCCCGCGCCGACTGGGCGATCGTCCGGGCGCTGTCGGAAGCACTCGGAAAGACATTGCCGTTCGATTCCCTCGTGGATGTGCGCGCCCGGTTGACCGCGGTGAACCCGGTGTTCGGGGAACCGGACACCATCGCCCCGGCGCCGTGGGGGACGTTCGGCGCCAAGGGCGCTATCGGCACCGCACCGCTGGCGGCAGCGGTCGAAAACTTCTATCTGACCGATCCGATCGGACGTGCCTCCGAGACCATGGCGCGCTGCGTCGATGCCGTGTCGGGCGACGCACTGAAAGGAATCGGCACCGATGGGTGAGTTCATGACCAGTTTGCTGGGACCGTTCTGGGGACCGCCGGTCGTCGATCTCATCGGCATCGTCGTGATCGTCGCCATCGTGCTGCTCTGCGTCGCCTACCTGACGCTGCTGGAGCGTAAGGTCATCGGCGCCATGCATCTGCGCAAGGGACCGAACGTGGTCGGACCGTTCGGTCTGTTGCAGCCCATGGCCGACGGCCTGAAGCTGTTCCTCAAGGAAACGGTGATACCGACCGGTGCCAATCCGGTGGTGTTCGTGGTCGCGCCGATGATCACCTTCATCCTGGCGCTGATCGCCTGGGCGGTGATTCCCTTCGACGAGGGACTGGTGCTGGCCGACATCAACGTCGGCATCCTCTATCTGTTCGCCATCTCGTCGCTCGGCGTCTACGGCATCATCATGGCCGGCTGGGCATCGAACTCGAAGTACGCCTTCCTCGGCGCCCTGCGCTCAGCGGCACAGATGGTCTCCTACGAGGTCTCCATGGGCTTCGTCATCATCACCGTGCTGATCTGCGTCGGCTCGCTGAACCTCTCGGACATCGTGCTCGCCCAGAAGGGCTCCTTCGGCCTGTTTAACTGGTACGTCTTCCCGCTGCTGCCGATGGCGGTGATCTTCTTCGTCTCGACGCTGGCCGAGACCAACCGCCATCCCTTCGACCTGCCTGAGGCGGAGGCGGAGCTGGTGGCCGGCTACAACGTCGAATATTCGGCGATGACGTTCGCGCTGTTCTTCCTCGGTGAGTACGCGAACATGATCCTGATGTCGGCGATGACGACCATCCTGTTCCTCGGCGGGTGGCTGCCGCCGTTCGATATCGCGCCGTTCAACTGGATACCGGGGCCGATCTGGTTCTTCCTCAAGATCGTGTTCTGCCTGTTCGTGTTCCTGTGGGTGCGGGCGACGTTCCCACGGTACCGGTACGACCAGCTGATGCGGCTCGGCTGGAAGGTGTTTCTGCCCATATCCCTGGCGGCGGTCGCCGTCGTCAGCGGCGTCCTGGTGGCCTTCGACTGGCTGCCGAACGCGGGTTGATAGGAGAGTTCGATCATGGCCTTCATGGATCGCGGCGCGCGGACCGTCCTGCTCAGCGAGCTGATCTCCGGCATGGCGCTCACCCTGCGTTACATGTTCCGGCCCAAGGTGACGCTGAACTACCCCTACGAGAAGGGACCGCTGAGCCCGCGGTTTCGCGGCGAACACGTGCTGCGGCGCTATCCCAACGGCGAGGAACGCTGCATCGCCTGCAAGCTGTGCGAGGCCATCTGCCCGGCACAGGCGATCACCATCGAGGCCGAGCCCCGCGAGGACGGCAGCCGTCGCACCACCCGCTACGACATCGACATGCTGAAGTGCATCTACTGCGGCTTCTGCCAGGAGGCCTGCCCGGTGGACGCCATCGTCGAGGGGCCGAACTTCGAGTTCTCCACCGAAACCCGCGAAGAGCTCATGTACGACAAGGCCAAGCTGCTGGCCAACGGCGATCGCTGGGAAACCGAGATCGCCGCCAATCTCGCCGCCGACGCGCCCTACCGGTAGGGCACGGGTGTTGTGACAAAGGGGGAAAGGGGGGTATGAACGCGCCCCCCATCATCCGGACCGGAGCCACAGGCGCCGGTCCCCGCCTCGAGAACTTGCAGGACCGCCGATGATCGTCCAGGCCCTGGCCTTCTATTTGTTCGCGTTCGTCGCCGTCGCCGCCGGGGTGATGGTGATCTCGGCGCGCAACCCGGTCCATTCGGTGCTGTTCCTGATCCTGGCCTTCTTCAACTCGGCCGGGCTGTTCGTTCTGATGGGCGCCGAGTTCCTGGCCATGGTGCTGGTCGTCGTCTATGTCGGCGCCGTCGCCGTGCTGTTCCTGTTCGTCGTCATGATGCTCGACATTAACTTCGTCGAGTTGCGCCAGGGATTCCTCCAGTACCTGCCCATGGGCGGCCTGATCGGGCTCATTCTGCTGGTCGAGCTTCTGGTCGTGCTCGGCGGCTGGACCCTGGCGCCCGAAGCGGTGGCGCGGGGTGGCTCGCCGACACCGCCGCCGGACGCGATCAGCAACACCGAGGCGCTCGGGCAGTTGCTCTATACCCACTACATCTACCTGTTCCAGGCGGCCGGCCTGATCCTGCTCGTGGCGATGATCGGTGCCATCGTGCTGACCCACCGGCGCCGGACGGGCGTGCGCCGCCAGCGCATCGCCGACCAGCTTGCCCGCCGGCCGGAAGAGACGGTCGAGGTGCGGCAGGTCGAGACGGGGAAGGGCATCTGATGTTCGAGATCGGACTGGGCCACTACCTGACCGTTGCCGCGATCCTGTTCACCCTCGGCATCTTCGGCATCTTCCTGAACCGCAAGAACGTCATCGTCATCCTGATGTCCATCGAACTGATGCTGCTCTCGGTGAACATCAACCTCGTCGCCTTTTCCACCGAGCTGAACGACTTGGTCGGCCAGGTGTTCGCCATGTTCGTGCTCACCGTTGCCGCCGCCGAGGCGGCCATCGGACTGGCCGTGCTCGTCGTCTACTTCCGCAACCGCGGCTCCATCGCCGTGGAAGACGTCAACCTGATGAAGGGCTGAGACCCAGCGCATGTCCGTCGCCATCGTCTTTCTGCCGTTGCTGGGCTCGCTGATCGCGGGCGTCCTCGCGCTGAACACCGCCGAGGACGAACAGAAGCGCGCCCACCTCGACCTTGCCGCCCAATGGGTGACCTGTGGCGCGCTGCTGCTGTCGATGGTCTTGTCGATCCCGGTCTTCATCGACGTCGCGCTCAACGGCAACGCCCACACCATCGAGCTGTTCACCTGGATCGATTCCGGCGCCCTCGAGGTGTCGTGGGCCTTGAAGGTCGACACCCTGACCGCGGTGATGATGCTGGTCGTCACCGTCGTGTCGGCGATGGTTCACGTCTATTCAGTCGGCTACATGCACCACGATCCGGGCATCACCCGGTTCATGTCGTTCTTGAGCCTGTTCACCTTCTTCATGCTGATGCTGATCACCGCCGACAATCTGGTGCAGCTGTTCTTCGGCTGGGAAGGGGTCGGCCTGGCGTCCTACCTGCTGATCGGCTTCTGGTACGACCGGCCGTCGGCCAACGCGGCGGCGATCAAGGCGTTCATCGTCAACCGTGTGGGCGACTTCGGCTTCGCGCTCGGCATCTTCGCCGTCTTCGTGCTGTTCGAGTCGGTCCATCTGGACACCATCTTCGCCGCCGCCGGCGGGCGCGCCGATGCCGTGCTGACCGTGTTCGGCGTCGAGTTCCACGCGCTGACCATCATCTGCCTCTTGCTGTTCATCGGCGCCATGGGCAAGTCGGCGCAACTCGGCCTGCACACCTGGCTGCCGGACGCCATGGAGGGCCCGACCCCGGTGTCGGCGCTGATCCACGCGGCGACCATGGTCACCGCCGGGATCTTCATGGTCGCCCGGCTGTCGCCGCTGTTCGAATACTCGGACGTGGCGCTGGCCACGGTCACCGTGATCGGCGCCTCCACGGCGATCTTCGCCGGCACCATCGGCTGCGTGCAGAACGACATCAAACGGGTGATCGCCTATTCCACCTGCTCGCAGCTCGGCTACATGTTCTTCGCCTGCGGCGTCTCGGCCTACTCGGCCGGCATCTTCCACCTGATGACCCATGCGTTCTTCAAGGCGCTCTTGTTCCTCGGCGCCGGCTCGGTGATCCACGCCATGTCGGACGAGCAGGACATGCGCCGCATGGGGGGCACCTGGAAGTTGATCCCCGTGACGTATGGGCTGATGTGGATCGGGTCTTTGGCGCTGGCCGGAATCTGGCCGTTCGCCGGGTACTGGTCCAAGGACATCATCCTGGAGGCGGCCTATGCGGCGCATACGGGTGTCGGAGGCTACGCGTTCTGGGTCGGTATCGCGGCGGCGTTCCTCACCGCATTCTATTCCTGGCGGCTGTTGTTCATGACCTTCCACGGCAAGCCGCGGGCCGACGAGAAGGTCATGGCCCACGTGCACGAGTCGCCGAAGGTGATGATCCTGCCGCTGCTGGTGCTGGCCGCCGGTGCGGTGCTGGCCGGTTACATCGGCTACGAGTCGTTCGTCGGCCACGATGCGGCGCGGTTCTGGGGCGAGTCGCTGCTCGTCCTCGACAGCCACCCGGCGCTGGAGAACGCCCACCACGTGCCCACATGGGTGAAGCTGGCGCCGCTGGTCGTCGGCATCGCCGGCATCGCGCTGGCCTACGTGTTCTACATCGCCGCGCCGGACCTGCCCGGCCGGATGGCCGAGCGGTTCCGGGCGATCTACCTGTTCGTGCTCAACAAGTGGTACTTCGACGAGCTCTATGACTTCCTGTTCGTGCGGCCCGCCTTCGTCCTCGGCCGTGGCTTCTGGAAGTCGGGTGACGGCGCGCTGATCGACGGCGTCGGCCCGGACGGCATCGCCGCGGCGACCCTCGACATCGCCCGGCGGGCGACGCGGCTGCAGAGCGGCTATCTGTACCACTACGCCTTCGCCATGCTGATCGGCGTCGTCGTGCTGATCACCTGGTATCTGTTCAGCGTGGCGGGATAGGGACCAGCCGATGAGCAACCTGCCGATCCTCTCGCTGGTCATCTTCCTGCCGCTCGTCGGCGCACTGTTCATCGTCTTCGTGCGCGGCGAGGCCGCCGACGTCGCCCGCAACGCCCGTTCCGTGGCGCTGTGGACGTCGCTGGCGACGTTCCTCCTGTCGCTGGCCCTGTGGCTGAAGTTCGATACCTCCACGGCGGCATTCCAGTTCGAGGAACGGGCGCTGTGGATGCCGGCCTTCAACATCGCCTACCACGTCGGCGTCGACGGCATCTCCATGCTGTTCGTGCTGCTGACCACGCTGTTGACGCCGGTGTGCATCTTGGCGAGCTGGCAAAGCATCACCGAGCGGGTCAAGGAGTACATGGTCTCCTTCCTGGTGATGGAGACGATGATGGTCGGCATGTTCTCCGCCCTCGACCTGATCGTCTTCTATATTTTCTTCGAGGGCGTGCTGATCCCGATGTTCCTGATCATCGGCGTCTGGGGCGGCCCGCGGCGGGTCTATTCGGCGTTCAAGTTCTTCCTCTACACCCTCGCCGGCTCGGTGCTGATGCTGCTGGCGGTGCTGACCATGTACCTGCAGTCCGGCACCACCGACATCCCGGCGCTGCTGACCCACGACTTCCCGGGCGACCTCCAGCTCTGGCTGTGGCTGGCATTCTTCGCCTCGTTTGCGGTCAAGGTGCCCATGTGGCCGGTGCACACTTGGCTGCCGGACGCCCATGTCGAGGCGCCGACCGCCGGGTCGGTGATCCTCGCCGGCGTTTTGCTGAAGTTCGGCGGCTACGGGTTCCTGCGCTTCTCGCTGCCGATGTTCCCCGAGGCCTCCATCGTGTTCACGCCGCTGATCTACTCGCTCAGCATCGTCGCGGTGATCTACACCTCATTGGTGGCGCTGGCCCAGGAGGACATGAAGAAGCTGATCGCGTACTCGTCGGTGGCGCACATGGGTTTCGTCACCATCGGCGCGTTCACCATGACGGTGCAGGGTGTCGAGGGCGCCATCTACCAGATGCTCAGCCACGGCATCGTTTCGGCCGCCCTGTTCCTCATCGTCGGGGTCGTCTACGACCGCATCCATTCGCGCGACATCGAGACCTACGGTGGCCTCGTGCACCGCATGCCGGGCTATGCGTTTGTGTTCATGCTGTTCATGCTGGCCTCGGTGGGACTGCCGGGGACCAGCGGCTTCGTCGGCGAGTTCCTGGTCCTGGTCGGCGCCTTCCAGGTCAACACCTGGGTCGCGGCGCTGGCCGCCACCGGGGTCATCCTCGGCGCCGCCTACATGCTGTATCTCTACCGGCGGGTGATCTTCGGCATGCTGACCAAGGACAGCCTGAAGGCCATCCTCGACCTCAGCCCGCGCGAGATCGCGGTGTTCGCGCCGCTGGTCGTGCTGGTGATTTGGATGGGCGTCTATCCGGGGCCGTTCCTAGACGTCATGCATGTGTCGGTGGCCAATCTGGTCGACCGGCTCGAGGTCGTGCGCGCGGCGATGGATGCCGTCGCCGTCGCCGGGAACTGAACGCGGGAGCCGAGCCGAGATGCCGCTAGCCGACATGCCCAACCTGATCCCGGCGATGCCCGAGCTGTTCCTCGTCGTTACCGCCATGGCGCTGTTGATGCTCGGCGTGTTCCAGACCGAGGGCAACGGCGCCCAGGCCGTGCGCGCCGACCGGCTGGTCTCGCGTCTCGGCATCGTCACCGTGGCGCTGACGGCGCTGCTCGTCGCCACCATCGCCAACCGGCCGGCCTCGACCTTCGGCGGCATGTTCGTGGTCGACGCCTTCGCCGTCTATTTCAAGATCCTCGTGCTGATCGCCTCCGGCATCGCCATCGTCATCGCCCAGGACTACCTGGAGAGCCAGAGCATCGCCCGGTTCGAGTACGCCGTGCTGATCCTGTTCGCGACGCTCGGCATGCTGATGATGATCTCGGCCAACGATCTCATCTCGCTGTACCTGGGTCTCGAGATGCAGAGCCTCTCGCTCTACGTGATCGCCGCCTTCCAGCGCGACGATGCGCACTCGGCCGAGGCCGGGCTGAAGTATTTCGTCCTCGGCGCGCTGGCCTCGGGCATGCTGCTCTACGGATCGTCGCTGGTCTACGGCTTCACCGGCACCACCAGCTTCCCGGCCCTGGCCCAGGTGTTCGCCGACCTGCACGGCGAGGCCGCACCCGTCGGCCTGATCATCGGGCTGGTGTTCATCCTCGCCGGATTGGCCTTCAAGGTCTCGGCAGTGCCCTTCCACATGTGGACGCCGGACGTCTACGAAGGGGCGCCGACGCCGGTCACCGCGTTCTTCTCGGTCGGGCCCAAGCTGGCGGCGATTGCCCTGTTCCTCAGGGTGATGATCGGGCCGTTCGGCGAGCTTTTGGCGCAGTGGCAGCAGATCGTCGTCTTCGTCTCCGTCGCCTCGATGGTGCTCGGCGCCTTCGCCGCCATCGGCCAGCGCAACATCAAGCGGCTGATGGCCTACAGCTCCATCGGCCATGTCGGCTATGCGCTCATCGGCCTCGCCGTCGGCGACAAGGTCGGCATCCAGGGCGTGCTCATCTACATGGGCATCTACCTGTTCATGAACCTCGGCGTGTTCGCCTGCATCCTGTGCATGCGCCGCCGCGACCAGATGGTGGTCGGCATCGACGACCTCGCCGGCCTCGGCAAGAGCCATCCGATGATGGCCGCGGCGCTGGCGGTGTTCATGTTCTCGATGGCCGGCATTCCCCCGCTCGCGGGGTTCTTCGGCAAGCTCTACATCTTCAAGGCCGCCGTCGAGGCCGAGCTCTACGCCCTCGCCATCATCGGCGTGCTGTCCAGCGTGGTCGCCGCCTTCTACTACATCCGCATCGTCCGGGTGATGTACTTCGACGACCTGACCGATCCCCTGGACCGCACCATCGGCCGCGAGCTGGCCGGCGTCATGGCCGTCGCCAGCCTGCTCATCGCGCTGTTCTGGATCTACCCGGCGCCGCTGCTGTCGGCCGCCGGGACCGCCGCCGCCTCGCTGTTCGGGGGCTAGGACCGTTTCGGAGATGGAAGAGGTCACCCTTCCGGGGCCGATTCTCCCGGTGGTCCTCGAACGCGTCGACTCCACCAACGAGGAAGCCAAGCGCCGCGCCGCCGCCGGGGCGCCCGACGGCACCCTCGTCTGGGCCCGCGAGCAGACCGCCGGCCGCGGCCGCGGTGGCCGCGGCTGGGCGTCGGCACGCGGCAATCTCTACTGCTCATTGCTGCTGAGGCCGGACTACCCGGCGGCGCAGGCCATGCAACTCGGATTCGTCACCGCCAACGCCGTCGCCGACGCGGTGGCGGCGGCGTTGCCAAGATCATCGGAAGTGACCTGCAAATGGCCCAACGACGTGCTGGTCGAGGGTCACAAGATCGCCGGCATCCTGCTCGAATCCGAAGCCGCTCCCCGGGGCGGCCTCGCTTGGGTGGTCATCGGCGTCGGCATCAATATCACCCACCATCCGACCGCCGGCGAGTCCCGTTATCCGGCAACGTCGCTCATCGCCGAGGGCGCCGAAGACGTCACCCCAGGTGCCCTGCTGGCGTCCTATTGCCGGTACCTGCAGAGCGGGATCGCGGTGTGGCGCCGGGTCGGTTTCGCCGCCGTCCGCGACGCCTGGCTGCGCCGCGCCCACGGCCTCGGCGGCGCCATCACCGTGCGCCTCGAAGGCGAGGTCCTGGACGGCACCTTCGAGGATCTCGACGCCGACGGCGCGCTGGTCCTCGGCCAGGCCGGCGGTCCCCGGCGGATCACCGTCGGCGACGTGTTTCCCATGGACCGGTAGCGGGGGAGGAGCATGCTTCTCGCAGTCGATTGCGGCAACACCAACACCGTGTTCGCGGCGTTCAGCGACGACGGCGACATCGTCGGCGAATGGCGGGCCTCGACCGATTCCAACCGTACGGCCGACGAGATCGGCGTCTGGCTGACCCAGCTGATGACCCTCGATCAGGTGGCCAGGGTGCGCATCGACGCGGCGATCATCGCCACCGTCGTGCCGGCCAGCCTGTTCAGCCTGCGGTTCATGTGCCGCCGCTACTTCAATTGCCAGCCGCTGATCATCGGCGCGCCGGACGTGGACCTCGGCCTGGAGGTGCGTGTGGACCGGCCCGAGGAGGTCGGCGCCGACCGCCTGGTGAACGCCGTCGCCGCCAAGGAGGGATACGGCGGCCCGCTGATCGTCGTCGATTTCGGCACGGCGACCACCTTCGACGTCATCGACCGCGACGGCGGCTATCTCGGCGGGGTCATCGCGCCCGGCGTCAATCTTGCGCTCGGGGCCCTGCACACCGCGTCGGCGCAGCTTCCGCGGGTCGCCATCGGCCGTCCCGAGCGGGTCATCGGCAAGAACACCGTGCAGGCCATGCGCTCGGGCATCTTCTGGGGATACGTCAGCATGATCGAGGGCATGGTCGAGCGCATCCGCAAGGAATACGGTGCCGACATGGACGTCATCGCCACCGGCGGCCTTGCCGCGCTGTTCGCCGAATGCACGCCGGTGATCAAGGCCTCGGACCCGGACCTCACCCTCAAGGGCCTGTTCGCCATTCATCGCCTGAACGCCAACACATGACGGCGGCGGAGCCCGCCGAGCTGGTGTTCGTCCCCCTGGGCGGCGCCGGCGAAATCGGCATGAACCTGAACCTCTACGGCTACGGGCCGCCGGACCGGCACCGCTGGCTGATGGTCGACCTGGGCGTGACCTTCGGTGCCGGCTCAGCGCCGGGCGTCGACGTTGTCCTGCCCGACCCGACGTTTATCGCCGAACGCCGCGACGCCCTCGACGGCATCCTGCTGACCCACGCCCACGAGGACCACCTGGGCGCCGTTCCATACCTCTGGCTGCGGTTGGGCGTTCCGGTCTACGGCACGGCGCTCACCCTCGCCGTGTTGGCGCGCAAGCTGGCCGAAGTCGGACTCGACGGCGACGTACCGCTCATCGAGGTGCCGCAAGGCGGACGCGTCACCATCGGCCCGTTCGACCTCGAACTGATCGGCATGACCCATTCGATCCCGGAATCCAACGCCGTCGTCATCCGCACGCCGGCGGGAACGGTCGTGCACACGGGCGATTGGAAGCTGGACCCCGAACCGGTCGTCGGCGTCACGTCGGACGAGGAAGCACTGCGGCGCGTCGGCGACCAAGGCGTGCTGGCGCTGGTCTGCGATTCGACCAACGTCTTCGAGCCGGGAACGTCGGGATCGGAAGGCGATCTCCTCCCCGCCCTGTCCGAGATCATTGGTCGTTGTCCTGAGCGGGTCGCGGTGACCTGCTTCGCCACCAACATTGCCCGGCTCGAAACCGTCGCCAGGGCAGCGGCGGCCAACGGCCGCGACGTGGTCCTCGCCGGCCGTTCCTTCCGGCGCATTACCGAAGCCGCCCGCGAGACCGGCTACCTGGGTGACGTGCCGGCGTTCATCGACGAGGCCGAATGCGGCTACCTGCCCCGCGACCGGGTGGTCATTGCCTGCACCGGCAGCCAGGGCGAGCCCCGCGCGGCACTGGCGCGGATCGCCGCCGGCGACCACCCCAACGTCGACCTGGAGCCCGGCGATACGGTGGTCTTCTCGTCCAGGATGATCCCCGGCAACGAGGTCGCCATCGGCCGCCTCCAGGACACCCTGATCCGCCGCGGGATCGACATCGTCACCTGGCGCGACGCCAAGGTCCATGTCTCCGGGCATCCGGCCCGCGACGAACTGGCGGCCATGTACCGACTGGTCCGACCATCGGTCTGCGTTCCCGTGCATGGCGAACTCAGCCACATGGCCGAACAGGCCCGGTTCGCCCGCGCTTGTCAGGTTCCAAATGCGGTCGTCGCCGAGAATGGGGCCGTCCTCCGTCTCGCCCCCGGAGAGGCCGGGATTTCGGGTCACGTTCCGGCCGGCCGGCTGTCTCTGGAAGGCGCCCGTACGGTGCCGATGGACGGTGACCTGGTGCGCGGACGGATTCGCGCCCTATACAATGGACATGCGGTTGTGACGGTGGTTCTCGCCGCCGACGGTTCGCTCGCCGCCGAGCCTCAGGTCAGCTCGGTGGGCGTGATCGAAGCGGGGGAGGAGGCGGTCGAGACCGAAGTCCGAGAAGCTATCCGCAAAGCTATCGACGGATTCCCGCAAAGGTCCTATAACGATGATGATGCGGTGCGGGAGGCTGTGAGGATCGCGGTCCGGCGAGCCTATCGCGGCTGCATCGGCAAGAGGCCGAAAACCGAGGTTCATCTGATCCGTATCTAGTCTTGCTGGGCGTTGATGCCGCCGGCCGAGGTCGCGGTCGCGAGTGATTTGCCCACCGACATCTCTGCCCATGGACCGTCTTCACAACCCCGGCGGCCCGTGGAATAATCCGCCGCTCGCATCATCCGGCCAGTGCACCAAGGGAGGGAGTTTTATGAGTGACAGACCATTCAAAGTCCTGGGCATCCAGCAGGTCGCCAT